>CXWL01015951.1_pt1 | contig 49429 bp, 43 predicted proteins | sample 590931 | NCBI WGS metagenome assembly CXWL01 (sample SAMEA3498368, study PRJEB10139) | groundwater metagenome | biome: water well; material: biofilm material | place: Germany | collected 2015-04-27 | reverse complement strand
GCACGCCGAGCCGGCGAGCTGGTTGGCCTGCGCCGCGGCGTCGGCGCTCTGGCGCACCGTGCCTGTGAGTTGCGTCATCGATGCCGCCGCCTGCTGCAGGCTGCTGGCGGTCTGTTCGGTACGGTTGGAAAGATCCAGGTTGCCGGCGGCCACTTCGGCGCCCGAGCGGCTGATGGTCTGCGCCGAGTCCCGCATCTGGCCGACCAGGTTGAGCAAGGCACCCTGCATCGCGGTCAGGGCCTGTGCGAGCTCTGCGATCTCGTCGTGCCCGATCGTATCCAGCCGCTGCGTGAGGTCGCCTTCGGCGATCAAACGGGCGAAGGCGGCGGCCTTGCTGATCGGCCCGGTGATGGCCTGTGCCAGCCGCCAGGCCAGCACGATGCCGAACACCAGCGCGGCAGCGCATGCTGCGGCCAGCAGCAGCTGCGAGCGCATGACCGCAGCCGTCAGCTCGGCTGCCGAGCGGGCGCTCTGCTGTTGGAGATGCGAGCGCAGTTGGTCCAGCGAGCGTTCCATGGCGGCGGCCAGGGGCAACAACTCGGCGTCGATGCGCTTGGCGCCCTCACCCAGCAGCAGGTCGTCGCGGATCTGCGCGCGCAGGCTCACGAAGCGGGCCCGCTCGCGGCTGACCTGCTCGACGAGGGTGCGCACTTCGTCGCCGGCGCCGCCAGAAATCGCGTTCACTTGTTCCTGTGCCTTCGCGGCCTCGGTGGCAGACGCGGCCATCTCGTCGACCAATCGTGCAAGCACCGGCGCCAGGCGGGCGCGCGAGGCTTCGTCGTCAAGGATGGCGGCGTCCAGGCGCGTGCTCGTGATCGCGCGGCCGAGATTGCTGCGCACCGTGACGCCCCAGTTGGAGACTGCCGCCAGGCGCTCGCGGTCGCCCTCGATCCGGGCATTGGCGGATTCGATGACGCGCAATTGCCAGCCGACGGTGGCCATCGCACCCGCCGTCAGGGCCAGCAGCGCGATGATCGACGCGCCGATGCGGTAGCGCAGGCGTGTATAGCGGAATGGCAACGGCATCGCGCGCCCTCCTCAGAAGGTTTCCCAGTCGGCGTCGGCGCTGGCCGCCGCCGGGGCGGCTGTGGCAGCCGGTGTCTTGGCCGCCACCGGGGCCGCGGTGCGCGGCGCGGCGGCGGCTGGGCGGGTTGCGGCCACCGCCGCAGGCACTGCCGCTGGGCGGGGCTTCGCGGCGTGCGCAGTGCGGGCTGCTGGCGCGGCAGCGGTGCGCACGACGGCGCGGGCCACCGCGGCAGGTGAGCGCGCCACCGGGCCCACCGCGCCCACCGAACCAACGTCGAGCTTGAATGTGCCGACCACGGCGCCGAGCCGGTTGGCCTGTTCCTTCAGGCTCTCGGCAGCGGCGGCGGATTGCTCCACCAGTGCCGCGTTCTGCTGCGTCATCTGGTCGAGCTGGGTGACGGCGGTATTCACCTGGCCGATGCCGCTGCTCTGGTCGGCGCCGGCGGCGCTGATCTCGCCGATGATGTCGGAGACGCGCTGCACGCTGGCGACGATCTCGCCCATCGTGCTGCCGGCATCGGCGACCAGGCGCGAGCCTGCCTCGACCTTGTCCACGCTGGTGCTGATGAGGGACTTGATCTCGCGCGCCGCCTCGGCGCTGCGCTGGGCCAGCGAGCGCACTTCGCTGGCCACCACTGCGAAGCCGCGGCCCTGCTCGCCGGCACGGGCCGCTTCGACGGCGGCGTTGAGGGCCAGGATATTGGTCTGGAAGGCGATGCCGTCGATGGTGCCGATGATGTCGGCGATCTTGCGCGAACTGGTATTGATCTCGTCCATCGTGGAGACGACCTGCGAGACCACTTCGCCGCCGCGCTGGGCGACGCTGCACGCCGAGCCGGCGAGCTGGTTGGCCTGCGCCGCGGCGTCGGCGCTCTGGCGCACCGTGCCGCTGAGCTGGTGCAGCGAGCCGGCGGTCTGCTGCAGGTTGCTGGCGGTCTGCTCGGTGCGCTGGCTGAGGTCCAGGTTGCCGGTGGCAATTTCGGCGCTCGCGGTGGCAATGGAATCGACCGCGGCGCGCACGCTGGACAGCGTGTGCCGGAGCTGCGAGCGCAGCGTTTCAAGCGCCTGCATCAAGGCACCCACTTCATCCTGGCGTTGATCGCCCAGCGCCTGGGTCAGGTCGCCGCGCGCCAGCACCTCGACCGCCGCACAGGCCCCTTGCAGGGGCCGCGCCACCAGGCGCTGCACCAGCACCCAGACGGCGCCTCCGAGCAGGCCGAAGGCGCCGAGGATCAGCACGATGGCGAGGGTGGCGCTGGCGCGGGCGGCCTGGTCGACTTCGGTCACCGGCACCACCACTTCGACCATGCCTCGCACATCGCCCACCTTCCAGTCCTTCTTGGGAGACAGGGCGTGGCTGTTGTGGCAGGCCACGCAGCCCTCCTTCATGACGTCGGCCATGGCGTAGCGCACCGACAGGCGGCCGTCGATGGCTTCCACGCTGTGCACCGGCGTGCCGGGTTGCTTCTCCAGCGCGGCCAGGGCCTGGGTCTGGAACGCATCCAGCGTGCGGCCGGCGGCGGCCGGGTGCTGGAACGGGTATTTGGACAACAGGCGAACCTGGGTCCCGGGGTTTTCGCGGGCGATGCCGTCGCCGAGCATCTTGACCAGCGTGGCCGGCAGCGGGATGGCGCCCTCCTTGCTCGCGAAATCGTGGTCGATCTGCAGCCCGGCCTTCTTGGCGCGCGGCACGATTTCGGCGGTGTAGTAGCTGCGCAGCATGACCGCCTGCTTGGCCACCAGCGACGCGGTGCTCAGGCCGGCGGCCTCGACAGCGCGCTCGCGCGCCAGCGACTGGTAGCCGGCCATCACCGCGGCCAGTGCCAGGCCGATGCCAAAGGTCACCAGGATCAGCTTGTTCGACAGGCTGAGGTTGTTGAATGGCTTCATGGCGTGCGCTCCGTGGATCTGTCAGGCCACATGCCCCACCGCGGTGGTCGCCGGTGAGCGATGGATCTTGAAGGTGCCGACGACGGCACCGAGCCGGGTCGCCTGCTCCTTGAGGCTCTCGGCAGCTGCCGCCGATTGCTCCACCAGGGCGGCGTTCTGCTGGGTCATGCGGTCGAGGTCCGAGACCGCGCCGTTGACCTGGCCGATGCCGCTGCTCTGCTCGCTGGCGGCGGTGCTGATCTCGTCAACGATGTCGGCCACGCGCTGCACGCTGGCCACGATCTCGTCCATCGTGCTGCCGGCATCGGCCACCAGGCGCGAGCCGGTCTGCACGCGCTCGACACTCGCGCCGATCAGGGTCTTGATCTCGCGCGCCGCGGCTGCGCTGCGCTGGGCCAGCGAGCGCACTTCACTGGCCACCACGGCGAAGCCGCGGCCTTGTTCGCCCGCGCGGGCGGCCTCGACCGCGGCATTGAGAGCCAGGATATTGGTCTGGAAGGCGATGCTGTCGATGGTGCCGACGATGTCGCCGATCTGGTGCGAGCCGGCGTTGATCTGCTCCATCGTGCTGACCACCTGCGCCACCACGCTGCCGCCGCGCTGTGCCACGGCGGCCGCGGAGGCAGCGAGCTGGCTCGCCTGGCGGGCGGAATCGGCACTGTGGCGCACGGTGCCGGTGAGCTGCTCCATCGAGCCTGCGGTCTGCTGCAGGGCACCGGCCGCCTGCTCCGTGCGCTGGCTGAGATCGGTGTTGCCGGTGGCGACCTCGGCGCTGGCGCTCTGGATGCTGAGCGACGACTCGCGCACCTGCCCGACCACGCGGCCAAGGCTGCCCTGCATGCGGGCCAGTGCGCCCAGCAGATCGGACACCTCGTCGCGGCCTTCGATGCGGATCGGCTGCGTCAGGTCGCCGCCTGCGATGGCTTGCGCCACGCGGGTGGCATGGCTGATGGGGCTGGTGATCGAGTGCGAGTTCAGCAGCGTCAGTGGCACCAGGACGCCGATCACGACCAGCACCGTGGCGCCAAAGGCGACCAGCACCCAGTGCATCGCAGCGTTGAAATCAGCCTGCGTGCGGGCGGCCTCTTCGTTGACGATGCGGGCGATGCGCTCGACATGGCCCTCGACCACCGCCACTTCTTCCTTGGCTTTGGCCAGCATGCGGTCGGCCACGCGGGCGTTGTCGTAGCCGCCATTCTGGATATTGTTGAGGACCGTCTCCGAGCGCTTCGCGTAGGCCTCCAGCCTGGCGCTGGCCTCGCGGGCCAGCGGGTTGTCCTCGTCTTCTTCGCCCTCCAGCATGGCCGACAGGGTCTTCTTGGTGGTCTCGATCTCGCGCGCCCAACTTTCGCGGTGCTTGAGCACGGCCACGCCGTCCTCATAGTCGATGACCATCTGCTTTTCAAACAGCCTGACCTGCGCCAGGTGGTGGCGGATCGCGCCGATGACCTGGGTCTCGTGGATCGAATGCGCCATGAACGCTTCGTTCAAGTTCTTGATCCTGGCGCCGCCGGCCACACCCACGGCACCGACCAGGGCGAACATGGTCAGCACCATCGCGATGGCGCCCCGCATGCGGGTGCGGATGGAAAAACCGCGCATCAGGCCGGGCAGGTTGGTCATCGTCGGCTCTGGGTGGTGAGGGGGGTGCCGGGCCGGGCCCGGCCTCAATGGCGCGAGCGGCGGATCATCGAACCGACATCGAGAATGAGCGCGACCCGGCCGTCGCCCATGATGGTGGCGCCCGAGACGTCGTCCACGCGGCGGTAATTGCTCTCCAGGTTCTTCACCACCACCTGCTGCTGGCCGAGCAACTCGTCCACCAGCATGGCGACGCGCCCGCCCTCGGCCTCGACCACGACCATGATGTTGCTGACGCGGTCGGAGTTGAAGCGTGGCACGTTGAACAGGCGCTCGAGGTCGACCACTGGCATGTACTCGTCGCGCACCTGAACGACGCGGCCGGTGCCGCCGATGGTCTTGATGGTGCCGGGCTGGATCTGGAACGACTCCACCACGCTGGCCAGCGGCAGGATGTAGCACTCGTCGCCGACGCCCACGCTCATGCCGTCCATGATGGCCAGCGTGAGCGGCAGTCGCACGCGCACGGTCATGCCGTAGCCTTCGGCGGAGTCGATCTCCACGGTGCCGCCGAGCGAGGTGATGTTCTTCATGACCACGTCCATGCCCACGCCGCGGCCGGAGACATCGGTGACCTGCTCGACGGTGGAGAAGCCGGGCGCAAAGATCAGGCTGTAGACCTCGCTGTCGGTCATCGAATCGGGTGCGTCCAGTCCGCGTTCGCGGGCCTTGGACAGCAGCTTGCTGCGGCTCAGGCCCTTGCCGTCGTCGCGCACCTCGATGACGATGCTGCCGCCCTGGTGGCTGGCAATCAGCGTGATCGTGCCCTGCTCGGGCTTGCCCTTGGCCAGGCGGTCTTGCGGCAGTTCGATGCCGTGGTCGCAGCTGTTGCGCACCAGGTGGGTCAGCGGGTCGGTGATCTTCTCGACCATGCCCTTGTCCAGCTCGGTCGCGTCGCCCACCTGCACCAGCTCGACCTTCTTGCCCAGCTTGCTGGCGAGGTCGCGCAGCATGCGCGGGAAGCGGTTGAAGACGACCGACATCGGGATCATGCGGATCGACATCACGGCTTCCTGCAAGTCGCGCGTGTTGCGCTCCAGGTCGGCCAGCCCGGAGGCCATCTGCTGGTGCTGGGCGGCGTCCACGCCCTTGCTGTTCTGCGCCAGCATGGCCTGTGTGATGACGAGTTCGCCCACCAGGTTGATGAGCTGGTCCACCTTTTCCACCGAAACGCGCAACGTGCTCGATTCGGGGGTTGCAGCGCTCTTCTCGGCGCGCGCGGCGGGGGCCGCGCGCGCCGCGGCGGCGGGCGCCTCGCTGGCCGGGGTGGGGCTCGCCGAGGGCGCTGCCGCGGCGGCCGGCGCTCCTGGCGCACCGGGTGCACCCGGTGCGTCGTCGAAGAAGCCGTAGCCCAGGTCGGCGGGCTCGGTGCTGGGTTCGGGTGCGCCTGGCGCGCCGTCGTGGAAGCCGTAGCCGGACGAAAGCGGGGCGAGCCGGATGTGCTCGCGCGCCACGTGAAAACCGAAGAGGTCGATCAGGTCGGCGTCGGACGAGGCCGTCAGCACCTTGAAGCGGCGCATGCCGTCGGCGTGCCGGCCGGCGTCCAGCGGTTCGATCGTGCCCAGATCGGTGATCTCCTTGAACAATTCGACCAGGTTCTCTGCCAGCTCGGGGTCGGGCAGCGGCCCGACGGTGAGTTCCAGCGAGCGCAAGCCGGGCTTGGCGGCTGGCGCCGGGGGCGTTGGGGTGGCAGTCTTGTCGGCGGCCGGCGGCGGCGTGGAGACGGCTGCGCGCGCATCCGGGGCCGTCGTTGCCGCCGGCGGCGTGCCGCCAGCAAACATGCTGCGGATCGACGTCAGCAGGGCCGTCGTGTCCACCGGCGCGGCACCACTGCCCTGGTGCCGGCTGAGTTGGGCCTTGAGCGCATCGCCCGAGGCCAGCAAGACGTCGACCATGGCCGCCGTGGGCGCCAGTTCGCGGCGGCGCAGCTTGTCCAGCAGCGTCTCCATCTGGTGCGTGAGTTCGGCCACGTCGGAGAAGCCGAAGGTCGCAGCACCACCCTTGACTGAGTGCGCGCAGCGGAAGATGGCGTTGAGTTCTTCGTCGTCGGCATTCTCGAGGTCCAGGGCCAGCAGCATCTGCTCCATGGTCTCCAGGTTCTCACCGGCTTCCTCGAAGAAGACCTGGTAGAACTGGCTGAGGTCGATGCCGGCCGACTCCGACGCGCTGGTCATGTCGCCCATGTGGGGTCTCCTGTGCAGCTGTGCGGATTCAACGGATGACCTTGCCGATGACCTCGACCAGCTTGGCCGGGTCGAAAGGCTTGACCAGCCAGCCGGTGGCGCCAGCGGCGCGGCCGGCCTGCTTCATCTGGTCGCTGCTCTCGGTCGTCAGGATCAGGATCGGCGTGGACTTGAACTTGGGGTTCTCGCGCAGCTTGCGGGTCAGGTTGATGCCGTCCATGCGGGGCATGTTCTGGTCGGTGAGAACGAGGTTGAAATCGCGGCTGTTGGCCTTTTCAAAGGCGTCCTGGCCGTCCACCGCCTCGACCACGTGGAAGCCCGCGTTCTTGAGCGTGAAGGTCACCATCTGGCGCATCGAGGCGCTGTCATCTACGGCAAGGATTGAGTGCATGGGGTTCTCTCCGAGGGGTCTTGCGGGTGCGTTTGCTGATCGGCTGGTGATGGCGGCAGGCGGGTCGCTCAGAAGAGCTCGACGGAGCCGGCGTCCATCTCGTCCTGGGTCACGGGGTTGGGGCGCAGGGGAGCCCCTTCGACGACGGCGCAGCCGTCTTCGTCGTCGCCCATGGTGTCGCGGGCGAGGCGGTCGGCGCAGTTGCGCAGCCGCCGCGTGGTATGGCCGACCAACTGCGACGCCATATCCTGGAACTGCATCGCCGTGATCGCGCCGGCCATATGTTCCATCGCCGTATGCAGCTCACCGCCGTCGATTTCGGGGTGTGGTGCCACCACGTGCAGCAGCCGCTTGAGCTCGCCGGTGGCGCCGTAGAAGTGCACCATCAGCGAGTCGCAGGCGTCGCTGAGCAGGCGCTGCAGGCGCTCGAGGTCATTGCTGGCGACCATCAAGTCGTCCTGCAGGTCGGCCGCCGCCAGCAGGGGCAGGTAGCCGTCTGAGGGCAGAGGGGAATCGTCCTGAGCGAGCATCCGGGCTCCAAGGGTAGTGCGGGCGATGGCGGGCGATGGTGGGCAAAGAGCCCGCCTCGATGTGACGCGTGATGGGCCTCGCGACCCGTCTTCCAGGGCATTTTCGGCAGCAGGGGGTTCCACATTGAGGAGAAGATCAGCGCAATCCGCCCCTATTTCTGGCCTGATGGCCGGCCTGAGATACTGAACACCATGAATGCCACGCCGCGCGCCATCCGCCTGCTGCACCTGGAAGACTCCGAGCCTGACCACGCCCTGGCCATGCTGCATCTGCAGCGCAGCGGCGTGGTGGTGGAAGCGCTGCGCATCGAGACGCGCGCGGAGTTCGAGGCGGCGCTGGCGGAACCTTGGGACCTGGTGCTCTCGGACTACCACCTGCCAGGCTTCTCGGGACTGGAGGCGCTGCAGATGCTGCGCGCGAGGCCGGGCGCGGGGGGCGGCCTGGTGCCCTTCATCCTGGTCTCGGGCCAGATCGGCGAAGACACCGCGGTCGAGGCGATGCGCAATGGCGCCAGCGACTACCTGCTGAAGAACAGGCTGGCGCGCCTCGCGCCTGCGGTCGAACATGCCATCGCGGCCAGCGAGACGCATCGTGCCCGGTTGGCCGCCGACCGCGAGCTGCAGGCCTCGCGCCGGCGCCTGTCGGAGCTGGCGCAGCATCTGCAGACCAGCGTCGAGGCCGAGCGCCTGGCCATCGCGCGCGAGATTCACGACGACGTCGGCGGCTCGCTGACGGCGCTGAAGTTCGAACTCGACTGGATCCGCCGCCATGCCGCGGCACCCGAGATCCAGCAGCGCGCGCTGTCTGCACTGGAGACGGTGACCGGTGCCATCGAGGCCAGCCAGCGCATCATGCAAAACCTGCGGCCGGCAATCCTGGAGCAGGGGCTGGTGGCAGCGCTGCAGTGGATGACCAGCCGCTTCGAAAAGCGCACCGGCATCGTTTGCGAGTTTCGCGCCAGCCACTTGAATCAGCACGAGCCGATGGCGCTGCCAGTGGGCGTGCCGCTGGTGGCTTACCGCATCGCCCAGGAGGCGCTCACGAATGTGAGCAAACACTCCGAGGCCGGCCGAGTGGTCGTGGACCTGTCACTGACCGGCGGCATCCTTTCGTTGGAGATCAGCGACAACGGCCGTGGCCTGTCCAGCAGCGACCTGGCCAAGACGCGCAGCTTCGGCATCCGCGGGCTGCACGAGCGGGCCTCCACGGTGGGCGGCTGGGTCGATCTGAGCAGCGCGGGGGCGGGCACCTCACTGATACTTTCGGTGCCGCTGGATCCGGCGGCCGCGCCCTGCGAGCCGGGTGAGAATCGGGGGTACCACGGCGGCCTGGGCGAGCCCGGCGACCGCGGCGACCCGAATGACACCGAAGCCCAGGCCTGGGCCACGCGCTGACTCGACACCCATGATTGACGTCATCCTCTGCGACGACCACGCCCTGATCCGGCGCGGCATCCGCGATACGCTCTCCGACGCCGTGGATATCCGCGTCGTCGGCGAGGCCGGCGACTATGGCGAGCTGCGCACGCTGATGCGCAATCTGGTCGTGGCCAACGTGGGCGATGGCGCCCACGATGCCCGGCGCGCCACGCCTTGCGACGTGCTCGTGCTCGACATCAACCTGCCGGGACGCAGCGGCCTGGACGCCCTGCACGCACTCAAGGACGAAGGCTCGCTGGTCAAGGTGCTGGTCGTGAGCATGTACCCCGAAGACCAATATGCCATCCGCGCCCTGCGCGCAGGCGCCTACGGTTACGTCAACAAGGGTGGCGACCCGCAATTGCTGGTGCAGGCGGTGCGCACCGTCGCGCAGGGGCGCAAGTACGTCACGCCCGAGATCGCGCAGATGCTGGTCGAGAGCCTGACCGCGCCATCCACCGAGCACCCGCACCAGAAGCTCAGCGACCGAGAACTGCAGACCCTGGTGATGATCGCCTCGGGCAAACGCCTCGCCGATATCGCCGAGGACCTGACGCTGAGCCCGAAGACGGTGTCGGTCTATCGCGCCCGCGTGCTGGAGAAGCTGCAGCTGGCCAACAACTCCGAGCTCACGGTCTACGCCATCCGCAACGGGCTGGTGGGGCAGTAAGGGCTGGGGCCCAGGTTCAGGCCGGTGGCAGTGCCTTGAGGGCGCGCCGCGCCTCGTCGGCCTGCGGGCCTCTCGATTCCAGCTCCAGCGCCTTGAGCAGCGAGGCGCGCGCGGCGGCGGCCTGCTTGAGCTCGCCCCGCACGATGCCCAGGTGGAGGTGGTAGCCGGCCACCTTGGGCTCGAGTTCGATCGCCTTTTGCAGGCTGGACTGGGCCGCGCCGAGGTTGCCCGCCGCGCGGTGCGCCCAGCCCAGGGTATCGTGGAAGGGCGAAGATCCCGGTGACAGCGAGACCGCCTTGCCTGCCCATTCCACGGCCTTCTTGGCGTCGCCGCCGCGCACCACCGTCATCCACGCCAGGTTGTTGTTGGGCAGCGCGCTGCGCGGTTCGATCTCGATTGCCTTCAGATACGCGGCCTCGGCCTCCGGCCAGCGCTGCGCGCCCTGGTAGGCGTCGGCCAGTTTGATCTGCACCTCGGCCGAGCGCGGCGCCAATTTCTCGGCCGACGTGATCTGTGCAATCGCGTCGTTCATGCGGTTCTGGCGCGCCAGCGTATCGGCCCGGTCCAGCATCAGCGGCACGAATTGCGGCGCGCGTGCCAGGCCTCGATCGAATGCCGCCAGTGCCTTGTCCATTGCGCCGGCCTCAAAGTGCAGGCGGCCGATGGCGCGCAGCGGGGCTGGATCCTTGGGCGCCAGTGCGGCGGTCTTTTCAAATGCGCCGAATGCATCCTCGCGCTGGCCGGCCACCGCCGCTGCGGTACCCAGGCCGTACTGGGCATAGATATTCCTGGCGTCCAGCGCGACCGCGGCCTTGTAGGCGCGCACGGCGTCAGCGGCACGGCCGGGCGTGCGGATATAGACCTCGCCCAATTCCAGCAAAGGCGGTATCGCCTTGGGGGCAAGCTCGCGGGCGGTGAGAAACCGCTTCTCGGCCCGTTCCATCTGTTGGTTGCCCAGCAAATACCGGCCCCAGGCCATGTGCACGTCAGCCGACTTGGGGTTCGCGCGCTCGGCCTGCTGCAGAAATTGCTCGACCTGGGGGGCCTTGCCTTGCGCCTGGGCGACGCGAGCCAGGCCGATATAGGCAGGTGCGAATTTGGGGTCAATCTTCAGTGCGGCTTCGTAACGAGCTTGCGCGGCGGCGAGATCGCCCTTGATCTGGGCCTGCACGCCGGCCCGGAATTCACGACCCTGCGGTGTATCGGCGCTGGCCGTGGTTTCCGCTGCGGGTTTGCTGTCGGCGCCCAGCGGCGCGGCGCGCACCGTCGGCCCCGCCAGCAGCGATGCGGCCAGCGCCGCCCCGGTGAATGACAGCAGATATCGGTTCGGTAGTTGCATGGCGTTGGGTCCGTCAATGAAAAAAGCCCCTGCCGGACTGTACCGGCAGGGGCCTCGCATGAACTGGCGGCTGCTTAGCTCTTCTTGGCAAAGCGCCGTTGCAAGCCCAGACCGGCCAGTGCCAAGCCCACCAGCGCCGGGGTCATCGGCTCAGGCGTCGTCGGGTGGCAGTTGGGGTTGGTGGGCGGGCAAACGCTGGCAGCACCCCGCACGCTGAACAGCGCGAGGAAGATGTTGTCGTCGTTGCTCGGATTGGTGGTGCGGATATTGATCGCGGTATCGCCCAGGGTGATGCGCGGTACCAGGTTATAGCGCTCGTGGTCGTCGCCATAGGCCGGCATATCCGCCGAGAACGCATCGTCGTCGCCGCCCATCGTGATCAGCGAGCCGTTGGACGCCTGCGCGCCGTCGTCATTGTTGCCAGCTTGGGTGGTGATGGTGGTGCCATTGACCGCGACCGTCGACCTCTGGCCGCAGCAGCTGAAGCCGATGCCCAAACGCATTTCGGCGAAGAAGCCGGCGGCGGTGGGGTCAAGCGGGGTGGCGTAGGTGATGGCGGTGGCGTCACCGGCGCTGGCCGAGAAGCCGTCCATGATGCCCACGGTATTGATGCCGGTGGTGCCGTCGCGATAGACCACGACCAGCGACTCGCCGTCCTGGCTGCCGTGCGTCTCGGTGATGGCGAAGTTGTAGGTGCCACCCGGGCCGCCGTCAATCAGCGGCTTGATGATGCTGGTGACATCGGTGCGGCCGGCCGTCAGGAAGCCGATATTGGTGCCCAGATGCGTGAAGGCACCGACGCCGACGCCCGCCAGCGTGCCGCCGACACCGGCCAGCGTGGTGTTGCCGAAGGTCGAGGTGTACAGGTAGGCCGCCACCACGGTGGAGCCGGCCGGGACAAACGCCGAGATCGTGCCAGCCTGGCTGGTCGAGCCAAAGCCGTCGGACGAGACGCGCATGCCGTCGCCCGTGAATTGCTGGAATGCCGTGAGCGACGCGTGGGCGCTGCCCGCAGCAGAGACCGCAGCCAGCACCGCAGCCGCCGAGATGAGTGTGCGTATCAGTTTCATGAGAAATCTCCGAGGTAGAAACAACCAACCCGTTGCGTCGTCGGCGGCTGCATCCGACTCTGGGAGTCATCGCGGCCTTGCAACACAGACATGCCGGCAAATAAGCAGCGATCGTGCCAGCTCGGAGATGGGAAAAAATTTTCCTTACGTATCAATCACTTGCAGCGCCCGGTTGGCACTGTGACGCGGTAGCTCGGCGATCGGACGGGGTCGATGTAAGGTATTTCGACAGCCGATTCTCCCCGCATTCAGGGGGGTCACGCAGGCCGGCAGCGCTACGAATTGGCCCGCACTTCCTCGATCGTGGTGACGCCGGCCAGCACCTTTTCGATACCGTCCTGGCGCAGCGTGCGCATGCCCTCGCCGAGCGAGTGGCGCAGCAAGTCGTCGGCGCGGCCGCCGGTCTGGATCAGGTGGCGCAGGCTGCGCGAGACCATCATCAGCTCGTGGATGCCGGCGCGACCGCGGAAGCCGGCGCCGCCGCATTGATCGCAGCCCACGCCCTGGTAGAGCGTCAGACGACCATCACCGCCAGCCGCGCCGAAGCGGCGCCGCCAGTCGGCCAGCACGTCGTTGGCCGCTGGCGGGTTGTCCACGCGGGCCATGACGTGCATATAGTCGTGCAGCAGTTCTTCTTCTTCTTCGGCGCTGGCCAGCCGCGCCACCCGGCAGTGGGTGCACAGCCTGCGCACCAGCCGCTGCGCCAGCACCCCCAGCAGCGCATCGGCAAAGTTGAAGGGATCCATGCCCATGTCGAGCAGCCGGGTCACGGTCTCGGGCGCGCTGTTGGTGTGCAGGGTGGAGAGCACCAGGTGGCCGGTGAGCGAGGCCTCGATGGCGACCTGCGCGGTCTCCAGATCGCGGATTTCGCCGACCATGATGACGTCGGGGTCGGCGCGCAGGAAGGCGCGCAGCGCCTTCGCAAAGGTCCACTCGATGCGCGGGTTGACCTGCACCTGGCGCAGCCCGGCCTGGGTGATTTCGACCGGATCTTCGGCGGTCCAGATCTTGCGCTCTGGGGTATTGATGCAGCCCAGCGCCGAGTGCAGCGTGGTCGTCTTGCCCGAGCCCGTGGGGCCCACGCAAAGCAACATGCCGTAGGGGCGCTGCGCGGCGGCCTTGAAGTGCTTCAGATTGATCGGTGACAGCCCCAGGCTGTCGAGCGGGATCGGCTTGCTGGACTGCAGCAGCCGCAGCACGGCATCCTCGAGATTGCCGTGCGTGGGGATGGTCGCCACGCGCAGCTCCAGCCGCACGCCCTGCACGAACTTGGCGAAATTGATCTTGCCGTCCTGCGGCTTGCGGCGCTCGCTGATATCCAGATCGCACATGATCTTGATGCGGGCGATGAGTGCGCTGCGGTAGTTGGACGGCAGCTCCAGATACGGGTGCAACTGGCCGTCGCGGCGGAAGCGGATGCGTACCTTCTCGCGGCCGGCCGGGCACTCCACGTGGATGTCCGAGACGCCCTGGGTGTGGGCCTCCAGGATCATCGAGTTGATCAGCCGCACGAGCGAGTTGTCGCTTTGCTCGATGCCGCTGTCCTCGTCGTCGTCGATGCGCGCCTCGACGCGCTCCATCGACGCCAGCAGCTTGCTGGCGTCGCCGGGCTCGTACTCGATGGTGGCCGACGCGTCGCTGGCATGGCGGGGCGTGAAGGCGGCGGCGCCGACCTTTTCGTAGGCCCGGTCCACGGCGCCGAGCAGCACGCCGGCGCGCGCCAGCACCGGCACCACCTTGCACTGCGCCGCAAATTCCAGCTCGTCGAGCTTGCTGCGGTTGGTGGGGTCTTCCACCGCAGTCACCAGGCGGCCGGCGCGCAGCATCAGCGGCAGCGCCGGCAGCCGCGCGGCCACCGCGTAGGGCAGGCGCCCCACGGCCTCGGCGTCGGACGGGAAATGCAGCACATCGACCAGCGGGTAGCCCATCTTGCGCGCCAGCGCGGTTTGCAGATCTGCGCGCGAGACCAGGCCCTTGCTCACCAGCAGCTCGCCCAGCGGCATGCTGCGGTCGCCGCGCTGCTGGACCAGCGCGTCCTCGAGCTGCACCTCGGTGATGAAGCCCAGCGCGGTGAGTGCCTCGCCGATACGCACCATGGGCATGCGGGTCTGCTGCTCGATGGCCGTGGAGAGCTCGTCCGGCGTGATGATCTGGCGCACCACCAGGATGTCGCCGATCTTGCGGCCGCGCAGGGTTTGCTGCTCGGCCAGGGCGTCGCGGATCTGCCCGGGCGTGGCCGTGCGTTGCGCCACCAGTGCTTCGCCCAGTCGCAGCCCGATGGCGGCGTGGCTGTATGCGGCGCGCGGCACGAACCAGCGCCGCACGGTGCCCTGGCTGTCCAGGGGTTCGAAGAGAAAGAGCCCCCACGCCTCTTCACGGTGGCCGATGGTGTGCCCCCGCCACGCCGGGGCGCCTTTGAACTCGATGCAAAACGGCAGCAGCGGGCGCTCGGTGGCGAGGGCGCTGGTCTCGCCCGCCAGGGGCTCGGCGCGCAGCGGCTCGACCAGGCGCAGGCGGCGGAATTGCTCGAGCCGCAAGGGCAGCGGCCGCCGCGGGGCGTTCATGCGCAACTCGAGCACGCCGCGCGCGGGATCGAACAGCGTCAGGTGGCCTTCCAGGGTGTGGCCGTTGAGGCCTTCCACTTCGCAGGCCGGCGGCGCCGCCGCAGCCGAGGGTGCGGGGTAGCTGGCCAGATCTGGCGTCGGCCAGAAGAGGCTGGCGTCTTCCAGGGGCAGCAAGCCCAGCGGCGGTTGAGAGAGGTCTGACATCGCGCCATGCTAGGCAGCGCCGCCCTTCATCGAGGGGCCGAAAAGCGGGGCATTCCGCTGCCAGACTGCGGGCTACGATTTCATCTGCAGTGGCAGGTAGGTCACGATCTGCGGAAAGAAATAGATCAAGCCCACCGCCGCGATCATCAGAAAGAAGAAGGGCAGCGTGACGCGGGCGATCCAGCCGATCTCGCGCCCCGTCATGCCCTGCAGCACGAAGAGGTTGAAGCCCACCGGCGGCGTGATCTGCGCCATCTCCACCACCAGCACGATGAAGATGCCGAACCACAGCGGGTCGATGCCGGCCTTCTGGATCGTGGGCAGGATCACGCCCATGGTCAGCACGACCATCGAGATACCGTCGAGAAAGCAGCCCAGCACGACGTAGAAGACCATCAGCGCCAGGAGCAGTTGAAACTGGCTCAGGCCCTGCACGGCGATCCATTCCGCCAGATGCCGCGGCAGGCCGATATAGCCCATGCTCAGGGTCAGGAAGGCAGCGCCGGCGAGGATCAGCGCAATCATGCAATACAGCCGCGTGCCGCCCAGCAGCGATTGCTTGAAGGTCGGCCAGGTCAGCGAGCCCTGTACCGCCGAGATCACCAGCGAGCCGAGCACGCCCAGCGCCGCCGCCTCGGTCGCGGTGGCGATGCCGGTATAGATGCTGCCCAGCACCGCCGTGATGAGCAGGATCACCGGGATCAGGTGGCGTGATTCACTCAGCTTCTCGGCCAGGTTCATGGGCCTGTCGGCCGGCGGCACCAGGCCCGGGTGGCGCAGGCCCCAGTACACGAGGTAGCCCGAAAACAGCAGCGCCAGCATCACCCCCGGCAGCACGCCGGCGATGAAGAGCTGGGCGATCGAGACGTCGGCGCTGACGCCATAGACGATCATGATGATCGACGGCGGTATCAGCAGCCCCAGCGTGCCGGCGCCGGCCAGCGAGCCGATCGAGATGTCATCGGGGTAGCCGCGCTTCTTGAGTTCGGGCAGGCTCATCTTGCCGATGGTGGCGCAGGTGGCGGCACTGGAGCCCGAGACCGCCGCAAAGATCGCGCAGCCCACCACGTTGACATGCAGCAGCCGCCCAGGCAGGGCCTGCATCCAGGGCGCCAGGCCGCGGAACATATCCTGGCTCAGGCGGGTGCGGAACAGGATCTCGCCCATCCAGACAAAGAGCGGCAGCGCGGTCAGCGTCCAGCTCGACGCCGAACCCCAGATCGTGACCGCCATCGCGTCGCCGGCCGGCCGCGCGCTGAAGAGCTGCATGCCGATCCAGGCCACGCCCGACAGCGCCAGGCCGATCCACACGCCGCTGCCGAGTACGACAAACAGCGTGGCGATCAGCAGCACGGTGATGGCCAGGTCGCTCATATTGACTCCCTAGGCGCTGCGCGCCGTCCCTGCGGGAGGGAATTCGCACTTGGCAAAGCCAGCGTTGCTCATGTCCTGCCTACTCGATATGCACCGCTTCGGCGCTTTGCATCAGCGCGCGATCGCCGCGCCATTCGAGCACCAGCTCGTCAATGAAGGCGATCGCCAGGACCGCGGTGCCGATGGCCATGGAAAGCTGCGGCAGCCACAGCGGCGTGGCGTCGTTGCCGGTGGAAATATCGTTGAAGGCGTGCGACTGCCAGGCCAGCCGGCCGCTGTAGTACGCGCTGAGCATGGCCAGCGCGCTGGCGGCGGCCAGGGCCCAGAGTTCGGCCGCCCGCCGCGCAGGCCGGTTCAGCACCGACAGCAGCAGCGTAACGCGGATATGCTCGCCGCGCTTGAGGGTGTGCGCCAGCGCCAGGAAGCCGGCCGCGGCCATCATGTAGCCGGCGTAGGCGTCGGTGCCCGGCACATGAAAGTGCAACTGCCGGCTCACGATCGACAGCAGCACCATCACCAGCAGGCCGACCATGAACAGGGCCGCCAGCGCGGCGGCCCCGTCGTAGAGCGCGTCGAGCGCACGCCTCATCGGGAGGCGCTCACTTCAGGAAGGCGTCGACGAGCTGCTTGCCTTCCGGGCCCGCCTTGTCCAGCCACTCCTTGAGCATCGTGTCGCCGACCTTCTTCATATCGGCCTTCAGCGCGGCCGAAGGCGGCACGATCTGCATGCCGCCGGCGCGCAGCTTGTCCAGGCTCTCGGCATTGGCGCGGCGGCTGGCGGCCCAGCCGCGCGTCTCGGCTTCGGCGGCGGCCTTGAGCAGGGCCTCCTGGGTCGCCTTGTCGAGCGCGGCAAAGGCCGCCTTGTTGACGAGCAGCGCGTTCTTGGGCAGCCAGGCCTGCGTGTCGTACCAGTATTTGACATGCTCGTAGAGCTTGCTGTCGGCGCCGGTGGAGCCTGAGCTCATCATGCTTTCGGCGATGCCGGTGGCAAACGCCTGGCTCACCTCGGCCGCCTGCACGGTGACCGGCTGCGCCCCCACCAGCTCGGCGATGCGGCTGGTGGCGGGGCTGTAGGCGCGCCATTTCATGCCCTTCAGATCAGCCGCGCTGGCCAGCGGCTTCTTGCTGTAGATGCCTTGCGGCGGCCAGGGCACGGCGTACAACACCATCATCCCTTGCTCGGCCAGCTTCTTTTCGAGCAGCGGCTTCTGGATCTTCCACAGCTTGGCGGCGTCGTCGTAGCTGTCGGCCAGGAAAGGCAGGCCGTCGGCGCCGAAGAGCTGCCACTCGTTCTGGAAGTTGACCAGCAGCACCTCACCGGCCTGCGCCTGCCCGCCCTGCACGGCGCGCTTGATTTCGGGTGCCTTGAAGAGCGAGGCACCCGGGTGCACGGTGATCTTGAGCTTGCCGCCGCTGGCCTTGTCCACATCGGCCGCAAATTCCGCCAGGTTGACGCTGTGGAAGTTGCTGGCCGGGTAGGCGGCGGGCAGATCCCACTTGGTTTGGGCCTGGGCGGTGACGCTGAGCGCGAGCGTGGTGGCGGCGCAGAGCAGGGGGCGGATGAGTCGCATGGGCACTCCTGGGGTGGGCGGTGGTCGGGGTCGGCAAGCATGCCGCTTGCGGCCTCGGCGTTCATCGGGGTTTGCCAGATGGGGGCCGAAGTCTAGATATCGTTAAGATAAATTGTCAATAAATCTCCGATGTTCTGGTACAAACACCGATGCCCAGAAAACCCACCCCCGGCCGCTCCGGCCGCCCAGGCGGCATCGTGTCCTCGTCGCACCTGGTCTCGCCCACGAGCGTGGAACTGTCTGAATTCGAGTTCGGGCTGATCGTCGCGTGGAATGCGTTTTCGCGCTGGGCGGTGCGCTGCATGGCCGCGGCGGGCTGTGCGGACCTGACCATCACCGACGTGCTGCTGGTGCACCACCTGTGCCACCGGGCGCGCAACAAGAAGCTGGCCGATATCTGCTTCGTGCTCAATTACGAAGATACGCACGTCGTGGCCTACTCGCTGAAGAAGCTGGTGGCGGCGGATCTGGCGCTGGCCGAGAAGCAGGGCAAGGAAGTCTTCTACAGCCCCACCGCGCAGGGCGAAGCCTTTGTGCGGCAGTACCGCGAGGTGCGCGAAGAGTGCCTCGTGAAGAGTCTCGACACCGAGCTCAACGCCGATATCGGCGAGCTGGCGCGCCTGTTGCGCACGATGTCCGGCATGTACGACCAGGCCGCACGCGCGGCGACCTCGCTATGAATGCGAATCAGGGCGCCATGCGCTGGCAGTTCTGGATCGACCGCGGCGGCACCTTCACCGATATCGTCGGCCGCACGCCGCAGGGGGGCTTGCAGACGCTAAAGCTGCTGTCCGAAAACCCCGGGCAATACCGCGATGCGGCGGTGGAAGGCATCCGCCGCCTGCTCGGCCTGCAGGCCGGCGAGCCGATCACGCCGCAGCAGGTGGAGTGCGTGAAGATGGGCACGACGGTGGCCACCAACGCGCTGCTCGAGCGCAAGGGCGACCGCACGCTGCTCGTCACGACTGCCGGTTTCCGCGATGCGCTGCGCATCGCCTACCAGGCGCGGCCGCGGTTGTTCGAGCGCCACATCGTGCTGCCCGAGCTGCTGTATGAGCGTGTCATCGAGGCCCAGGAGCGCGTCGGCGCCCACGGCGAAGTGCTGCTGCCGCTGGCGCTGGAGCCGTTGCGCGCCCAGTTGCAGGAGGCGTTTGCCGACGGCATCCGTGCCTGCGCCATCGTCTTCATGCACGGCTACCGCCATACCGCGCACGAGCAGGCCGCGGCGGCGCTGGCACGCGCGATGGGCTACACGCAGGTCAGCGTCTCGCACGAGGTGAGCCCGCTGATGAAGCTGGTCTCGCGCGGCGACACCACGGTGGTGGATGCCTACCTGAGCCCGATCCTGCGCCGTTATGTGGAACAGGTGGCCGCCGAGATGCCAGGCGTGCGCCTGTTCTTCATGCAAAGCAGCGGCGGCCTCACCGAGGCCCACCGCTTCCAGGGCAAGGATGCGATTCTGTCGGGCCCGGCGGGGGGCATCGTGGGCATGGTGCGCACGGCCACCGCCGCTGGCCATCACAAGGTCATCGGCTTCGACATGGGCGGCACGAGCACCGATGTCAGCCACTACGCGGGTGAGTTCGAGCGCGCGTTTGAAACCCAGGTGGCCGGCGTGCGCATGCGCGCGCCGATGATGAGCATCCACACCGTGGCCGCTGGCGGTGGCTCGATCCTGGGCTTTGATGGTGCTCGGCTGCGCGTCGGCCCCGAGAGTGCAGGCGCCAACCCCGGCCCGGCCAGTTACCGCCGCGGCGGGCCGCTGGCCACCACCGATGCCAACGTGCTGCTGGGCAAGATCCAGCCGGCGTACTTTCCCAAGCTGTTCGGCGCGCAGGCCGACGAGGCGCTGGACCGCGCCGGCGTGCTCGCCCAATTCGAGCAACTGGCGCAGCGCGTGCGCGCCGCGACGGGCCGAGCGGCCACGCCCGAATCGCTGGCCGAGGGCTACCTGCAGATCGCGGTGCAGAACATGGCCAACGCGATCAAGCGCATCTCGGTGGCGCGCGGCTACGACGTCACGCAATATGCGTTGCAGTGTTTTGGCGGCGCCGGTGGCCAGCATGCCTGTGGCGTGGCCGATGCGCTGGGCATGAGCCGCATCTTCGTGCACCCGATGGCGGGGGTGCTGTCCGCCTACGGCATGGGCCTGGCCGACCAGATCGTGATGCGCGAGGCGGCGATCGAATTGCCGCTCGATGAAGCCGGCCTCGCCGCCGCCGAGGCGCGGCTCGCGCACTTGGGCGACGCCGCCTGCGCCGAAGTTGCCCGCCAGGGCGTGCCCGCCGCGGCGATCACGCTGCGCCGCCACGTGCACGTGCGCTACCAGGGCACCGATACGGCGCTCGTCGTCGCACTGGCCCCGATGCCCGACATGCGCCGCGAATTCGAGGCCGGTTACCGCCAGCGTTTTGCCTTCCTGATGCCCGACCGCATGCTGGTCATCGAGGCCGTTTCCGTGGAGGCGGTGGGGATGGGCGAGCGATATGAAGCAGTGGCGGCGGCGGTCGAACCCCCTGCCTACGCACCGCAGCCCGACGCCCGCGTGCGCATGCACAGCCAGACCTGGCTCGATGCCGGCCTGTATGTGCGCGAATCGCTGCTGCCAGGCGCCACCATCAGCAGCCCGGCCATCATTGCCGAGAGGAACGCCACCACCGTGGTCGAGCCCGGCTGGCAGGCCACGCTCACGGCGGGGGGGCCGATCGAGATGCAACGCACGGTGCCGCGCGCCACCCAGCACGCCATTGGCACCGACGCCGACCCGGTGATGCTGGAGGTCTTCAACAACCTGTTCATGAATATCGCCGAGCAGATGGGCCTGCGGCTGCAGAACACCGCCTACTCGGTGAATATCAAGGAGCGGCTGGACTTCTCCTGCGCGCTGTTCGATGCCAGCGGCCAACTCATCGCCAACGCGCCGCACATGCCGGTGCACCTGGGCTCGATGAGCGAATCGATCAAGACCGTGATCGAGAGCAACCCGGCCATGCGCGAGGGCGATGTGTATGTACTCAACGATCCGTACCACGGCGGCACCCACCTGCCCGACGTGACGGTGGTGACGCCGGTCTACCTGGCCGCTGGCGATGCGCTGCCGAGCTTTCATGTCGCCAGCCGGGGCCACCACGCCGATATCGGCGGCAGCACGCCGGGCTCGATGCCGCCTTTCAGCAAGACCATCGACGAGGAAGGCGTGCTGTTCGACAACTTCCTGCTCGTGCGCGACGGCACGCTGCGCGAGGCTGAGTTGCTGTCGGCATTGCGATCGGGGCCCTACCCGGCGCGCAACCCGCAGCAGACCATCGCCGACCTGCGGGCCCAGATCGCGGCCAATGAAAAGGGTGTGCAGGAATTGCACGCCATGGTCGCGCAGTTTGGCCGCACCACGGTGGCGGCCTACATGAAGCACGTGCAGGACAACGCGGAGGAATCGGTGCGCCGTGTCATCACCGCGCTCAAGGACGGCCAGTACACGCTGCCGCTGGACAACGGGGCGCGCATCGTCGTCAAGGTCACGGTGCAGGCGCAGGAGCGCGCAGCGACCATCGATTTCACCGGCACCAGCGATCAATTGCCGAACAATTTCAACGCCCCCAAGGCGGTGACGCTGGCGGCGGTGCTCTATGTCTTTCGCACCCTGGTGGACGACGATATCCCGCTCAATGCCGGCTGCCTGAAGCCGCTGCACGTGATCGTGCCCGTGGGCTGCATGCTCAACCCGCTGCCGCCCGCGGCCGTGGTGGCCGGCAACGTGGAGACCAGCACCTGCGTCACCAACGCGCTGTACGGCGCACTGGGCGTGATGGCGGCGGGTCAGTGCACGATGAACAACTTCACCTTCGGCAACGAGACCCATCAGTATTACGAGACCATCTCGGGGGGCAGCGGCGCGGGGCCCGGATTCAACGGCACCAGCGTGGTCCAGACGCACATGACCAATTCACGCCTCACCGACCCCGAGGTGCTGGAGTTCCGCTTTCCGGTGCGGCTGGAAAGCTATGCGATCCGCGCCGGCTCGGGCGGCGCCGGGCACTGGCGCGGCGGCGACGGCGGCGTGCGCCGGGTGCGCTTTCTGGAGGCCATGACGGCGTCCATCCTGAGCAATGGCCGCAGCGTGCCGGCATTCGGCATGGCCGGTGGCCTGCCCGGTGCGCTCGGCGTCAACCGCATCGAGCGCCTCGATGGCAGCCATGAGAGATTGGCGCACATCGGCTCGGCGGCGATGGCGCCAGGCGATATCTTCGTGGTCGAGACGCCGGGCGGCGGCGGCTACGGCACGCCCGACTGACGCCACGCCCCGGGGGCCTGCTGGTGCCCGCCTCCCGATGTCCATGATGCGAGCGCGGCAAGCCATGCCGCGCACCTGCGCCGCCGCCCACCAGTGTCAGAATGTGTCATGCCTGGGGGGGTGACGATGAACAAGGCAGCTTGCTGCGCCGGTGCCGCCGCAGCCATGATGGCGGCGGCCGTGCAAGCCCAGCCCTTGCCCAAGGACGAACGCGAACGCGCCTGCTGGCTGCAGCACAGCCGCGAGCGCACGCGGGTCAAGCTCACCGAGCCCACGGTCGTGGACTTCGCCAACCTGCGTGACGGCTACACCGTGCGCTCGCCGTTGCAGGTGGATTTTGCGATCCGCGGCATGGGCGTGGCGCCGGCCGGCAAGCCGCACCCGAAGGCCGGGCACCACCACCTGCTGATCGATACCCGGCTGCCGCTCAGCGTGTCCGACCAGATTCCTTTCAGCGACCGCCACCGCCACTTCGGCAAGGCGCAGACCGGCAGCGCCATTGCGCTGGCGCCGGGCAAGCACACGCTGCGGTTGTTGTTTGCCAACCATGAGCACCGGCCGTACTTCGTCTACAGCCCGGAGATCACCATCCACGTGAGCGGGCCGCGAGCCAGCGAGCCCGTGCCGCCGGCGTCGGCGGCGTCGGGTGTGCCCGCCGTGTCGATCAGTGCGGGCTGCGAAGCCTGGTACCAGGACGAGGTGTCACGCCCGCGGCCGCCCGGCCCGCGCGTCCTCATCAGCAACCTGCGCGATGGCGAAGCGGTGGTGAGCCCCTTCAATGTGCGCCTGGCTGCCGACGGCTTTGGCATCGCGCCGCGCGGCCACGGTGTGCCGGGCACCGGCCACTTCGTGCTCGAGGTGCTGGCGGGTGGCCGTGCCTTCCAGACCATCGATCTTGGCAACGGCGCGACCCAGGCCAACCTGTTCGTGCCGGTGGGGTCGTACACGTTGCGCCTGCGGCTGCTGGACGATACGCGCAACGCCGAGCTGGTGCCGGCGGCCAATATCAACGTCGTCGTGACGGCGCAAGAGCGCATCTGAGCGTCCGCGCGCGCACTCGCGCCCAGGCGCGGGGCCGATGCCGGACCGCTCCGCCATGGCCCTGCTCAAGCCCGCGCTGGCGCGCCCTGGGGGTGTAAGGTCGCGCCCGGATGGACCGACCCATCGGGTCAACAGGAGAGCGGATTGGACCGAAAGAAGTTACTGCTGGTGCTGGGTGTGCTGGGGCTGGTGGCAGCCTTCTTCGTGCTCGACCTCGGGCGCTTTTTCAACCTCGACTACATCAAGGGTGCGCAGTCTGAATTTGCCGCACTCTATGCCGCCCGGCCGCTGCTGGTGAGCGGCGCATTTTTCGCGGCCTATGTGGCCGTGACGGCGCTCTCGCTGCCCGGCGCGGCGATCATGACGCTGCTGGCCGGTGCCATCTTCGGCCTGCTGGTGGGCACCGTGCTGGTGTCGTTTGCGTCGAGCCTGGGCGCCACGCTGGCGATGCTGGTGGCGCGCTATGTGCTGCAGGGCGGCGTGAAGGCGAAATTCGGCGCGCGGCTGGCCGATATCGACCGCGGCATCGAGCGCGAGGGCGCGTTCTACCTGTTCACGCTGAGGCTGGTGCCCTTGTTCCCGTTTTTCGTCATCAACCTGCTGATGGGCCTGACGAAGATGAAGGCGGCCACGTTCTACGGTGTCAGCCAGATCGGCATGCTGGCGGGCACCCTCGTGTACGTCAACGCCGGCACGCAGCTCGGGCGCATCGACTCGCTGCGCGGCATCCTGTCGCCGGGGCTGTTGGTCTCGTTCGTGCTGCTGGGCATCTTTCCGCTGATCGCCAAGAAGATCCTCGATGCCATCAAGGCGCGGCGCGTCTATGCACGGTGGGCCGGGCGCAAGCCCAAGGCCTACGACCGCAACATGGTCGTCATCGGGGCCGGTGCGGCGGGCCTGGTCACCTCGTATATCGCAGCTGCCGTCAAGGCCAAGGTCACGCTGATCGAGAGCCACAAGATGGGGGGTGACTGCCTGAATTACGGCTGCGTGCCGAGCAAGGCGCTGATCAAAACGGCGACGCTGGCGCGCCAGATGCGGCACAGCGCGGACTACGGCATCGCGCGCGCCGACTTCACGCTCGATTTCGCGCAGGTCATGGAGCGCGTCGCCAGCGTCGTGCGCGAGGTGGAGCCGCACGATTCGGTGCAGCGCTATACCGATCTGGGCGTCGATGTGCGGATCGGCAGCGCCCGCATCCTGGACCCCTGGCACGTGCAGATCACGGCCGCTGACGGCACCGTGCAAGTGCTGTCCACGCGCACCATCGTCATCGCCACCGGGGCGCGGCCTTTCGTGCCACCGCTGCCGGGTATCGATGAGGTGGGCTATCTCACCAGCGACACCCTGTGGGGCCTGCGCGAGCAGCCCCGGCGCCTGGTGGTGCTGGGCGGCGGGCCGATCGGCTGCGAGCTGGCGCAGAGCTTTGCGCGGCTGGGCTCCGAGGTCACGCAGATCGAGATGACGCCGCGCATCATGATCCGCGAGGACGAAGACGTCTCGGCCTATGCCAAGAAGGCACTTGAGGCCGACGGCGTGGCCGTGCTCACCGGCCACAAGGCGCTGCGCTGCGAGCTCGTGGGCGGCGAGAAATTCATCGTCGTCGAGGCTGCCGGCCAGGAGCGGCGCATCGGCTTCGACGTGCTGCTGTGCGCGGTGGGCCGCATCGCGCGGCTGCAAGGCTTCGGGCTTGAGGAGCTGGGCATTGCGGTGCAGCGCACCGTCACCACCGACGAATACCTGCAGACCGCGTACCCCAACATCCTGGCCGCCGGCGATGTGGCCGGCCCCTACCAGTTCACCCACACGGCGGCGCACCAGGCGTGGTACGCCGCGGTCAACGGCCTGTTCGGCAGCTACAAGAAATTCAAGGTCGACTATTCGGTGATCCCCTGGGCCACCTTCATCGACCCCGAGGTGGCGCGTGTTGGCCTCAACGAGCAGGAGGCGCGCGAGCAGGGCATCGCGGTGGAGGTCACGCGCTACGGCATCGACGACCTCGACCGCGCCATCGCCGACAGCGCCGCGCACGGCTGGGTCAAGGTGCTCACGGTGCCGGGCAAGGACCGCATCCTGGGCGTGACCATCGTCGGCGTGCATGCCGGCGACCTGCTGGCCGAATATGTGCTGGCCATGAAGCATGGCCTGGGGCTGAACAAGATCCTGGGCACCATCCACACCTACCCCACGTTGGCCGAGGCCAACAAATACGCCGCCGGCGAGTGGAAGCGCGCCCACCAGCCGCTGGCGTTGTTGCGCTGGGTGGAAAGGCTGCATGCCTGGCGCCGCGGCTAGGAGGCTGCTGGCCGCGGCCTTGCTCGCGTCGTGACCAGGCGCCTCGTTCTGCTCGGCGGGGGCCACGCCCACGTGCACGTGCTGCAGGCGCTGGCGCGCGAGCCGCTGGCGGGCACCGAGGTGCTGCTGGTCACGCCATTCATGCGCCAGATGTACTCCGGCATGGTGCCGGGCCTGGTGGCCGGGCACTACAGCGCTGCGCAGTGCGCGATTCCGCTGGCGCCGCTGGCCGCGGCGGCGCGCGTGCGCATCATGGAAGGCGCCGCGGTCGGCCTGGACGCGGCGGCGCGCTGCGTCCACCTGGCCGATGGCCAGCGCGCCGAGTACGACGTGCTCTCGCTCGATACCGGCGCGGTGATGGACCGCCAGCGCCTGCCAGGCGCGCACGAGCACGGCCTCTTCGTGCGGCCGATCGAACACTTCGTGCGCCTGCTCGAAGGCTTGTACGACCTGGCGGCGCGGCGCGTGCTCGATGTGGTCGTGATCGGCGGCGGCGCGGCCGGCTTCGAGCTGGCGCTGGCGTTGCAATACCGCCTTGGCGCAAGCGGTGACGAGCGCGCCCGTGTCGCACTCGTCACCGGCGGGNNGAGCCGCTGGCGGGTTACCCGGCGGGCGTGATGCGCCGCGGCGCGGCACTGCTGGCCGCGCGCCGCATCACCATCTTTCGCGACAGTTGCGCGGCACTCGAGGCCGGCGCCGTGCTGCTGGGCAGCGGCGCGCGGCTGGCCTGCGATGCGCCGGTGCTGGCGATGGGGACCGAGGCGCCGGCGTGGCTGGCCGGCAGCGGGCTGGCGCTGGACGAGCGCGGTTTCGTGAGCACGGGCGCCACCTTGCAGAGCCTCTCGCACCCGGAGGTCTTTGCTGCCGGTGATGTGGCCACGCGCAGCGACGCACCGCATCCCAAGAGCGGCGTCCATGCCGTGCGCGCCGGGCCACCGCTGGCGTTGAACCTGCGGCGTTTCATCGGCGGCGGCGTGCTGGAGACGCATCGGCCGCAGACGCGCACGCTCAATCTCATTTCCTGCGGCGACCGCCAGGCCATCGTGGCCTGGGGTGGCACATCCGCGCAGGGGCGCTGGGCCTGGTGGTGGAAGGACCGCATCGACCGCACGTTTGTGGCGCGCTACGCCGGCCCCGCGGCCGCGACTACTCGCGCCTGAAGGCGATGGTCAGCATCTGCGGCACGCGGCCGTCGGTGTCGCGGGGCAGGGTGGCGGTCTTGTCGATGGCGCGCAGCACGGCGTCGTCCCACTCCTGGTGTCCGCTGCTCTTGACGAGCTTGCGCGACAGGATGGTGCCGCCGGATGCGGTGCGCACCTCGACTTCGGCCACCGCGCTGCCGGGTACGTTGCCGGGGAAGACCGAGTTGCCGCGGATCAGCGCCGCCACGCGGCCGAGATAGGCCACAGTGGGTGCCGCGCTCTGGGCGGCGGTGCCTGTGCCGCCACTGCCTGAAGCACCGCCGGCCTGGCCCATCAGGCGCTTCAGGTTGGCCTCGCGTTGGCGCGCCAGGCGTTCGTCTTCGGCCTTGGCCTCGCGCTCCTGCACCGCGCGCCGGTCGGCTTCGGCCTGCTCGGCCTGGGCCCGCTTGCGTTCGGCCTCGGCCCGTTGCTCGGCCTTCTTCTTCTCGGCCTCGGCCTTGCGCTGCTGCGCCCGTTCGATGGCGATCTCGGCATCGGGCCGCACGGGCTCGGCGCGGGGCGCCGGTGCTGGCGGCGGTGGCGGCGGTGGTGCCGCCACCAGCGGGGCTTCGGGCCGGGGCGCGGCGGGCTGCGGCACGCTGGCCCACAGCTCGGCGCTGACGATCTCTGGCGTGTGCGTGCGCCAATCGATGGCCGTCGTCAGCGCCACGATCAAGCCGGCATGCACCGCCAGCGCCAGCAGCGCACCCGGCCCGGTGCCGCCGGGCGGGCGTGGCAGCAGCATGTCGTGCTGCATGGCGAGGGCGGCCTGCGACATGCCTGGCGCAGCGCTACGGTGCGCCGCCTTGCTTCACCGACAGGCCCACGCGGCGCACGCCGGCGCGCTGCAGCGTGTCCATCACGCGCACCACGTTTTCATAGCGCACGCTGCGGTCGGCGCTGATGACCACCGGCACCTCGGCGCCGCCGCCCGGCACGGCCGCCTGCTTGCCGCGCACGCGCGCCGCCAGTTGCGCCAGCGTCACGCCTTCGGGCTCGTTTTGATCGACGCGCAGGCGCAGCTTCTCGTCGCTGCCGACGATCACCTCCACCACGCTGGCCGGCCGCAACTGGCTCTTGCCCACCGTGGGCAGGTCGACCATGCCGGTGGTGATGAGCGGCGCGGTGACCATGAAGATGATGAGCAGCACCAGCATCACGTCGATGAACGGGACCATATTGATCTCGTTCATCGAGCGGCGGCCACGGTGGCCGCGGATGGTGACCGACGGCATCAGCGTGTCCCGGAGCCGGCGATCGTGGTGGTGGCGCCAGCCTGGCCCGAGTTGCGCTGCAGGATATTGCTGAACTCCTCGATGAAGGTCTCGAGCTGGATCGCGATGCGGTCGATATCGCGTGCAAACCGGTTGTAGGCCACCACCGCAGGGATCGCCGCAAACAGGCCGATGGCGGTGGCCACCAGCGCCTCGGCGATGCCCGGAGCGACGGTGGCCAGGGTCACCTGCTGCAGGTTGGAGAGGCCGACGAAGGCATGCATGATTCCCCACACCGTGCCAAACAGCCCGACGTAGGGGCTGACCGAGCCCACGCTGGCCAGAAAGCTGAGGTGGCTCTCGACGACATCGAGCTCACGCTGGAAGCTGGCCCGCATGGCACGCCGTGCGCCGTCGAGCTGGGCGCCCGCATCCAGGCGCTTTTCGCGCAGCTTGAGGAACTCGCGCATGCCGCTGGCAAAGATGCGCTCCATCGGCGCGCTGTCGGTCTTCTGGCTGACGGCGGTGTTGAGCTCGGTGAGGCTGCGGCCCGACCAGAACTCGCGCTCGAACTCGTCGTTGCTGCGGCGCACGCGGCGCAGCCCGAAGAGCTTGCCGAAGATCACCGTCCAGCTCGTCAGCGAGGTGAGCATCAGGCCGGCCATCACGAGCTGCACGACCAGGCTGGCCTGCAGCACGAGCGCGGTGATCGAAAGGTCTTGGGTCATCTTATCTCGGTGAAGATTTCGTTCGGAATGCGGCGCGGCTTGAAGGTTCCGTCATCGACGCAGCCGATGCGGATCTCGCCCTCGGCGATGAGCGTGGCGCCGCGCCAGGCTTGTTGATCTATGGTCATCGACGCCAGGCCTCGCGCTCGCAGATCCACCGTGACCTGCAACTCGTCGTCGAGCCGGGCCGGCGAACGGTAGCGCAGCGTCGTGTCGGTGACCACGAAAATGGCGCCGGTACGCTCGCGCAGCGCCTGCTGGCCGACCCCTAGATGGCGCAGCCACTCGGTGCGGGCGCGCTCGAAAAACTTGAGGTAGTTGGCGTAGAACACGACGCCGCCGGCGTCGGTATCTTCCCAGTACACGCGCAGCGCGTGGCGGAACGGGGCGGGGCGATCGGCTTGGGGTGCGTGCTGCATCAGCGCCGCGGATTATGCCGGCAGGTCATCGTCGCGCTGCGCCTAACGGTTACGTCTGGCGATTCCCCGGGGCGGTACAGGCCGTCTGGCAGCGGCCTGGCGCCGGGCCCTACTGCAGTGCCTTGCGGTATACCGGCCCCCACAGCGGATGCCCGGCCTCCGAGCGGCTGAGCGCAAAGCCGGCATCGGCGCTGCGCGCGGCGCGAAAGGCGGCTTCGCATTCGGCCAGGCGCTCGCTGGTGCAGGTGATGAAAGCCAGCAGCTTGTGCGCGCTGGCGCGGTCGCGGCCGCTGGCCAGGCCTGCCGCCAGCGCCTTGCGCAGCGCCGCTTCGGCCGGCGCGTACTGGCCGTCGTCGTAGGCCCGGATGCCCTCGACCAGGGCGCGCTCGGCGGGGCGCTCCATCAATTCGGCCAGGCCGCCGGGTGCAGCAGGTGCGGGTGGCCTGGGCGGCGCGGCGCAGCCGGCCAGCAGGATCAGCAACGCGCAGGCGGCGCCGGCAAAGGAACCGCTCATTGCCCGAAGCGGTGGCGCACGGTCAGCGGCTTGTCGGCCTGCACCTGCACGGTGGTGGTGTAGGGCGGAAAGTCTTCGTTGCGCACGGTGATGGTGTGGCTGCCCTCGGGCAGCGACAGACGGGTCAGCGGCGGCGTCGTGCCGGCGGGCGTGCCGTCCACCTCGACCTGGCCCCAGGGGCTGATGGCCAACTGCAGCGTGCCGCTGACCACCGGTGCGGCGGCGGCCAGCGGCAGACGTGTGTCACGCGGCAATACCGGGCCGCTGGTCTTGGTGCGCGCGGTGGCTGCCACGCGCGAATTGATTGCCGGCCGCGCGGCCGGTGCAGCCCCGGGCCCGCCTGCCAGCGCCGCATTTGCGGCCGCGGGGGCGGCGTCGGGCGCAGAGGGTGCGGTGGGTTCTTGCTGAGGGCTCGCCAAGGCAGCGGCCTGGGCTGGCGCGGCCGTCTTTGCGGCCAGTGCGGCCAGTGCGGGCTCGGCCAGCGCTGGCGCAACCTTGGCGGCAGCGGCCGGCGCGCGCGCACGCAGGGCCAGGGCGACGGCCACGCCGGCCAGGATCAGCGCGGCGGCCACCAGCAGCAGGCCGGTGCGGCGACGGGCGTGCACGCTGGCCAGTCGTGCGGCGCGTGACCTGGTGCCACGCATCGAGCGCGGCGCGGACTCCAGCGCTGCGGGCTCGGCGGCAATGTGCCGGTCCACCCATCGGCGCAGTTCGGTGGCCATGGTGGCGGCGCTGGCGTAGCGATCACCGGGTTCGCGCGCCATCGCGCGCGCGGCGATCGCGGCCAGCGTCGGCGGCACACCGGGCCGCACCTCGTGGGCGGGGGCCGGGTGGTTGGTGAGCACGGCGTTGGTGATCTGCTCCAGCGAGTCACCGGTAAAGGCCTTGCGTCCGGTGAGCAGTTCATAGAAGACGACGCCGAGGGCGTAGACATCGGTGCGCGCATCGACCGCGCCGCCCTGCAATTGCTCGGGCGCCAGATAGTGCGGCGAGCCCGCCACCAGGCCATCCAGCGCCGGCAGCGCCGAGCTGTGCGCGACGCGCGCGATGCCGAAATCCAGCACCTTGGGCTTGTCGCGCTTGCTCAGGAAGATATTCGCCGGCTTGATGTCGCAATGCACCACGCCCCGGCTGTGCGCATAGGCCAGCGCGTCGGCGACGCGCCGCACCAGCTGGGCGGCCTGGCCTGGGGTGGGTTGCCAGCCCGCGGCCAGGGCCTGGCGGACGTCGCGCCCATGCAGGCGTTCCATGGCGATATAGACGCCGTGTGCCGACAGCCCGGCGTCGTGCACGGTGACGATATTGGGGTGGTTCAGGCCGGCGGCGGCGCGCGCTTCATTCAGGAACAGGCCATCGAGCGAGACACGCGCCGGCGCGTCCAGATCGAACTGCAGCGTCTTGACGGCCACCGTGCGCGAGAGCAGCGGATCCCAGGCTTCATGCACCTGGCCCAGGCCGCCTTTGCCGAGCGGGCCTTTGATGGCATAGCGGCCGATGTGGCTGAGGGTGGGGCTTTGCTCGACCGAGGCGTCTACCGGCGCGGGCTGGCTTTCGGCGCCGAAATCGGTGAGGACATCGGGCACCCCCGAGTCGGGCAGCGAGGGCAGTGAATCCAGCGACGGCACTGAATCGGGGGCCGGTGCGCAGTCCAGGCTCGGCGGCATGGTCGCCACCGTGGCGGCGAATTCGCTGGCGTCGGCGTCGGCCGGGCCGCGCCTCTGGAAGATGTTGTAGCCCACGGTGCCGCAGCTTAAGCGCAGCCCACCGCGCCGGCGCCGCGAAATGGGTGCATTTTTGGGGGGTTAACCGCCTGTCACCTCTGTTTCGGCGCCAGCCTGGCCTCGGCCGGCCGCAGATCGGCGGCGCACTTGTCGAGCACGCCATTGACATATTTGTGGCCGTCGGTGCCGCCAAACGATTTGGCCAGTTCCACCGCCTCGTTGATGGCCACGCGGTACGGGATCTCAGGGCAGTGCATCAGCTCGTAGGCGCCGATCATCAGCACCGCATGCTCCACCGGCGAGAGCTGCGTGGTCTTGCGGTCGACATGGCGCGCCAGCACGGCGTCCAGCGCGGCGGCGTGCTCGATGCCGCCGCGCAGCAGGGCATCGAAATGGGCGCGGTCGCATTTGTCGAAGCCGTCATGCTCGCGCATGTGGGCGTCCACTGCGCTGGCCTCGCCACCGGCCAGCAGCCACTGGTACAGGCCCTGCAGCGCAAACTCGCGTGAGCGTCGGCGTGCCGACTTGGGGGGCGAGCGTTTACGCAGCGCGGTTTCGGTCACGAAAGATCTTCCATCAGGTTGGCCATCTCGACCGCCACGCGGGCGGCCTCATGGCCTTTTTCTTCGGCACGGGCCCAGGCCTGCGCTTCGTTTTCAACCGTCAGGATGGCGTTGGCGATGGGGATCTGGTGGTCCAGCGCGACCCGCGCCACACCGCCCGCGCTGAGTTCGGCCACCAGCTCGAAGTGGTAGGTTTCACCGCGGATGACGCAGCCCAGCGCGATCAGTGCGTCAAAGTCGCCCGACTCGGCCATCGCCTTGAGCGCCACCGGGATCTCCAGCGCGCCGGGCACGGTGACATGCTTGATATCGCTGTCTTCAACCTCCAGGCGGTCCAGCTCGGACATGCACGCCTGCGCCAGTTTGTCGGTCAGGGCCTCGTTGAAGCGCGCTTGCACGATGCCGATGCGCAGCCCTTCGCCGATGAGCTCGCCGGTGTTGCCCTTGTCGGCCAGTTGCATGATGGGTTTCCTGTTTAGGCCGGGGCGGCCACGAATCCGGTGATCTCCAACCCGTAGCCGGCCATGCTGGGCATGCGCCGCGGGCTGCCCAGCAGGCGCATGCGGTGCACGCCGAGCTCGCGCAGGATCTGGGCCCCGATGCCGTAGGTGCGCAGGTCCATCTGGGGTGGCGGTGTGGCGCCAGCGGGCGGTGCCGGCACGATCTGGGGCATCAGGGCGGCGGCGTCACGCGTGCAGTTGAGCAGCACGGCCACGCCGCAGGGGCCGCTGCGCAGGGTGGCCAGCGCAGCGGTCAGCGGCCACGAATGGCCGACGCCGGCCACATCGAGCAGATCGAAGGCGGTGAAGGGCTCGTGCACGCGCACCGGTACTTCGTCGCCCGGCCCCCAGTGGCCGTGGGTCAGCGCCAGGTGCAGGCCGCCGCTCTTGTCGCGAAAGGCGAGGCATTCAAACTCGCCCTGGGGCGTGCGCAGCGCGCGTGCGCCGGCACGCTCGATCAGCGTCTCGTTGCGGCTGCGGTAGCCGATGAGATCGGCAATCGTGCCGATCTTCAGGCCGTGCTCGCGGGCAAAGATCTCCAGGTCCGGCAGGCGGGCCATGGTGCCGTCGTCCTTCATGACTTCGCAGATCACGGCGGCCGGTGTCAGGCCGGCCATGCCGGCAAGGTCACAACCGGCCTCGGTGTGGCCGGCGCGCATGAGCACGCCGCCGTCCTGCGCCTGCAAGGGGAAGATGTGGCCCGGCTGCACCAGATCGGCGACCTCGGCGCCGCGCGCCACCGCCGCCTGGATGGTGCGCGCGCGGTCGGCGGCCGAGATGCCGGTGGTCACGCCGGTGGCGGCTTCGATCGAGACTGTAAAGGCGGTGCCATGCTGGGCGCCGTTGCGCGCCGTCATGGGCGGCAGATGCAGCCGCTCGCAGCGCTCTCGCGTGAGGGTCAGGCAGATCAGGCCGCGCGCGTGGCGGGCCATGAAGTTGACGGCAGCCGGCGTGACATGCTCGGCCGCGAGCACGAGATCGCCCTCGTTCTCGCGGTCTTCTTCATCGACCAGGATCACCATGCGGCCGGCGGCCAGCTCGGCCACCAGCTCGGGAACGGGGGAAATCGACATGCCGCAATTGTAGGCGGCGGGGTGCCCGGGGCGAGCCTAGAACACCTCGCGCCCCGGGGGCCGCAGGCGCAGGCGCAAGTCGTCGCCGATGCGCTGCACATCGATATAGCGGTAGGCCAGCGCGTCGGCCAGGCTGGCCAGCGGCCCGAAGGCCGCCATCTCGCGGCCCGCGCCCAGCAGCTTGGGCGCCAGGTAGACCAGCAGCTCATCGACCAGCCCCGCGCGCAGCAGCGAGGCGTTGAGTTTGTGGCCGGCTTCGACATGCAGCTCATTCACGCCGCGCTGCGCCAGGTCGGCCAGCAGCGCGGCCAGATCGACCTTGCCGCCTTCGCCTTCGAGCCCCGGCCTCAGGCTGATCTGGGCGCCACGCGCCTCCAGTGCGCAGCGGCGCGCGGGGTCATCCGCGGCGGCATAGATCCACACGCCGCGGCCCGGCGGGTCGAGCAGCCGCGCCGTGGCCGGTGTCTGCAGGCGCGAGTCGACCACCACGCGCAACGGCTGCAGCACCGTGGGCACGGCGCGCACGTCGAGCCGGGGGTCGTCTTCAAGCACGGTGCCGATGCCGGTGAGCACGGCCGAGGCGCGCCGGCGCCAGGCGTGGCCATCGGCGCGCGCGGCCTCGCCGGTGATCCACTGGCTGGCGCCATTGGCCAGCGCGGTGCGGCCGTCGAGCGACGCCGCGATCTTCAGGCGCAGCCAGGGCCGGCCACGCACGATGCGCGAGAAGAAGCCGATATTCAGCTCGCGCGCGGCGGCGGCAAGGTCGGCCGCGTCGATGTCCTCGGCCATCACCACCTCGACGCCGGCGGCGCGCAGGCGCGCGATACCGGCACCGGCCACTTCAGGGTAGGGGTCGGTGACGGCGACCACCACGCGCGCCAGCCCGGCCTGGATGAGGGCATCGCAGCACGGCGGCGTGCGGCCGTGGTGCGCGCAGGGCTCCAGCGTGACCCAGGCGGTGGCGCCTTGCAGCGTGTGGCCGGCGCCTTGCGCGGCACGCAGCGCCATCACCTCGGCGTGCGCGCCACCGGCCTGCTGGGTGGCGCCAGCGCCCAGGACGGTGCCGTCGGCAAGGCCGATGACGCAGCCGACGCGCGGGTTGGGCTCGGTGACACCGAAGGCGCTCTCGGCGAGGGCCAGGGCGTCTTGCAGGCGGGTGCGGTCTGGCGGCGGCATGGCCGCGAGTCTAGAGCCCGTGGTGGCGGCGGGCCCCGGTGTCAGACGGGTTGATGCAGGGCGGTGGTGCCTGACGGGCAGGCATACACCGAGCTGCCATCACCGGCCGAGATCGCCAGGTAGTTCTGGTTGATCAAGGGTGTGGTGACCGAGGTGTAGTTGCCATCGCCTTCGTCGACGGACGGCGTGGCGGCGTCATCGGTCAGCTCGAAATAGCGGCAGATACGGATTTGTGAGGGCGAGTTCTCGGCGGCAGAGGTGGCGATGGCACCACTGAATGCGAGCCTGCCCGACCACGGCTGTAGCGAACTGCTGATGACCGCCACCGGCACGGCACAGTAGTAGGTCGTGTAGGTCGTGGTCTGGACGAAGCAGGCCTCGGTGAGGGGCGGCGCAGGCAACGTGCGGTCCACGCTGGCAGTGGGCGGGGTGGCTGGCGGCATATCCAGCGGCGCCAGCGCGTTGGGCGCTGCCGTGGCCAAGGCGTAGCGCAGGAATCCGGCCAACAACTGCGCAGTGTTGGTGGTGCACGAGATGTTGGCGGTGGTCAGGTCGTTGGTGGTCGCCGCCGTTGACGTGGAACAGATCGTGATCAGGCCGGTGATATTGTCAAAACGCCAGACCACAGTGGACGGCGCCCCCGGCGGTTTGAGTCCGCTGGTGCCGTTGCCCAGGTCCTTGGCCAGCAGCGGGATGCCGCGGCTGCGGCCCAGCGGCTGGCGCACGGGCGTGCCGTCGGCAGGGACGGTCAGCGTGGCCGCGAGTTCCGGAGCGATGCCGGCGATCACGGTCGCGAGGTGGACGGTCTGGACTGCATTCGTGCGATCGATCCAGGTCACGTCCACCTGAACCGCCTTGCCGCTTTGTGGTGCCAGCAGGTTGGTCACGGTGCGTGTGCGCGAATAGCTGGCGTTGGCACCCGCATGGGTCGTGGTCGCACCGGTGATGATGTCGGTGTAGTCCGTATAAGCGGTGCTGGCGTCGGTTTCCAGCACCGCAAAGGCGCGCCATTGCTCGATCCCTTCCTGGGCCAGGCGCACCGCCTCGCTGCGCTGCTTGGACAGATCGGAGTTGCCGCGCAAGACGCTTTGCACACCCACCAGGCCGAGCATGCCGATGGCCATGACGGCGAGCGCCACCAGGGCCTCGATCAGGGCCACGCCGCGCTGGGGGTTTCGTCGCGCGGTCATGGTCCGGTCCTCCAGTCGTGCCAGGCGCCAGGCACGCGGACGAATGAGCCATAGGTGGTGCGCAGGCGGGCCAGCACGGCGGCGTCGTAATGCACCTGCAGACTGCCGGTGCCATCGACTTCGATGGCGCGGTCGCCCACGAGGGCACCCCGGATGACCGTGGCCGAGCCCGTGTTGGCTTCAATGTCGGCCGAGGGGTCATCCAGGTAGATCAAGCCGACTACCGTGGCCGGGGTGCCCGTGGCCTCGATCGCCCCTTCGACCACCAGGACGACCGGATCATCAACGTTGCCGATGTTGCCGTCCAGCGCCAGGTCACCCACGACGCGGATGGCACGATGGGGGTAATTGGCCAGCAGCGCGTTCACCGCCGCGGAGTCGCAGGGCGCTGTGCAGACACGCAGGCCGGGCTGCTGCTGCCACGCCACGCGCCGCATGCCAAAGACGGCGACAAACATGCGGTCAACGTCAGTGCGGCCGGTGACCAGGGTGGCGTGGGTCAGGACGCTGAGCGTGGGGTCGTTGTTGATGATGCTCAGCGCACCAGGAGTGCCGGGCAGGCTGGTTGGCATCAGGTTGGGGGATGCTCCGCCAGTCTGCACTGTGATGCCGTTGGTGCCTGGGTCGGTATTGAAGACCGCGGCCGGGTCACCGCTGACCGTGCCGCGCGCCGTGAGCGCCGCCGCCGGCACGGTGGCGACGCCACTGCGCAGCGCAACCAGGGTGGACACCATGGCCACGCCTTCGCCAGTGAGGGACGTGGGTTGGAACGACAGGCAGCCTTCGGCCAGGCGCGTGCAGCCGGTGGATTCGAGGCGCAAGACGCCGGGGCGCCCCACATCCGCCAGCAGGCGCACCCGGAAGGCGGGCTGCGGGCCGCTGTAGCCGATGACGGGGGTGGCGTCGGGGTCGGCCTCGGTATTGATCGGGCAACTGCACTTCCATACCGCGCCGTTGAACACGCAGGTCGGCCACAGGCGGGGCGCTGCGTCGGTCGTGGCCGTGGCGCGTGTGACAGTCAGCGTGCCATCGATGACGGGAGGGGTGTTGACCGCGATATTCAGGTAGCGCTCGCGAAAGCTGGCTTTGGTGGGCGGGGTCGCCGGCGCGGGTGGCGTGGTCATCGCCGTGTGCGCGGTGCAGTTGTCCTCGAGCCGGCCGCCATTGAGCATGGTCAGCGCCCATTCCAGGCCTGCTTCGGCGGCCTCGAAGGCCTGCGTCGCGCGGTACTGGTTGGCGGAGGTCTTTTGCTCGAAGATCATGTTGCGGCTGGTATAGGCCGCCATCAACGAGACGATAAAAAACAGCACCATCACCACGATCAGGGTGGCGGCGCCGCGCTGGCGCGCTGCTGACGAGGGGTGGCGCGACTGCGGCTTCATGGCGGGCACGCGTTGTTAGGGGCGGATGCCGCGGCAGCCACATTGAAAGTGACAACGTCGTTGCGCAGGCGCACGCGGCTGGCCACGGTGCGCACCATTGCACTATCAGTCACGGGTTGGCCGGTGACCGACACGTCCAATTCGCGCACCTGGAGCGTGGGCCAGCAAGTATCGGTACCGTCGGCACACAAGTGCGGGCACATCAATTTGATGGCGACTGCGGGGCCCACGCGCTGCGTGACGGCCAACGCCGTCATCTTGACTGCATTCGGGTCGGAAAGCTGCTGCCAGTCGACTCCCATCTTGGTCTTGATCGCGTAGCCGTCGAGCTTGAAGCCAAAGCTCTGCTCCGCCCAATTGCGGAAATAGTCGAAGTTCACCTGGCTTGCCGCCGGTATGTCCACGACAGCCAGATCGTTGGGGCGCGGCAATTCGGAGGGTCTGTCGGCGAGCCAGATGCCGCGCAGCGTGTTGGCTTCCTCCGGCAGTGCCGCGCCCGCACCGTGGAAGCCTGTGCGCCGCAACTCACGAGTAATCATGTCAGCTGAAGCCCGCAAATCCTGCTGCACCTGCGTCTCCAGCAACAGGCGCCGGTTGTCGGTGAGCTGCGTGGACACCAGCGTGGCGGAGGCGGCCACGATGATCAGGCCGATGGCAATGCCGACCATCAGTTCAACCAGCGACATGCCGCGCTGGGCTTGCAGGCAACTGCGCGCACACGCTTTCATGGACACACCGCCGTGTCAGCCACGCGCCGGGCCGCCGGCGAACATACGCTCGGCCGGCCAGCGACGTTGACCATCGTGCGCAAGGTGCGCCCGTCGCGTGTGAGCGAGGCCTCGACATTGCCTGCAGCGTTGCTGTCAATAGACGCAGAGCCCGGGTCCGCGACAAATCGCATCGCCGCGCCGGTCAACGGATCAAAGCGGATTTGCAAGTCGGTCAGCACCGCAGGCGGAAAGAGATCCATATAGGGCGTCAATGCCACGCCTGAACTGCTGGCCACTTCGACGGTACGAACTTCGGTCCAGCGAGGATCAACGGTGCAAGCACTGCCGGCGCCGCGGCCGCATTGGCAATCACACGCGAACGCCGCTTCGTTGCAGGTATAGATGACGTAACAGGTGCCTGCGGGTGCGGTGCTGCGCGAGCCGATTCGCATCACCACCGGCTGCTGCCGGCTGACCGCTTCGGTGCGCGCAAACTGCACGTCGGTGCCCACCTGGGCGCTGGTGCCGCGCAGGCGCTGCATCTCGATCATGTCGCGGAACGAGGGTGCGGCGAGCATCAGGATGACGGCGACCACAGCGACCACGACCAGCAGTTCGATGAGGGTGAAGCCGCGGCGGGTGCGCTGGAACAGGCGAGTCGTCATCACTTCGCCCAGCAGCGGCCGGCGTCCGCCCAGTCGATGGAAGAGGTACTGGAAGAGCCGTAGCTCAGGTTGCCGTTGACCTGTCGCACCGCCATGAACTTGCAGGCGGTGTCACTGGCCTGACCGCCTGCCGCAGTGGCGGTGACGATGTGGTTGGCGCCATCGTTGCCACTGATGGCCAGCGTGTAGTGGCCATTGGCAGTCGTGGCCAACAGGCCCAGGCCGGGCGGCGAGTCGGTGGCGGTGTTGGTGAGCTCGCCGCAGTAAGTACTGTGGCTTGCCCGCCAACGCTCCTGCGCCTGCTGCACAGCCGCAATCGCGTTTACGGCTTCCGCACGCCGGCCCTTGCGCATCGCATTCTGGTAACTGGGGAAGGCCACCGCCGCCAGCACGCCCACGATGGCGACCGCGACCATGAGCTCGATCAGGGTGAAGCCGCGCGTGGCGCCAGGCGCGGCGGTGGCAGATCGGCAAGTGCGGTGGACGGGCTTCATCGTGGCGCCATTGTCCTGAGCCGCTGCGTGGCGCCCAAGACCACTGGTCGCCGCCGGCAAGCCGCCCGTCAGCGACCCCCGTGAACGGGGGGCCGCCACTCAGCAGGCCGCGTAGCCATGCACCGCCGCGGTCGGCGTGCACGCGCGCACGCGGCCCATGATATTGACCACCACGTGCACGGCGTGGTCGTTGGGCGCCACCAGGCGCAGCGTGCCGGTGGGGGTGCTGGTGCCTTTGGTCGGGTCGAAGACGATCGAGCGCACGTTGGCGCGCAATTGCACGGCACCACCCTGAAGCAGGCGCACGCTGCGCATCGCTTCGTTGCCGCTGGTGCACACGGTGGCGCCGTCGGCGGCGCAGGTGCAGGCACTGGCGCTGCCGGTGTGCACGATGTAGCAGCTGCCGGCGGCGTCGTTCTGGAAACTGATGCGCAGCGTGCGGTTGTGCATCACGGCCAGGCTGCGGGCGTAGTGGATATCGGTCTCGAGCTGTGCCGCCGTGCCTTCCAGATGACGCTGCTCGCGCGCCTGCTCCCAGCCGGGTACCGCCGCGCCCAGCGATACGGCGGTGACGGCCAGGCCAACGAGGCTCTCGATCAGCGACAGGCCCGCCTGGCGGGCTCGTCCTTGGGCGCGGGCGGTGCGGGCTGGGCTGAAGGGTGTGCGTTTCATCGTGGCTCCATGCGGTGATTGCATGGAGCCCACTGTAGAAATCCGCGCCCGGCGGCGCGACCCCCTGGGGTGGGCCCGGCCGGGGGCCCTGGTGGGGGCACCCACAGCGTATCCCCCGCCCGGGGGCCCCCGGGAAACTCCAGGGCGTCAGATATCCCGGATCAGTTGCCGGAAGGCGTCCACATCCTCGAACTCGCGGTAGACCGAGGCAAAGCGCACATAGGCCACCTTGTCGATGCGCTTGAGCTCGCGCATCACGAGCTCGCCCAGGCGGGCGCTGGGGACCTCGCGCGCGCCGCTGGCGAGCAGCTTTTCCTGGATGCGCTCGAGCGCGGCATCCACCTGCTCCACGCTGGCCGGGCGCTTGCGCAGCGCCAGGGTCATGGAGGCGCGCAGCTTGCCAGCGTCGAACTCGACGCGTGCGCCGTCTTTCTTCACCACCGCCGGCAGTGAGATTTCAGGGCGCTCATACGTGGTGAAGCGCTTTTCGCAATACAGGCAGCGGCGGCGTCGGCGGATGACGTCGCCTTCATCGGATTCGCGGGTCTCGACGACCTGCGTCTCGTCATGGCTGCAGAACGGGCAGCGCATCGGTGCCGCGCGGTCAGCCGTAGACCGGGAAGTTGCGCGTCAGCGCCGCCACTTTGGCGCGCACGGCGGCGATGTGGGTGGCGTCGCGCGGGTGGTCCAGCACATCGGCGATCAGGTGCGCGGTCTGCCGGGCCTGGGCCTCCAGGAAGCCGCGCGTGGTCATCGCCGGCGTGCCCAGGCGGATGCCGCTGGTGACCATGGGCCGCTGCGGATCGTTGGGGATGCCGTTCTTGTTGCACGTCATGTGTGCCTCGCCGAGCACGGCTTCGGCCTCCTTGCCGGTGAGGCCCTTGGGGCGCAGGTCCACCAGCATGACGTGGCTTTCGGTGCGGCCGCTGACGATGCGCAGGCCGCGCTCGATGAGCGTCTCGGCCAGCACGCGCGCGTTGGCTGCCACCTGCTGCTGGTAGATCTTGAATTCGGGCGCCAGCGCTTCCTTGAAGGCCACCGCCTTGCCCGCGATCACGTGCATCAGCGGGCCACCCTGGATGCCCGGGAAGATGGCGCTGTTGATCTTCTTGGCGATGGCCTCGTCGTTCATCAGCACGATGCCGCCGCGCGGGCCGCGCAGGCTCTTGTGGGTGGTGCTGGTCACGACGTCGGCGTGCGGCACCGGGTTGGGGTAGATGCCGGCGGCGATCAGCCCGGCATAGTGCGCCATGTCCACCATGAAGTAGGCGCCCACCGCCCTGGCCACGCGGGCGAAGCGTTCGAAGTCGATGCGCAGGCTGTAGGCCGAGGCGCCGGCGATGATCAGCCGGGGCTTGTGCTCGTGCGCCAGGCGCTCCATGGCGTCGTAGTCGATGGCTTCGGCGGCGTCCAGGCCGTAGCTGACCACCTTGAACCACTTGCCGCTCATATTCAGCGCCATGCCGTGCGTGAGATGGCCGCCTTCGGCCAGGCTCATGCCCATGATGGTGTCGCCAGGGTTGAGCAGGCCGAAGAAGACGGCCTGGTTGGCCTGCGAGCCGGAATTGGGCTGGACATTGGCGAAGCCGGCGCCATAGAGCTGCCTGGCGCGGTCGATGGCGAGTTGTTCGACGACATCGACGTTTTCGCAGCCGCCGTAATAGCGCTTGCCGGGGTAGCCCTCGGCGTATTTGTTGGTGAGCTGCGAGCCCTGCGCAGCCATCACGGCGGGCGAGGTGTAGTTTTCGCTCGCGATGAGCTCGATGTGCTCTTCCTGGCGCCGGTTTTCGGCCTGGATGGCGGCCCAGATTTCCGGGTCTGCACTGGCAACGGTGGATGTGGAGCGGTCGAACATGGCAGTCCTCTTCGGGTGAAGGGCCAACGAGCGCCGGGCCCCAACAGGGCTGACCGTGCGCAGTCGAGGGCTGCCCAGGCGAACGGCTGACACCGCCGCAGAGGACGCGGCGGCCCGCGCTTCCCGGTGGTCATCCACCTCGGGGCACAGGGGCCCCTATCGCCAGTTGCGCAGGCCCGCAGTGTAGCGCCGGCGCGATGCCTCGAGGTGCCTCAAGACGCCCAAGGCGCCATGTGGCCCCGAGGCGCCTAGCGCAGCAGCGCCACGTGTTCGATGGCGGGCAGGGCAGCAGAGGCGGAAGCGGCCGACGGCGTGACGGCGCCCGCCTCTCGCGTGGCGGAGGGTGGTGGGTTGGCGGCATTGAAGGGCACCTGGCGGCCATCGGCAACGCTGCGCATGTGCGCCTGTTCCGCCAGCACGCGGCCGGTGTAGCCGCCGTCGCCGTCGATCAATGCGGCCCCGACGTAGAAACGCAGACCCTCGGGCACGTTGCCCGCACGCGCGATGCACTCCTTGAGCACCTGCGCGCCCACCCGCATATTGGTGATGGGATCGAAGGCGGCGCGGTTGCCACCAAAGGCTTCGTATTTGTCGTCATGCACGCGGGTCATCACCTGCATCAGCCCTTGCGCGCCGACCACGCTCTGGGCAAACGGGTTGAAGCTCGATTCCACGGCCATGATGGCCAGGATCAGCGTCGGGTCCAGCCCTGCGCGCTGGCCGATGGCCCACGCTTCCTGCACGAGTGCGCCCACGGGTTCGGGTGCCACCTTGTAGCGCCGCGCGATCCAGGTCGCCAGGGTGGCCTGCTGGCGCGTCAAATCGTGCAGATCGGCGGCGGTGGCGCGTGCCCCGGCCTCGGGCTCGGCGACCACGGCCAGGGTGTTGCCGGCAGCCACTTCGCGCTGCTCATGGCGGCCCTGCAGCCACTCCAGCGTGACCACTTCCACCTGCTGGCGCACATCGGCGCGCCCGAGTGCAAAGACCAGCACCGCCACGGCGGCCAGCCCGACCAGGGCCAGCGTGTTGTGGCTGACTTCGAACAAGCCGCGGCCGACGTCGCGGGCAAAGACCAGCAGTGACTGCGCTGTGGCGTGCCGGGCCTGGCGCAGCATCTTGAGGGTTCGCATCGTGGATCTCTCCTGATATCTGCGACTCCCGCTGCCAGCCAGGGGCGGGCGATGGGGCCGCAGTGATAATCGTCCGCAGGGGCACGATCCGTTGCCGGCTGTGCGGCCCCTGCCGGGGCGGTGTCATCAGGTGCCGCGCGATCCCAAAGCGCTGGCACGGGTAAACCCTGAAATTTCAGGATGGACGGGATTCTAGGAATCGCCAAATATACGGTCAAGAATATAGAGTCGCTCTCTAATACCCAAGACGTATGAAGTACCGGGATCTACGCGACTTTCTTGAGCAGCTCGAAAGGCTGGGCGAGCTCCGAAAACTTACCGAACCGGTCTCGCCGCGCTTCGAATTGACGGCAATCGGCGACAAACTGCTGCGCGCCGGCGGCCCGGCGGTGCTCTGCACCCACCCGGCGGGTTACAAAGTTTCGTGCCTCATCAACCTGTTTGGCACGCCGCGCCGGGTGGCTCTGGGCATGGGCGCCGATTCGCCGGCCGACTTGCGCGACGTCGGCGTGCTGCTGGCCAGCCTCAAGGAGCCCGAGCCGCCCAAGGGGTTCAAGGACGCCGGCCGGCTGCTGCAGATGGCCAAGGCGCTGTGGGACATGAAGCCCGCGCTGCGGCGCAGCGCGCCATGCCAGGAGGTGGTGCAGGAAGGCGATGAGATCGACCTCGGCGAGTGGCCGGTGCAGACCTGCTGGCCGGACGACGCCGGCCCGCTGATCACCTGGGGCCTCGTCATCACACGGGGCCCCCAGGGCGTGCCCAGGCCGAGGCTGCGGCAAAACCTGGGGATCTACCGCCAGCAGGTGATCGGCCCGCGCGAAGTCATCATGCGCTGGCTTGCGCACCGCGGCGGGGCGTTGGATTTCCGCGAATTCGCTCGTGCGAACCCTGGGCAGGCGTTCCCGATCGCGGTGGCGCTGGGTGCCGACCCGGCGACCATCCTGGGCGCGGTGACGCCGGTGCCCGATACGCTGTCGGAATACCAATTTGCCGGCCTGCTGCGCGGCAGCCGGACGGAAGTGGTGGAGTCCGGCGTAGGTGAGGGCTTGCTGCGACTGCAGGTGCCGGCCAGCGCCGAGATCGTGCTGGAGGGTCAAATACCGCCGGCCCCGGCGGGTTACCAGGGTCTTTCCGAGCATGGCGTCCAGCTCAGGGAGCAGGGCGGCTACCTGCACGCCCTGGAAGGCCCGTTTGGCGACCACACCGGCTATTACAACGAGCAGGACTGGTTTCCGGTCTTTCGCCTGTCGCGGCTGACGCACCGCCGCGACCCGATCTATCACTCCACCTACACCGGCAAGCCGCCCGACGAGCCCGCCGTGCTGGGCGTGGCGCTGAACGAGGTCTTCGTGCCGATCCTGCAAAAGCAGTTTCCGGAGATCGTGGACTTCTACCTGCCGCCCGAAGGCTGCAGCTACCGGCTGGCCGTGATCTCGATCAAGAAGGCCTACCCCGGCCACGCCAAGCGCGTGATGTTCGGGTTGTGGAGCTTCCTGCGGCAGTTCATGTACACGAAGTTCATCGTCGTGACCGATGACGACGTGGATATCCGTGACTGGAAGGAAGTGGTCTGGGCCATCACCACCCGCATGGACCCGGTGCGCGACACCACCCTGGTTGAGGGCACGCCCATCGACTATCTCGATTTCGCCTCGCCGGTGAGCGGCCTGGGCGGCAAGATGGGGTTGGATGCCACCCACAAGTGGCCCGGCGAGACCCAGCGCGAGTGGGGCCGCACGATCGAGATGGATGCTGATGTGGAGCGGCGTGTCGAAGGCCTGGTGGCCGGGCTGATGGCCGCCGGCCCACCCGGCAAGACCTAGAAATATCGCGCTGCCGTCTTGCGAGCGCGCCGCGATTGGCCTATTCTGCGGATGCCTGCATGCAGGCAACACCGACGGCGCAGTCACTGCGCGTCAGGAGCCCCGGACCCCTTTTCTCCGGAGCCCCACTGGCGGCCTAGGCCGCCCGCCCCTCCGGCCCTCCAAGGCTCGGAGGGGTTTGTCTTTCTGGGGCGCTGACAGCCAGCAGGAGCAAGTTTGTTTCAACGTTTTGAATGCCTGGTGCATCCGTATCCGGATGCCCTGCCACCGCCACCGCCGCGCCAGCTCTTTGCGTTCTTGTGGGAGTGCACGCGCGGGCTGCGCCGCTACCTGGCGCTGGTGACGCTGTTCACCGCGGCCATCGGCGCCTTCGAGGCGCTGCTGTTCAGCATGATGGCGCACGTGGTGGATGTGCTGGGCCACGTGCGCCCGGTCGAGTTGTGGCGCGAGCAGGGCGCTACGCTGGGCGTGCTGGCGGCGGTGCTGCTGGCGAGCATTGTCTTCGCCGCCTTGCAGGCGCTGTTCAAGTACCAGGGCATCTACGGCAACTTTCCGATGCGGCTGCGCTGGAACTTCCATCGCCTGATGCTCGAGCAGAGCATGGGCTTCTACCAGGACGAGTTTGCCGGCCGCATTGCCACCAAGGTCATGCAGACCTCGCTGGCGGTGCGCGACACCTGGCTGATCTTCACCGACATCCTGGTCTATGTGCTGATCTATTTCGCCACGCTGGTGGCGGTGGTGGGTGCCTTTGATCTCTGGCTGGTGGCGCCATTTCTCGGCTGGCTCGCGGCCTACCTGCTGACCTTGTCCTACTTCGTGCCGCGGCTGGGCAAGGTGGCACAGGCGCAAGCCGATGCGCGCTCGCTGATGACCGGGCGCATCACCGACGCCTACACCAATATCGCCACCGTCAAGCTGTTTTCGCACTCCCACCGCGAGGCGCACTTCGCACGCAGCGCGATGCAGGAGTTCATGACCACGGCCTATGGCCAGATGCGGCTCGTCACCGCCTTCGAGGCCATCAACCAGACCCTCAGCGTGGCGCTGATCGCGGCCACCGCCGGCACCTGCCTGCTGTTGTGGACGCATGCCGCCGTGGGTGTGGGCGCGGTCGCCGCAGCCACCGCCATGGCCTTCAGGCTGAACGGCATCTCGCACTGGGTGATGTGGGAGATGGCCTCGCTGTTCGAGCATATCGGCACCGTGCAGGACGGCATGGCCACGCTGTCGCGCGCGCGTTCGGTGGTGGACCGGGCCGGCGCCCAGCCGCTCACCGTGCCGCGCGGGGAGGTGCGCTTCGAGGACGTGGTCTTTGCCTACGGCGGGGCGCGCAAGGTGGTCGATGGCCTCACCTTCACCATCCGCCCGGGCGAGAAGATCGGCCTGGTGGGCCGATCGGGCGCGGGCAAGAGCACGGTGGTCAACCTGCTGCTGCGCCTGTACGACGTGGAGGGCGGGCGCATCCTCATCGACGGCCAGGATATCGCCGCGGTGACGCAGGAAAGCCTGCGCCGGCAGGTCGGCATGGTCACGCAGGACACATCGCTGCTGCACCGCTCGGTGCGCGAGAATATCGTTTACGGCCGCCCAGGTGCCAGCGATGCCGACATGCTGCGCGCCGCCGAACGCGCCGAAGCACACGACTTCGTGGCCGGCCTCACCGACCCCAAGGGCCGCAAGGGCTACGACGCCCACGTCGGCGAGCGCGGGGTCAAGCTTTCAGGGGGCCAGCGCCAGCGCATTGCCATCGCCCGCGTGATGCTCAAGGATGCGCCGATCCTGCTGCTGGATGAAGCCACCAGCGCGCTCGACAGCGAGGTCGAAGCCGCCATCCAGCAGAGCTTGTACCGCCTGATGGAAGGCAAGACCGTGGTCGCCATTGCGCACCGGCTGTCCACCATTGCCGCGATGGACAGGCTGATCGTGATGGACCAGGGCCGCATCGTCGAAACGGGCGACCACCAGAGCCTGCTCGCCGCCGGCGGCATCTATGCGCGGCTGTGGGCGCACCAGAGCGGTGGCTTTCTTGGCGAAGACGCCGAGGACGAGGCCGCGGCCTCGGCACTCTACGGGCCCTGATTCCGCCTCAATGCGGGGTCAGCTCGGCGGGTTCGGTGGGATCGAAGTGCGGTGCGTCCAGACGCGGCGGCACGCTGGTGGCCAGCACCATCGGCTCGGTGTCGATCCAGGCACCTGGCGGTGCATCGGCCACCGCCGCCGGCTGCGACATGCGCTGCAGGGCGCCTTCAAGCGCCTGGCGGCGTTGCGTGATGTCACGCACCGTGTGCAGTTCCTGGCGCTGCGATTCAACCCTGGCGGTGATCGCCTGCAGTCGCTCCTCGACTGTCTTGGCGTGGTCTTCCAGCGCGAAGCGCGAGTTCTCTGACCAGGCCAGTTCGCGGCGCATCTCGGCCATGCGCTTGCGGTGTTCCCACCACGCCACGGCGATGGCAACGGTCAACAATGCGGCGCTGGCGGCGCCCAGCCAGGTCAGGATGCGGTCCATGCCTCAGGCTATCGACCGCTGGCGCCAGACCTTGAGGGCGCAGCGCCATCGCCGATGACCCGCGTTGCGCGTGGTGATGGGCCGGGCCCGACAATCCAGGCTTCGCCGGCGCCGCCGGCACCCGCACCGTGCCCCCCTCGTGCCAGCCCTCGCCCCCGCCCTGCCGGGCCCGCCGCCGATCACCAGCCACCGCCCGTATTGGGCCAGGCGCTTCGGCCGCGCGCCTTACCTGCCGATGAGCCGCGCCGAGATGGACGCGCTGGGCTGGGACAGCTGCGACATCGTCATCGTCACCGGCGACGCGTATGTCGATCACCCGAGCTTTGGCATGGCCGTGATCGGGCGCGTGCTCGAGGCACAGGGGTTCCGCGTCGGCATCATTGCGCAGCCCGACTGGCACAGCGCCGATGCCTTCCGCGCCCTCGGCAGGCCGAATCTGTTCTTCGGCGTGGCGGCCGGCAATATGGATTCGATGATCAACCGCTACACCGCGGACCGCAAGATCCGCAGCGACGACGCCTATACCCCGGGCGGCGCGGGTGGCCGGCGGCCCGACCGCGCAACGCTGGTCTATACGCAGCGCTGCAAGGAGGCGTGGAGCGACGTGCCGGTGGTGATCGGTGGCATCGAGGCCAGCCTGCGGCGCATCGCGCACTACGACTACTGGCAGGACAAGGTGCGCCGGTCGATCCTGGTCGATAGCAAGGCCGACCTGCTGCTGTATGGCAATGCCGAGCGCGCGATCATCGAAGTGGCGCACCGCCTGGGCCGCCGCGAGCCGGTGGCGCACCTCACCGATATTCGCGGCACCGCCTTCGTGCGCCGCGCGGGTGACGAGAGCGCGCATGGCTGGTCCGAGATCGACTCCACCGAGGTCGACCGGCCGGGCCGCATCGATGCGCACATCAGCCCCTACCTGAACCCCGGCGAGGTGGCCGCCGCGCGGGGCCTGGGCTGTGCCGACGGCGGCGCGCCAGCCGACGCGGGTGCGGTGGTGGCCATGCCGGCCAGCCGCAACGCCGGCGCCGTGAAGATGCCGCCGCGCGAACGCACGGTCATCCGCTTGCCGGCCTACGAGCAGGTGAAAAGCGATGCCGTGCTCTATGCCCATGCCAACCGCGTGCTGCACCTGGAGACCAACCCCGGCAACGCGCGCGCGCTGGTGCAGCGCCACGGTACGGGCGCGACCGCACGTGACGTCTGGATAACGCCACCGCCGATACCGCTGACCACGGCCGAGATGGACCATGTGTTCGACCTGCAGTACGCGCGCAGCCCGCACCCGGGCTACGCCGACGCCCAGGGCGGCCATGACGCCGCCACCAGGATCCCGGCCTGGGAGATGATCCGCTTCAGCGTCAATATCATGCGCGGCTGCTTCGGCGGCTGCACGTTCTGCTCGATCACCGAGCACGAAGGCCGCATCATCCAGAGCCGGTCTGAAGACTCGGTGATCCGCGAGATCGAGGACATCCGCGACAAGGTCCAGGGCTACACCGGCGTCATCAGTGACCTGGGCGGGCCCACCGCCAACATGTGGCGCATCGGCTGCAAGAGCAAGGCCATCGAGTCGGCCTGCCGCAAGCCGAGTTGCGTGTACCCGGGCATCTGCCCCAACCTCGATACCGACCACGGCCCGCTGGTGGCGCTGTACCGGCGCGCGCGGCAACTNNGGCATCGGCAGCTACGAGCGCTTCAGGCAGATGTTCGAGAAGTTCAGCGCCGAGGCGGGCAAGAAGCAGTACCTGATTCCGTACTTCATCGCCGCCCACCCGGGCACGACCGATGAGGACATGATGAACCTCGCGATCTGGCTCAAGCGCAATGGATTCAAGGCCGACCAGGTGCAGACCTTCTATCCCAGCCCGATGGCCACTGCCACGGCCATGTACCACACGGGTCTGAATCCGCTGGCGGGCATCAGCCGCGACCCGGCACGCGCCGAGCGCGTGGATATCGTGCGGGGCGACAAGCGACGCCGATTGCACAAGGCCTTCTTGCGCTGGCACGACGCCAACAACTGGCCACTGCTGCGCGAGGCGCTCAGGGGCATGGGCCGCGCCGACCTCATCGGCAACGGCAAGCATCACTTGATCCCGAGCTTCCAGCCGGCCACCGATGGCGGCTATGTGAGCGCGCGGCGCAAGAACAGCACCCAGGCCGGCGGGCAAGCGGCTGCCCGCGCGCCTGCCGCCCACCGGGGCCGCCTGCTCACCCAGCACACCGGATTGCCGCCGCGCGAGTCGGGCGCATCGCTGGTCCCGGTGCGCCGCAAACCGCGCCTCAAACCCGGTTGAGTACACCTCCCCCGCAGTCAGGGGGTGATGCGGGGCTGCACGCTGCCGGCGCCAGGGCTGATGTGCTAGCGTGCGTTGAGCCCATTCTGCCCTCCGGAGCACCCATGAAAAGCC
>CXWL01021704.1_pt2 | contig 49436 bp, 50 predicted proteins | sample 590931 | NCBI WGS metagenome assembly CXWL01 (sample SAMEA3498368, study PRJEB10139) | groundwater metagenome | biome: water well; material: biofilm material | place: Germany | collected 2015-04-27 | reverse complement strand
TCACGTCGCCGGGAGCGGTTATCGGCGGCAGTGTAATTCGGGTGATTTCCATAGGGCTCCTTATTTTTTTGGGAACGATACTTCCGGTACGTCGCGCCATTCAGGTGGGACATCGGGGAGCACGAAATGGTTGCAATCATGGCCAGCCGGGGTGTACATTTTTTGATACTGGTAGTGAGAAACAATGCGCTTGACGATCTTGTCGATGTCGGGGATGAAGTCGAGGTTCGACTTCAGGTCCGCGGTGGCCATCGTGAAGTGCGAAAAGTCCACGTACAGGCTGGAATTGGTGATTTGCGGCGGCAGTCGGGCCGGGTGGCGCGTCATGATCACCGGGATGATCAGGTGGCTGGGCATCGGATACCACTTGCTGCGTTCGGCTTCGATCAGCTGCATCGCCGCGTACTCGCGCCGGGTGTAGGGGTGCGCCTCGTACTTCGGCGTGTAGATCATGATCATGGTGACGCTCTCGCACATCGCGCGCGCGATCTTGCGGTCGACGTCGTCGCCGCCGCCCAGCTGCTCGTGGTCGACGAACAGCTCGTCCTCGTCATCGAAATAGGGTTCCAGGTAGCAGCGCAGGGCTTCGGCCAGCGCGTTCTTGAACCGGATCATCAAATCATGGCGGCCATGTGCATAACTGAAGAAACAGCCGTAACGGATTGCCATTTCCACCTCCCGATTTACAAAATGCCAACGACACGCCCGCATCCACGACTTTAACAAGCTCGGCTTTTACGGCCTTGCGTAGGCACAAACTGACTTGTGGCTCATCCGCGCCGACAGGGCACTACCGAATTCGGGCATAATCACAAAATCAAACGGTCGTACTATTTTCGAGAAAACAAACAATCGGAGACGGCAATGAAAGCGGTGGTATGCAAAGCGTGGGGGCTGCCCGACAGCCTGGAAGTGCAGGAGCTGCCCGACCTGGAGGCCGGCGCGGGCCAGGTGGTGATCGACGTCAAGGCGGCCGGGGTGAACTTCCCGGACGTGCTGATCATCCAGGGCAAGTACCAGGTCAAGCCGGCGTTGCCGTTCACCCCGGGCAGTGAATTATCCGGCGTGGTGCGCGCGGTGGGCGACGGGGTCGCCAACGTCAAGGTCGGCGACAGGGTGATCGCATTCACCGCCCAGGGCGCGTTCGCGCAGCAGGTGGTGGCGCCGGCGCAGGCGGTGATGCCGATGCCGGCGGGGATGGATTTCGACACCGCCGCCGCGATCACCCTCACCTACGGCACCTCGCACCACGCGGTGGTAGACCGGGCCGGGCTGAAGGAAGGCGAAACCATGCTGGTGCTGGGCGCGGCCGGCGGGGTCGGGCTGGCGGCGATTGAAATCGGCAAGGCGCTCGGCGCGCGGGTGATCGCGGCAGCGTCGAGCGACGAGAAGCTGGCGGTGTGCCGCGCGCACGGCGCCGACGCCACCATCAACTACGCTACGTCCGACTTGCGCGAGGCGATCAAGGCGGTTACCGGCGGCAAGGGGCCGGACGTGATCTACGACCCGGTCGGCGGCGCGTATTCGGAGCCGGCGTTCCGTTCGATCGGCTGGCGCGGGCGCTACCTGGTGGTCGGGTTCGCCAATGGCGAGATCCCGAAGCTGCCGCTGAACCTGATGCTGCTGAAGGGCGCCTCGCTGGTTGGCGTGTTCTGGGGCGAGTACGTCAAGCGCGAGCCGAAGGCGAACCTGGCCGGCATGAAGCAACTGCTGGGTTGGCTGGCCGAAGGCAAGATCAATCCGCTCATTTCGGGGCGCTACGCGCTGGAAGATACGGCGAAGGCGCTGAACGACATGGCGGCGCGCAAGGTCACCGGCAAGATTGTGATCCAGCCATAACGCGACAAAGATTGCCAAAAACCGGGGTCAGACCTGGGTCAGACTTAGGTCTGACCCCGGTTTTGGGGTGAGGCTCAGGTCGCCGGCTTGAAGAAGGCGATCACGTCTGCCTGCAGCCGGGTGCGCTTGAACGGCGGCAGGCTTTGCCACACGCGCTTGCCATACGATTTCGATATCAGGCGCGGGTCGCAGATCATCAGCACGCCGCGGTCGGTCTCGTCGCGAATCAGGCGCCCTGCCCCCTGCTTGAGGTTGATGATCGCTTCCGGCAGCGTATGGTGCATGAAGCCGTTCATGCCCTGCTTTTCCATCACGTCGATACGCGCGGCCAGCACCGGGTCGTCGGGAGGGGCAAACGGCAGCTTGTCGATGATGACCAGCGACAGCGCGTCGCCGCGCACGTCCACCCCTTCCCAGAAGCTCTGGCTGCCCACCAGCACGGCGTTGCCGGCGTTGCGGAACGAATCGAGCAATTCGGTACGCCCGCGCTCGCCCTGGACGAATAGCGGGAACTCGAGGCCGCGGTCGGCAAACTCCTTGCGCAGCCGCTCGGCCACGTGCTTGACCGCGCGGATGGTGGTGCACAGGAAGAAGGTGCGCCCGCCAGCCGCTTCGATCACCGGCAAGGCGCTGTCGACCACGGCGTCGGTGTAGCCCATCGCGTTCGGATCGGGCAGCCCGGTCGGCACGTACAGCAGGCCCTGCTGCTCGTAATCGAACGGGCTCGGCCAGGTCTTGGCCGGCTCGCCGGTCAGTCCCATCTGGTCGGAGAAATGCTTGAAGTCGTTCTTCACCGCCAACGTGGCCGAGGTGAAGATCCAGCTGCGCGGCGTGCCTTCGCGCTGGTTGTTGAAGATCGGCGCGATCGACAGCGGCGTCTTGTGCAACTGCAGCGACGACGAGAACGCTTCGACCCACAGCACCGCTTCGTCGCCTTCGACCAGCTTGCCCTTGCCATCGGCTTTCCAGCCGTCCAGCGCCTGGGCCAGCTCGACCGCGCGCACCCGGCATTGCTCGATCGTTTCGGCGCGCGCTGCCTGTTCTTCGAGCACGCCGATCATCGCCCGCAGGTGCTCCTTGACGGTGGCCAGCGCAGGGAAAAAGTCGGAGCTCGGGGTGATCTGGGCCAGCGACATCCGAATGATGTCCTGCGGGAAGGTCAGGCGCAGGTCGCGCGCGGCCTTTTCCACCACCGTGACGACCTTGGCCCAGTCCGGCCCGCCGCGCGCGTGCGCCAGGCCCTCGGCCAGCACGTCGCGGCACAGTTCAAGGATCTGCGAGCTCGACACGGTCTGGCCGAAGAACAGGGTGGCGGTGTCGGGCAGCTGGTGCGCCTCGTCGAAGATGATGGTGTTGGCCGACGGCAGCAGCTCGGCCACGCCGGTGTCCTTCAGCGCGACGTCGGCGAAGAACAGGTGGTGGTTGACCACCACTATGTCGGCCTGCTGCGCTTCGCGGCGCGCCTTCATCACGAAGCAGTCCTGGTAATACTGGCACTCGGCGCCCATGCAGGTGTCGCGGGTCGAGGTCACCAGGTTCCAGATCAGGGCGTTCTCGGGCACTTTCGACAGCTCGGCCTTGTCGCCCGAGCTGGTCATCTTGATGAAACGCGAGATCTCGCGCAAGTGGCCGACGTCGTCGCGCGAAGTCATGCGACCGTTCTGCATGGTGCGTTCGAGGTGGTAATGGCAGACGTAGTTCGAGCGGCCCTTGAGCAGCGCGACCGAAACCGGGGCGCGCAGCGCCGCCCGCACGGTCGGGATGTCGCGCAGGAACAACTGGTCCTGCAGGTTCTTGGTGCCGGTCGAGACGATCGTCTTGCCGCCCCACAGCAGCGCCGGGACCAGGTAGGCAAAGGTCTTGCCGGTGCCGGTGCCGGCCTCGGCGATCAGGGTCTTCTGGTCGGCGATGGCCTGGGCGATGGCCTTGGCCATTTCGGTCTGCGAGCGGCGCGGGCTGAAACTGCCGACCGCCGGCGCGAGCGGGCCGCCGGCACTGAACAGGCGGTCGATCTCGGCGTCAAATTTGCCGACCGGCAGGGCGCCCTGGTCGGCGGCGTCGGGGCTTGCGCCTGGCGCCTGGATGGAATCGGTCAAAATGGCATTTCAGTGAAGCGAAGACGGATCAGGCCGGAACATCCGGCACCAATTGCATTTTCAACAGGGTGATGTGGTCTTTCAACTGCAGCTTGCGCTTTTTTAGCCGGCGCAGCTGCAACTGGTCGTGATGGCCGTCCAGGATCAGCATGTCTATGACCGCATCGAGGTCGCGATGTTCCACATCGAGTTCGATCAGCCGCCGCTGGATTTCTTGGACATCAGTCATGTTTTTGCTGTTCCCAACAGATTATTACAAATTCTTCCCAGGTCTACCCATGGAACCGCATACAATCTGAAAGCAATTGTGTCGTCCAGTAACTAGTTACCGCTTGCAACATTTAGCGTAGTCAGTGCATAGTTTAATCTACCGAGACGTTGCCGCCAACATAGATTAAGGCCAGGGTACGGAAACCACCAGTTTATGAATCCATACAAGATTGAAGCAGGTACCGCGCAGCATATCGGGAACCGGCCCCAACAGAACGATCGCGCCGCCCTGTTCAGCGGCGCGCGCGCCCCCGGCTACGTGCTGGCGGTGCTGGCCGACGGCATCGCCGGAGGCGCCACCGCGTCCGAGCAGGTGCTGCATACGGCCAAGCAGTTGTTCGACCAGTTCAAGCCGGGCGACAACCCGGGCGTCGAACGCCTGGCCGGACTGCTGCGCGAGATCGTCCATGAGACCCACCTGGTGATCAAGATGAACGGCGTGGCCACCCAGAGCGAGCCGCACTGCACCTTTGCCGGGCTGATCATCTCCCCGGCCGGCCAGGCCGTGTGGGCGCATGTGGGCGATTCGCGGGTGTACCGGTTCCAGCAGGGCGAATGCAAGGTGCGCACCAGCGATGCGACGTATATCGACCATTTGATGGATACCGACAAGCTGCCTGCGGAGTCGGCGCGCAACCATCGCCATTCGAAGCTGCTGGTGAACGTGCTGGGTAACAGCCGCAAGGAGCCGTTCGTGGCGATCGGCAGCTATGAAGGGCTGGCGGCGGGCGACACCTTCCTGTTGTGCTCGGATGGCTTGTGGCATTTCTTCACCGATGCCGAACTCGGCGCGGCGACCAGCAAGAACACGCCGCGCCAGGCGTCCGAGATGCTGATCAACAAGGCCGGCGAACGCGCACAGGGCAAGGGCGGCAACTGCACCATGGCGATCGTCAAGCTGGTCAAGCCGCCCAAGGATGTGCCGAATTACACGGTGCAGAAAATGGGGCGGGCGGTCTAAGTCATATCGTTATACACAACTCAGCCGCGCCCCTCGCGCAGTCAAACCGGCCTGGCAAGGATTGTAATAAAAGACAACTGCGGGCGGTAGTCGTCAAGCGCCTGCTCGTCCAACTCCGGTGGAAGGGGGTATTTGGCACTGACCCTCATGGCCTCTCATGGCTCTCCCCAATTTTCGTAAAACCCTATTGGATACAGCGCACTCGCTGAACGAACGACGCCGTCGGGTTGTCGGGAAATTTTACACTGGCCCGTGTAAATTTCTGTTGCAATTTTGCAAGTCATTGATTGCGTACGGAATTTTTCTTTTGGCACATAAATTGCTTTAGGTAAATGAAAAGACCTTTTGAGAACTAATTTAGGGAATAATAATGAGAATCCGAAAGCCTACGAAATCGTCCACTATTACAGTTATTGTTTCCGGCTTACTCGCTGCGCTGTTTGTAGCTGCCCCGGTGTCCGCTGCACCCGTATACACTTTCACCGGTACGCCGGACGAGATGACCGGTAGTTATACTTTTAAGCAGAAATTCACAGTGGGTGCGACGGCTATCGTCATTAATTCGCTCGGTTCTTATGACTATCTTGGCGACGGGTTGTCAGAATCGCATTTGCTGGGCTTATTCGATAACGCTGGAAACCTTCTTGTTTCGACAACAATTGCGGCTGGAACAGGGAACGCACTGGAATTTGGTTTTCGGTGGCAAAGTATAGCGGATACCGTCCTCGCGGCTGGTTCCAGTTTTTCTTTGGTGTCGCAGTCAAACCTAGACCCACATAACATGATGCCGGGCCTGGCATTAAATCCAAAAGTCACTTCAGTAGAGGGTGGATACGTCAACGGTGCAATCTTCAACCCGAATGCGATTGCCACATCTAACGACAACATGATTTGGACCGGCAACTTCAATATCGCGGACAATGTTGTTCCTGAACCTACCTCTCTGGCTTTGATGGGTCTGGGAATCGCTGCCTTAGCATTCCGCCCTAAAAAGGGAAAGGTCGTCTAATGCACATGGCAGAGGGAATAACTGCCAAGCGTAAGGATTAAGCTCAACGGCGCCTTCGGGCGCCGTTTCATTTGGTTCTCAGTTCTATGCCCCACCTGACGGCGCACCGCTGCACGGGCGACCAAGGACGAAAGGGCCTAACGCCATATCGTTATTCACAACTCAGCCGTGCCCCTCCCGCATCGACTGTAACGCGGTGGCGACATCCATCACACGCTGAAGGCCCTGCCAGATTGTCTTGACGCCGGGCTCGCCATCGCTCTTTCGGGCAAGGAAGCCCCCGAGCTGGGCGGTCAGCCGCAGAACCTCGTTGAGTCGAGGCGGCTCGGTCGGCTGAGGCTTCTTCGAAGTTTTGACGTTCGCTGGAAATTACGTACAGCTTCACTGCGTTAGGCGAAAAATTGAAGGAGAGTATCTGCGGAGAACGGAGTTTAGCGCCCTTCGCCCTCGCTTACCGCCGCCTTCTTCTTCTCGGCGATCTTGCGCTGGCGCTGCTCCGACTCGCGCTTGCGCTTTTCGAACGCGGCCACGTTGGCGGTGCGCTGGGCCGCATCGGCCTGCTGTTCGGCCTCGCGTTGTTTCAACTTGGCCGCATGCTCGGCCTTCCGGTCGGCAGGGGCCGCCGGCTTTTTGGGCGACGCCTCGACCGCAGCCTGGCTGAGCGCCGGCTCGGCGGCCAGCCTGGCCCCCTCCGCCGCATAGGTCTTCTCGCCTTCGGCCAGCGCGCGGTCACGCTCGTCGACCGCGAACTTGCGCTTGAAATACTCCGCCTCGATCTCGACTGCGCGCAGTTGGGCCAGGGTCGCGCGACGCTTCTCGCTGGCCTTGTCGAGGCAGTTATTGACCAGGAATTTCGCGTGGCACAGCTGTTCGCTGGCGGCGAATCCCGCCTCCGCTTGCGCCCGTTCGCGCGCTACCCGCGCCAGCTTGCGGTCGGCTTCGGCCACCGTTTGCGACTTCGGCACGCTGGGCACATCGTCGGCCGGGCGCACCGCGGCGCACCCGGCCAGCAGCGCCAGTCCAGCCAGCGATCCGTAAATGAACTGCTTTGTCATCGTTGCGATTCCTTTGTCTGTCAGGCGATTGCGTCGGCCGCCTCGCGGCGCGCCGTTTCCATGTACTCGCGCGACTGCATTTCAATGATACGCGAGACGGTGCGGTGAAACTCGTTCGCCAGCATGCCTTGCGTGTACAGCTCTTCCGGCGGCACCTCGGCCGACATCAGCAGCTTGACCTTGTGGTCGTAAAACACGTCGACCAGCCAGGTGAAACGGCGCGCCTCGGACGACTGCGAGGCCGACATCGCCGGAATCGACGACAGCACCACGGTGTGGAAGCGGCTGGCGATTTCGAGGTAGTCGTTCTGCGAGCGCGGCCCGCCGCACAGGGTGGCGAAATCGAACCAGATGATGCCGCCGGCGCGGCGCAACGCGCGGATCTCGCGCTCCTCGATGCGCACGCGCGGGTCTTGGTCGGCGGTCTCGGCGATCTTGGCGTAGGCGCTGCGCAGCGCCCGGTCGGCCGCCGCGCCGAGCGGCGTGTAGTAGCTTTCGACCTGCTCGAGCGCGCGCTTGCGGTAGTCGATGCCGGCGTCGACGTTGATCACGTCGAGCTTTTCCTTGAGCAGGGCGATGGTCGGCAGCATGCGGTCACGGTGCAGGCCGTCCGGGTACAGCAGGTCCGGATCGTAGTTCGACGTCATGATGAACGAAACGCCGTTGGCGAACAGCGCATTGAGCAGGTTGTACAGGATCATCGCGTCGGCGATGTCGGACACGTGGAATTCGTCGAAGCAGATCAGGCGGTACTTCCTGGCGATGCGGCGCGCGACTTCGTCGAGCGGATCGGCCACGCCCTTGAGTTCATCGAGCTGGCGATGCACTCCGCGCATGAATTCATGGAAGTGCAGGCGCGTCTTGCGCACCAGCGGCACCACCGAATAGAAGCTGTCCATCAAAAACGACTTGCCGCGCCCCACCCCGCCCCACAGGTAGACGCCGCGCGGCACATCGGGCCGGTTGACCAGGCGCTTGAGGCCCGATGAACGGCGCGACTTGTAATGCGCCCATTCCTCGTAGGCGCGCTGCAGGCGGTCAACCGCGCGCTGCTGCGCCTCGTCGGACTGGAAGCCGCGCTCGGTCAGCGCGTGCTGGTAAAACTCTTGGACATTCATGGGGACGCGATGCATGCAATCCAGGCCGGCTTTGGCGGCCGGCCCGGTGGGGGACTATCAGAAGTTGAGCGAACGCTTGTCGACCGCGAGCATGGCTTCCTTGGTCGACTCGGACAGCGACGGATGCGCATGGCAGATGCGCGCTATGTCTTCCGACGAAGCGCGGAACTCCATCGCGACGACCGCTTCGGAGATCAGCTCGGAAGCCATCGGGCCGACGATGTGCACGCCGAGGATTTCATCGGTGGTGGCATCGGCCAGCACCTTGACCATGCCCGAAGTGTCGCCCAGCGCGCGCGCGCGGCCGTTCGCCATGAACGGGAACGTGCCGGCCTTGTACGCCGTGCCGGCCGCCTTCAGCTGCTGCTCGGTCTGGCCGACCCAGGCGATTTCCGGCGAGGTGTAGATCACCCACGGAACCGTGTTGAAGTTGACGTGGCCATGCTGGCCGGCGATGCGCTCGGCAACCGCGACGCCCTCTTCCTCGGCCTTGTGCGCCAGCATCGGGCCGCGCACCACGTCGCCCACCGCCCACACGTTCGGCAGGCTGGTCTTGCAGTCGTCGTCGACCGCGACGAAGCCGCGCTCGTCGAGCTTCAGGCCGACGCTGTCGGCGTTCAGGCCGATGGTGTTCGGCACCCGGCCGATCGAGATGATCAGCTTGTCGAACACGGCCTTCTGCGCGTCGCCCTTGGCGTCGGCGTATTCAACCGTGACCTGGTCGCCGGCGGCGCTGATCTGGCCGATCTTGCAACCGAGGCTGATCTTCAGGCCCTGCTTGGTGAACAGCTTGTGCGCTTCCTTGGCGATCTGCTGGTCGACCGCGCCGAGGAAAGCCGGCAGGCCTTCAAGCACCGTCACGTCGGATCCGAGGCGGCGCCATACGCTGCCCATCTCGAGGCCGATCACGCCGGCGCCGATCACGCCCAGCCTGGCCGGCACCGCGTCGATCTCAAGTGCGCCGGTGTTCGACAGGATCAGCTTTTCGTCGAACGGTGCGCCCGGCAGTTCGCGCGCGTTGGAACCGGTCGCCACGACCACGTGCTTGGCGACCAGGGTCTCGGCATTGGCGCCGCCGACGCTGACGCTGTAGCCGCCTTCCGCGGTGCCGGCGAACGCGCCGCGGCCATGGAAGAAGGTGACCTTGTTCTTCTTGAACAGGTACAGGATGCCTTCGTTGTTCTGTTTGACGACGGTGTCCTTGCGCTTCAACATCTGCGGCAGGTTCAGGGTCAGGCCGGCGACATCGATGCCGTGTTCGGCGAAACCGTGGCCGGCGTGCTCGAAGTGCTCGGACGATTGCAGCATCGCTTTCGATGGGATGCAGCCGACGTTGGTGCAGGTGCCGCCCGGCGCGGGGCCGCCCTTGGCGTTGGCCCATTCATCGATGCAGGCCACCGAAAAGCCCAGTTGCGCGGCGCGGATGGCGGCGATATAGCCGCCAGGGCCGGCGCCGATAACGACGACGTCAAATTGTTTGCTCATTCTTGAATTCCTAGTTTTATTCTTCGGGGACGAAAATCCACATCAGGAGATAGAGCAGCAGGCCGAAACCGAAGGTGATCGTGAACAGCGCGAATACCAGGCGCCAGATCCACGATTCCATGCCGGAGGCCTTACCGAGGCCGCCGCAAACGCCGCCCAGCCAGCGGTCGGTGCGAGAACGGCGCAGCGCGCCGATCTCGCTGGCGAAGTCGGCGCCGCCCACGCCGGACGGCTTGTCCAGGTTGACCGGGCCGCTGCCGAGCGCCTTGGCCTTGGCCTGTTCAAACTCGGCGTCGGTCAGCGCGCCGGCCTGGTGCAGTTCGTGCAAACGCTTGATTTCATCGGAGACATTCATTAACGACTACCTCTCAAAAAAACGACAGTTGGCACGCGCTGCAGCCAGCGCGCTCGGTTCACCTGCTGCTACAGGGTGCTTACAGGTCCAGCAGCAGGCGCGATGGATCTTCCAGCGTTTCCTTCATCGCGACCAGGCCCAGGACGGCTTCGCGGCCGTCGATGATGCGGTGGTCGTACGACATCGCCAGGTAGTTCATCGGACGGATCACGATCTGGCCGTTCTCGACCACCGCGCGGTCCTTGGTCGCATGCACGCCCAGGATGGCCGACTGCGGCGGGTTGATGATCGGGGTCGACAGCATCGAGCCGAAGATGCCGCCGTTCGAGATCGAGAAGGTGCCGCCGGTCAGGTCGTCCAGGGTCAGCTTGCCTTCCTTGGCCTTGACGCCGAATTCGCCGATCTTCTTTTCGATGTCGGCGATCGACATCTGGTCGGCGTTGCGCAGGATCGGCACCACCAGGCCGCGCGGCGAACCGACCGCGATGCCGATGTCGAAGTAGCCGTGGTAGACGATGTCGGTGCCGTCGACCGAGGCGTTGATGACCGGGTACTTCTTGAGCGCCGCGACGGCCGCCTTGACGAAGAACGACATGAAGCCCAGCTTGACGCCGTGCTCTTTCTCGAACTTGTCCTTGTACTTGTTGCGCAGGTCGATCACCGGCTGCATGTTCACTTCATTGAACGTGGTCAGGATCGCGTTGGTCGACTGCGACTGCAGCAGGCGCTCGGCGATGCGGGCGCGCAGGCGGCTCATCGGCACGCGCTCTTCCGGACGGTCTCCCAGGCTGGCGACGGCCGGTGCGGCGACTTGCTGCAGCATCGGCCTGGCAGGCGCCGGCACCACGGTCAGCGCCACCGGCGCGGCCGGCTTGACGGCGCCGGCGATCGCGCCCAGCACGTCGCCCTTGGTCACTCGGCCATCCTTGCCGGTGCCGGCAACCTGGCTGGTGGTCATGGCGTTGTCGGCCAGGATCTTGGCGGCGGCCGGCATCGCGACGTCCGACTTCGAGCCCGATACCGGCGCGGAGGCGACATTGGCGCCTGCGACGTCGGCGACCGGCGCGTTCGGCGTGGCGACGCTGGTAATTGGCAGCGGGCTGACCTGGGCCGAGGCTTCGGTGTCGATGATCGCGATCACTTCGCCGGCCACCACGGTGGTGCCGTCGCCCTTGATGATCTGGACGATCACGCCGGCGACCGGCGCCGGCAGTTCAAGAACCACTTTATCGGTTTCGATGTCGATCAGGTTTTCGTCGCGCGCTACAGGCTCGCCGATTTTTTTGTGCCATGTGAGCATGGTCGCTTCTGCTACCGACTCCGACAGTTGTGGAACCTTGACTTCAATTTGTGCCATGAAAAACTCCGTATCTTGTTTTTTGCGGCGCCCCGCTTGCTGCGGGACGCACCGTCAATAACTACTTGGTCAGGACGAAACCCTTGAGCTTCGAGAACGCGGTCTCCAGCAATTCCTTCTGCTGGGCGTTGTGCTTGTCGCCGTAGCCGACTGCCGGCGAGGCGGAAGCCGGACGGCCCGCGTACGCCAGGCGCTGGCCCGACTCCATGCTCTCGAACACGTTGTGCTGAATCTGGAACCATGGCCCCTGATTTTGCGGCTCATCCTGCGTCCACACCACTTCGGTCGCGTTCGGGAACTTCTTCAGTTCGGCCGCGAACGACTTGTGCGGGAACGGATACAGTTGTTCGACCCGGACGATGGCGGTATCGGTCTGGCCGCGCGTCTTGCGGGCGTTGACCAGGTCGTAATAGACCTTGCCGGAACAGGCGATCACGCGCTTGACCTTCTTGGCGTCGACCTTCTCGTCGAGTTCGCCGATCACGGTGTGGAACACGCCCTTGGCCAGTTCGGTCAGCGCCGAGCCGGCATCCTTGTTGCGCAGCAGCGACTTCGGCGTCAGGATCACCAGCGGCTTCCTGAACTGGCGCACCATCTGGCGGCGCAGCAGGTGAAAGATCTGGGCGGCGGTGGTCGGCTGCACCACTTGCATGTTGTTGTCGGCGCACAGCTGCAGGAAGCGCTCGGGACGCGCGGAGGAGTGCTCCGGGCCCTGCCCTTCGTAACCGTGCGGCAGCATCATCACCAGGCCCGAAGCGCGGCCCCACTTGACTTCACCGGAGGCGATGAACTGGTCGATCACCACCTGGGCGCCGTTGGCGAAGTCGCCGAACTGCGCTTCCCAGATGGTCAGCGTGTTCGGTTCGGCGGTCGAATAGCCGTACTCGAACGCGAGCACCGCTTCTTCCGACAGCACCGAGTCGATCACCGTGAACGGCGCCTGCGATTCGGAGACGTTGCACAGCGGGACGTAGGTGCCGGCATCCCAGCGTTCGCGGTTCTGGTCGTGCAGCACCGCGTGGCGGTGCACGAAGGTGCCGCGGCCGGCATCCTGGCCGGACAGGCGGATCGCGTAGCCCGACGCGACCAGCGAAGCGTAGGCCAGGTGTTCGCCCATGCCCCAGTCCAGGTTCATTTCGCCGCGGCCCATGGTGGCGCGGTCGCCCAGCACTTTTTCAACCAGCGAGTGGACCTTGAACTGTTCCGGCACGGTGGTGATGCGCTGCGCCAGGCGTTTCAGTTCGGTCATCGGCACCGCGGTGTCGGCGCTGTCGGTCCATTTCTTGTTCAGGAACGGCAGCCAGTCGACCGCGTACTTGTTCTTGAAGTTCGAGATGACCGGATCGACCGTGTGCTTGCCGGCGTCCATCGCGTCGCGAAAGGCCGCGACCATCTTGTCGCCGCCGTCGGCCGGAATGGTGCCCTGCGCCGCCAGCTTGTCCGCGTACAGCTTGCGGGTGCCGGGATGCTGGGCGATCTTCTTGTACATCAGCGGCTGGGTCAGCGCCGGGGTGTCCTGCTCGTTGTGGCCAAGCTTGCGGTAGCAGATGATGTCGAGGACGATGTCCTTCTTGAACTGCACCCGGTAGTCCATCGCGATCTGGGTCGCCAGCACCACCGCTTCAGGGTCGTCGCCGTTAATGTGCAGCACCGGCGCTTCGATCATCTTGACCACGTCCGAGCAGTACAGGGTCGAACGGGCGTCGCGCGGGTCGGAGGTGGTGAAGCCGATCTGGTTGTTGATCACGATGTGCACCGTGCCGCCGGTGCCGTAGCCGCGGGTCTGCGCCAGGTTCAGCGTTTCCATCACCACGCCCTGGCCGGCGAATGCGGCGTCGCCATGCACCAGGATCGGCAGCACCTGGGCGCCGTCCTTGTCGCCGCGGCGGTCCATGCGCGCCTTGACCGAACCCTCGACTACCGGGTTGACGATCTCGAGGTGCGACGGATTGAACGCCAGCGACAGGTGGACCGGGCCGCCCGGGGTCGAGATGTCGCTCGAGAAGCCCTGATGGTACTTGACGTCGCCCGACGGCAGGTCGTCGCCGTGCTTGCCTTCGAATTCTTCAAACAGTTCCTGCGGCGATTTGCCGAGGGTGTTGACCAGCACGTTCAGGCGGCCGCGGTGGGCCATGCCGATGACGATTTCCTGCACGCCGTTTTCGCCGGCGCGCTGGATGGTCTCGTCGATCGAGGCGATGAACGACTCCGAGCCCTCGAGCGAGAAGCGCTTGGCGCCGACGTACTTGGTGTGCAGGTAGCGCTCCAGGCCTTCGGCCGCGGTCAGGCGGTCGAGGATGTGGATTTTCTTCTCGGCCGAGAAACTCGGGGTCGAGCGGATCGATTCGAGCTTTTCCTGCAACCAGCGCTTTTCGGCCGGGTCGCTGATGTACATGAACTCGGCGCCGATGGCGCGGCAGTAGGTGTCGCGCAGGTAGTTCAGCAGGTCGCGCAGGGACGCGGTTTCCTGGCCGAAGTAGGTATTGCTGATATTGAACTGGATGTCCATATCGGCGTCGGTGAAACCGTAGAAGGCAGGCTGAAGTTCCGGGATTTCCGGGCGCTCCTGGCGCTGCAGCGGATCCAGGTTCGCCCATTGCGAACCGAGGTAGCGGTAGGCGGCGATCAACTGGGTCACGGCGACGCGCTTGCGTCCCATTTCGGCGTCGGCGGAGGCGGCGACCACGCGGATCGGGCCCTTCTTGGCACGTTCGGCGAACGAGGCGATGACGGAGGCGTGAATCACGTCCGGCTTGTTCGAGCCGTCGACTGCCGGCACGTTCTGCATCGAATCGAAATAGGCGCGCCAGTTATCGGGCACCGATCCTGGGTTGTCGAGGTAGGCCTCGTATAACTCTTCCACGTACGGCGCGTTGCCGCCGAACAGATACGAGTTGGCACTGTATTGTTGCATCATCTTGCTCACCTTTCTTCGCGCTTCGCGAAATTGGCGGGTTAATCTAACCTTCCGCGACACGGCCTGACCGGTTAGCGGATTGCACATCAAGTTGTGGGGAAGGACATTTACAGCTTATGAATTCTTTCGAAAGCTCTTCAGAATAGCACGCAACATTGTAACGCAACATCCCACGTGGTGAAAAAAGACTGTAGGGACAAGGCCGAAAAAATGGCATCCACGCCACGCTGTTGCCATTACACTCATGTTTTTCACGCCTTGAAAGTTGGCATCTTGCGCTTTTCAATCGGCCACCGCCTGTTTGCCTCGATCCTGCCGGCGATCCTCGGGGTCGCCGCCGGGCTGGCGCTGTGCCGCCGGAGCGCGCGCCTGTTCATTGTCGAGGACGAGCCGGCGCTGGCGGCGCTGGTGGGCGACTGCCCCCCGTGCAGCCGGCTACCGGTCGACGCTATTCGGCGACGGCGAACCACTGTCGGCCGGCACAGGCCGACTCGAGGAAGCGTTGCGCGAATCGGACTGCACGCTCGAAGCGGATGGCGCTATCACCATCCTCAAGAAATCCTGACGCTAGAACATTTTCCCCACGCCAAGCAGGAGCACATCCGAATCGCGATGGTAGTCGGTCACCACCCGGCTCCAGCTGAGCTGGGCGCGCCAGTCCGGGCTGATCCTGTAACGGATGCCGATGGAGACGATCGGCACCAGGTGCGACTTCGATTCCTCGCTCGCATCGTCGCGGTTGACGCGGTCGCGCATCAGGTAGCCGCCGCCGCCAAGTTCGAGCACGATGCGTTCGGTGAACGGCCGCAGCAGCCATAACTGCGCAGCGACTCCCTTCCTTTCGACCAGCCCGACCCGCCCTTCGTTGAGCAAGGTGGCGCTCCACTCCATGTTCTGCGTCACGGTACCTCGGTACTCGAGGCCGTAGGCGCGCGCGCGCTCGGACTCGAAACTGTTGACAATGGCCTGGCCGGCCTGGACCATCAGCAGGCGGTCGCCGGGCTGTTCGTTTTGCTGGCGCACGTGGTCCGGCACGTTGCCCAATTCATAGCCCATGCCGATCAGCAAGGCGTTCGAGTCGCCCGCGCCGCTGGTGCGGGTGTGGTTGGCGCGCACTTCGATGTACGAACGCTTGGCCAGGTGCCACTTCGCGCTCACGCTCAGGATGCGGCCCCATCCGTGCAGGTTGCGGTAGTCGGTAGCAGAGCCATGGCCGGTGGTGGTATCGAAGAAATAGTAGGGTCCGAAGCCGACGCCGAACGAGGCGCCCCGATCCGGCACCACGCTGTGAAGCCACAGTTGCGCGGTCAGGCCATCGCGGTGATGGGGGCCAGGATGGCCCTCGTTGTAGTATTCCGCGCTGAGCGAAACATTCGGACTCATGCGTTGGGAATAACCTAGCTGGGCTGCAAAGGAATGCTGGTCCACCTTGATATTTTCGAGCCCGCCGGCGAGCAGCGAGGCGTCCTGGGCAGCTGCAGCGCCGCAGGCAATCAATAGGGGCAGGACGGTAAATCGAATGCGCATGAAGTATTCCTTTTCTTTCCGACATGATGCCGGTTCCGCCGAATTGCGGTCGCACCGCTGGGCGCCTCACAGCGTCTCGCCGCGCGCCGCCAGCAGCGCCGCCCATGCCGCGGTCGCCGCCGGCCAGAACGTCGCCAGCGAATCGGCGCCCACTGGCGGCAGGCCGAGGCCGCGCGCGGCGTCCAGCAAAGCGGCCAGCGCCTGCGTTTCGCCGCGCGGCGCCACGGCGGCGGCGCCCGTCTGTTTGGACAGTTTTTCGCCCCGCGCGTTGCGCAGCACGGGAACATGCAGGTAGCGCGGGGTGGGCAGGCCAAGCAGGCGCTGCAGGTAGATCTGGCGCGGCGTCGAGTCGAGCAGGTCGGCCCCGCGCACCACGTCGGTGACGCCCTGCGCGGCGTCGTCGACCACCACCGCCAGCTGATAGGCCCAGAAGCCGTCGCCGCGCTTGAGCACGAAGTCGCCCGCGTCCGTGGCGATGTGCTGCCCGACCGGGCCGGCGAAGCGGTCGACGAAAGCGACCAGGTCGGCGCCCGGCTCGGGCACCCTCAGGCGCAGGCTGCGCGTGGTCTTGCCGGGGCCGAGCCCGAGGCGGCAGGTGCCGGGATAGATCGCCGCGCCGTCCGGCCCGGTTCCGAGGCGCGAATCGGCGATCTCGCGCCGGTTGCAGCCGCACGGATAGGCAAGCGCGCCGAGCCGGTCGAAGGCCGCCTGGTACAGTTCGGTGCGGCGGCTCTGCCACACCACTTCGCCATCCCAGCGCATGCCGAGCTGTTGCAGCAGGGTCAGGATCGCTTCGGCAGCGCCCGCCACGCTGCGCGCTTCGTCGACGTCTTCGATCCGCACCAGCCAGCTGCCGCCGTGCACGCGCGCATCGAGATAACTGGCCACGGCCGCGACCAGCGATCCGGCGTGCAGCGGACCGGTGGGCGACGGCGCGAATCGGCCGAGGTAGGCGGCGCGGGAAGACACGGCGAACACCTTACTTCCGGGCCGGCTTCGCCTCGAAATCCTTGATCAGCTTGGTGACCCGGGAGCCGACCTCGTTGGGCACCGCCATCGACAGCTGGTAGTGCGCGATCTCGAACCCCTTCGCCGTCTTGCGGATCACGCCGCTGGCCTGGCAGACCCCCATCTGGGTGTCGAGCAGTTCGTCGAACCAGATGAACTGCTTGTCGGGCGCGAAGTAGACGTTGCGCTTGGTGGCCTTGAACGCCCATGCCGACTTGCGCTCGAACTGGCGCCTGGCCCAGGTCTTGAATTCGTCGCGCCGCCACAGCTCGGTCTTGTCGGTGCCGATGTACACGCCGTCGCTGGCGATCTTGTCGAAGTACGCCAGGCGCGCGTGGGCGGCGTCGTCGTGCCATTCGTCGACGAAGGCGTTGACCTGCTGGCGCAGGGCGGCGTCGGCATCCTGGGCGAAGGCGCCGACGCCGGACAGGAACAGGCAGCAGGCAAGAATCAGTCGTTTCATGGTCATTTCCGGTTGAACGTTAAAAGCGGCCGGTGTCGACGTCGCGCAGGAAGCGGATCAGTCCGTCGAAATAGATTTTCTGGTCGTCGTACATCGCCATGTGGCTGCCGTTCGGGCAGTGCAGGTAGCGTCCGCGCTTGACCTTGCTCGCCATCATTTTCATGTGCGCCGGATCCATGGTGTCATGCTGTGCGCCGATCACCAGGGTCGGCACCCCGATCTTCGGCAGGTCGGCCACCCTGTCCCAGTCGAGCAGCGCGCCGCTCGCGCCCAGTTCGCTCGGCCCCTGCATCGGCACGTATACCTTGGGATTGAGGCGCTTGAACGAGCGCACCACCGGCTCCGGCCACTGGTCCGGCGCCATGCGCAGCACGTGGTGCGCGTAGTGGTGCGGCATCAGCAATTCCATGTAGCGCGGGTCTGCATGCTTGCCTTGCGCCTCGAGCTGCTTGATCTCGGCCAGCGCCTTCTGGTCCATCGCCGGCATCAGCACCTTGTCCGCATACACATTGTAGGCAGGGATGCTGGCCATCATGTTGGACACGATGACGCCCTTCAGGTTCTGCGGATATTTCAGCGCGTATTCGATGGCGAGGATGCCGCCCCACGAGTGGCCCAGCAGGAAGAAGTTCTTGCGGTCCAGCCCGAGCGCCTTGCGCACCTGCTCCACCTCCTCCACGTAGCGCGGCAGGTTCACCAATGAAGGATCGTCCGGCTGGTCGCTGTAGGCCGAGCCGAGCTGGTCGTAATAGTAGTACTCGATGCTGGCGCCGGGAAAGAAGCTGTCGAAGGATTCGAAATATTCGTGCGTCGCGCCAGGGCCGCCGTGCAGCAGCAGCACCTTGATGGTCGGGTTGTTGCCGACGCGCTTGGTCCAGACCTTGAAGCTGCCCTTTGGCGTAGTGATCGGGATCATCTTCACGCCGCCGGTCAGCACGTCGGTGCGGCCGTGGTGGGCGAAATACGAAGCGGCGGGGGCGGCCGAAACGGCGGCGCCGGAAACAGCCATCAGCAGCGTGGCGGCCAGGGCGACAAACAACTTCATGCAAACCTCGCAGGGTGATTGACAGAGACAAAGATTGTACACCTACCAATGTTTACCCTGGCCACTACCCGCCTTAGTACGCGGCGGCGCCGGCCAGCGCCATGCAGACGGCGATGATCATGATGCTGACCGGGTCCTTGCTCACGTAGAGCAAGGGATCCTCGTTGACCTGGCCGCGGAACGACAAGGTCCACAGCCGTCCCAGCCAGTAGACCAGCAGCGGCACGATACCGATCAGGAACATCGGTCGGCTGTACAGGTTCAGCACGTCCGGCGAATTGAAGTACAGGATCACGATCAGCACCGACAGGAAGCCGCTGTTGACGCCCATCATGGCGACCGGCGCCTTGTCGGCCGTCGTGTAGCCGCGCCCGTTGGTCTTCTGCTCGCCCTTGCTGTGCAGGTTGAACAGTTCGGAGTGGCGCTTGAGCAGCGCCAGCGACAGGAACAGGAAGAAGGAAAACGTCAGCAGCCAGAACGACGGCGCGATATGCGTGATGGCGCTGCCGCCGATGATGCGCATGCAGTACAGCAGGGCCAGCGCGACGATATCGACCATCAGCAGGCGCTTCAGGTAGACCGAGTACAGCACGGTGCTGACGAAATAGACCGACACCACCAGCAGCAGCCACGGTTCGACCCACGCCGACAGGGCCAGCGCGGCGATCGCCAGCAGCGCGCCGACCGACAGCGCCAGCGGCACCGCCAGCGCGCCGGACGCGATCGGGCGGTTGCGCTTGACCGGATGCAGGCGGTCGTCCTCGGCGTCGAGCGTGTCGTTGAGCAGGTAGGCGCTCGAGGCGCACATCGAAAACGCCAGGAAGGCGAACAGCGACTGCATCAGCGCGGTCGTGGTCAAGGCGTGGCCGGCCAGCATCGGCACGAATACCAGCAGGTTCTTCAGCCACTGGCGCGGGCGCATCGCCCGCAGCAGCGCGGCGGCCTGGTTGGGGCGGGCGGCGCCGCCCTTGGACAGGTGGGACGTTGCCGCACGCACCCTTGAGCGCGGATCGAGGCGGTTCATCAGTGACTCCCTTCGGTGGTGCTGTTCGGATGCCGGGGCCGCGCCCGTTGCGGCGGGCCGGCTGGCCGATGCAGGGTATATAAAAAACAATATTGTGTCCAGCCCGGCAATCAATAAAAAAGCGAGCCGAAGCTCGCTTTTTTATTGATTGCGCCGGCTACTCCGATCAGCGCTGGTCGATCGGCTTGACGTCGCGCGCGGTGGCGCCGATGAACAGCTGGCGCGGACGGCCGATCTTCTGTTCGGGGTCGGCGATCATCTCGTTCCACTGGGCGATCCAGCCGATGGTGCGGGCCATCGCGAAGATACCGGTGAACAGCGAGACCGGGATACCCAGCGCCGACTGCACGATGCCGGAGTAGAAGTCGACGTTCGGGTACAGCTTGCGCGACACGAAGTATTCGTCTTCCAGCGCGATTTTCTCGAGCGCCATGGCCAGCTTGAACAGCGGGTCGTCATGCAGGCCCAGTTCGTCCAGCACCTCGTGGCAGGTCTCGCGCATCAGCTTGGCGCGCGGGTCGAAGTTCTTGTAGACGCGGTGACCGAAGCCCATCAGCTTGACGCCGGAGTTCTTGTCCTTGACCTTCTCGATGAAGGCCGGGATGTTCTCGACGGTGCCGATTTCCTTCAGCATGTTGAGCGCCGCTTCGTTGGCGCCGCCGTGCGCCGGGCCCCACAGGCAGGCGATGCCGGCCGCGATGCAGGCGAACGGGTTGGCGCCCGACGAACCGGCCAGGCGCACGGTCGAGGTCGACGCGTTCTGCTCGTGGTCGGCGTGCAGGATCAGGATGCGGTCGAGCGCACGCACCAGCACGTCGTTGACGACGTACTCTTCGCACGGGTTGGCGAACATCATGCGCATGAAGTTGGCGCTGTACGACAGGTCGTTGCGCGGGTAGACGAACGGCTGGCCCATCGAGTACTTGTACGCCATTGCGACCAGGGTCGGCATCTTGGCGATCAGGCGGATCGCCGACACTTCGCGGTGGTGCGGGTCGTTGATGTCGAGCGAGTCGTGGTAGAACGAGGCCAGCGCGCCGACCGTGCCGACCAGTACCGACATCGGGTGCGCGTCACGGCGGAAGCCGCGGAAGAAGAATTGCATCTGCTCGTGCACCATGGTGTGCTTGGTGACGGTGTCGCTGAATTTCTTGTTCTCGGCCGCGTTCGGCAGTTCGCCGTTCAGCAGCAGGTAGCAGGTTTCCAGGAAGTCGCAGTTCTCGGCCAACTGCTCGATCGGATAGCCGCGATACAGCAGCTCGCCCTTGTCGCCGTCAATGTAGGTGATCGACGAGTTGCAGGCGGCGGTCGACATGAAGCCGGGGTCGTAGGTGAACTTGCCGGTCTGGGCGTACAGCTTGCGGATGTCGATGACGTCCGGGCCGACGGTGCCCTTGTAGATTGGCATGTCGATGGCCGCACTGCCATCGGAGAACGACAGGGTGGCTTTGGTATCGGAGATATTCATGGCACTTCCTTCTTGGGATGCGAGTCTACAAAATAAAAATTAAGGAACTGGATTCCTAGGCAAGCCGCAAGCGCGCCAGCAAGGCGCGCACATGCGGCAGGTCAACCTCGCCTTCGGGCTCGGCGCGCACCAGCAGCAGGTCCATCAGCGGGTTGTCCGCCAGATCGAGCAAACGCGTCAGCGCATCGACTTCTTCATCGCTCAACGCCTCCTCGTACGCATCGAGAAAGCGCGTGAGGATCAGGTCGTTTTCGAGCAGTCCCCGGCGGCTGCGCCAGCGCAGGCGGGCGCGGTTGGCCGGGTCGGATTGATGCGTAGTCACACTAGAGTCCGTTGTTGGGTCAACATGATACTCCGCCTGCCGCGATTCGGCAGTACGGCAGTATTACTATTCTCATATGGCGCGGCGGACCATCAGTTCCTTGATCTTGCCGATCGCCTTGTTCGGGTTCAATCCCTTAGGGCAGACGTCGACGCAGTTCATGATCGAGTGGCAGCGGAACAGGCGGTACGGGTCTTCCAGGTTGTCCAGGCGCGCGCCGGTGTCTTCGTCGCGCGAGTCGGCGATGAAGCGGTAGGCTTGCAGCAGGCCGGCCGGGCCGACGAACTTGTCCGGATTCCACCAGAACGACGGGCACGAGGTCGAGCAGCAGGCGCACAGGATGCACTCGTACAGGCCGTCGAGCTCTTCGCGCTCGGTCGGCGACTGCAGCCGCTCTTTCTCGGGCGGGATCGAATCGTTGACCAGGTACGGCTTGATCGAATCGTACTGCTTGAAGAACTGGGTCATGTCGACGATCAGGTCGCGGATCACCGGCAGGCCCGGCAGCGGACGCAGCACGATCGGCTCGGTCAGCTCGTTCAGGTTGGTGGTGCAGGCCAGCCCGTTCTTGCCGTTGATGTTCATCGCGTCGGAACCGCACACGCCTTCGCGGCACGAGCGGCGCAGCGACAGGGTGTCGTCGACGTCGGACTTGATGCGCTGCAGCGCGTCGAGCAGCATCTTGTCGGTGTCCTGCAGTTCGACGGTGACGTCCTGCATGTACGGCTTCGCATCCTGGTCCGGATCGTAGCGATAGATCTTGAGTTTCACTGTGCGTGTCATTGTTCTGACCTTAGAAAGTTCTTGGTTTCGGCTTGAAGGTGTCGACCGTCAGCGGCTTGGTGATCACCGGCTTGTACTCAAGGCGGTTATTCTCCGAGAACCACAGGGTGTGCTTCATCCAGGTCTCGTCGTCGCGCGCCGGGAAATCCATGTGGGCGTGGGCGCCGCGCGACTCCTTGCGCGCCACCGCCGAGGTGATGGTCGCCTTGGCCGTTTCGATCAGGTTGTCCAGTTCCAGCGCTTCGACCCGCGCGGTGTTGAACACCTTCGACTTGTCCTTGAACGAGACATGCTTGCGGCGCTCGTCGAGCACCATGATTTCCTTGTAGCCCTGGGTGAGCAGCGCGTCGGTACGGAACACGCCGCAGTACTTCTGCATCGTGGCGCGGATGTCGTTGGCGACGCCCTGCACTTTTTCCGTGCCTTTCGAGTTCTCGAGGCGCGACAGGCGCTCCATCGCGAAGTCGGAGGCGCCCTTCGGCAGCGGCTTGTTTTCCTTCTGCTTCAGGTTCGACGCGACCACATGGTTGCCGGCCGCGCGGCCGAACACCAGCAGGTCGAGCAGCGAGTTGGTGCCGAGGCGGTTGGCGCCGTGCACCGAGACGCAGGCGCACTCGCCGATCGCGTACATGCCGCCCACCACCGCGACCGGATTGCCGTCCTTCGGCGCGACGACCTGGCCGTGGATATTGGTCGGGATGCCGCCCATCTGGTAGTGAATCGTCGGCACGACCGGGATCGGTTCCTTGGTGGCGTCGACGTTGGCGAACTTGTGGCCGATTTCCAGGATCGAAGGCAGGCGCTTCTGGATCGTCTCGGCGCCGATGTGGCGCAGGTCGAGCAGCACGTGGTCCTTGTTCGGACCGCAGCCGCGGCCTTCCTTGATTTCCTGGTCCATCGAGCGCGACACGAAGTCGCGCGGCGCCAGGTCTTTCAGGGTCGGCGCGTAGCGCTCCATGAAGCGCTCGCCATTGCTGTTGATCAGGATGCCGCCTTCGCCGCGCACGCCTTCGGTAATCAGCACGCCCGCGCCGGCCACGCCGGTCGGGTGGAACTGCCAGAATTCCATGTCCTGCAGCGGCAGGCCGGCGCGCGCGGCCATGCCGGTGCCGTCGCCGGTGTTGATGAAGGCGTTGGTCGAGGCGGCGAAAATGCGCCCCGCGCCGCCGGTGGCGAAGATGGTGGTCTTCGCTTCCAGGATCATGCATTCGCCGGTTTCCATCTCGAGCGCGACCACGCCCACCACGTCGCCTTCGGCGTCGCGGATCACGTCCAGCGCCATCCACTCGACAAAGAAGTGGGTGCGCGCGCGCACGTTGCGCTGGTACAGGGTGTGCAGCAGCGCGTGGCCGGTGCGGTCGGCCGCGGCGCAGGCGCGCTGCACCGGCTTCTCGCCGAAGTTGGCGGTGTGGCCGCCGAACGGACGCTGGTAGATGGTGCCGTCCGGGTTACGGTCGAACGGCATGCCGAAGTGCTCGAGCTCGTAGACCACCTTCGGCGCTTCGCGGCACATGAATTCGATCGCATCCTGGTCGCCCAGGTAGTCGCCGCCCTTGACGGTGTCGAACATGTGCCAGTACCAGTCGTCTTCGCTCATGTTGCCGAGCGAGGCGCCGATGCCGCCCTGCGCCGCCACGGTGTGCGAGCGGGTCGGGAAGACTTTCGACAGGACTGCCACGTTCAGGCCGGCTTCGGCCAGTTGCAGCGATGCGCGCATGCCCGAACCGCCGGCGCCGATGATGACCGCGTCGAAACGGCGGGTAGGGATTGCAGTTTTAATTGCTGCCACGATTACACACTCCAGAGAATTTGTACTGTCCAAGCGGCACAGACGACCAGCCACAAGATGGTGGCGATTTGCAGGGCCAGGCGCAGCCCGACCGATTTCACGTAGTCCATCCAGATGTCGCGCATGCCGACCCAGGCGTGGTAGAACAAGGCCGCGAAGGTGACCAGGCTGAACAGTTTGAACCACTGGCGGGCGAACAGGCCAGCCCAGCCTTCATAAGTGAAATTGTTGCCGCTCAGGAAAGCGAACAGGAGCGTGAAGGTGTAGACCGCCATCACCACCGCGGTGATGCGCTGCGCCAGCCAGTCTTTCAGGCCGTAGTGGGCGCCGACGACCAGGCGTTTTGGACCGATATTGTTATTGATGGCCATCTCAGAAGACTCCGAACAGTTTGAGGGCGGTGAGGAAAGTCAGGAACAGGCTGACCGCCAGCACGGCGGTGCCGCTGTTGCGCGCCGAATCCTTGTCCAGGCCCAGGTGCAGGTCCATGAACAGGTGCCGCACGCCGGCGGCGAAATGCTGGAAGTACGACCAGGCCAGCGCCAGGATCAGCAGCTTGACCAGCGGGTGCGAGGCGATGCCGGCGAAGTACTTGAAGGTGTTTTCCGACAGCAGGCTCATCTGAAACAGGTAGAGCACGAACGGCAGCGCCAGGAACATCAGGAAGCCGCTGATGCGGTGCAGGATCGAGACGAAACCCGCGATCGGCAAGCGGTAATTCATCAATTGCGTAACATGGATGTTACGGAATTGCGGCCGCTGTTTTTTTGGAACCTCTCTCACGGCTTCGGACATGACTCAACCTCCCTTAAACTGACTGAAAAAATGATGAACTCGCTATTTTCGACGATTTTTGTGTGCTGCAACAATATCTAAATCGAGATATCAGAAATTTTTCTCGAAACCAACGCATTTTAATCCCAAGCGCATAATGCTGCTGGCCCTCCGGCCCCCTGGTCAGACCCCGCGCGCCCTGCCGAAGTGCCGGGCGCCGGGGCGTCGTCACGACAAATCGTTCTGGTAATGATGGTGCGCGGTCAGGTACAGCCCGCGCCGCAGTTCGACCGCCTTGTCGCCGTAGGTGAACGAAACCCGTTCGGCCAGCAGCAGCGGCGCGCCCTCGACCACGCCGAGCAGTTCGGCCGCGGCCGGATCGGCGCCGACCGCGCGGATCTTTTCCGTGGCGCGGATCATGCGGGTGCCGAACTCGGACTCGAACAGGCCGTACATCGGGCCCTTGTACTGGTCGAGCCGCTCGGCGGTCAGGCCCTTGAAGATCGCTCCCGGCAGCCATAGCTCCTCGAGGATGGTGGGCGCGCTGTCGAACGACATCAGGCGCTTGATGTAGACCACCGCGTCGCCCGACTTGAGGTCGAGCAGCTGCGCCACTTCGGGCGGCGCGCGCATGCGCTTGACGTCGAGGATCCGGTTGTCGGGATGGTGCGGCACGCCGGCGTCCGGCATCAGCTTGAGGAAGCGGAAATGGGCGCGCTCCTCATGGTGGGTCGACACGAAGGTGCCCTTGCCCTGGCGCCGCATGACCAGGTTTTCGGCCGCCAGCTCGTCGATCGCCTTGCGCACCGTGCCCTGGCTGACCTTGAAGCGCGCCGCCAGCTCGACTTCGCTGGGAATCAGTTCGCCAGGCTTCCATTCGCCGGACTGCAGGCTTTGCGTGAGCAGCGCCTTGATCTGCTGGTAGAGCGGGCTGAAAGTCGGCAGGCTGCCGGTTCCGGCAGGCGAACCGCTGGCCGCGTTGGGCGTGCTGCCATCGTCGATCGGATGGGACGGAAGTGGGTTCATAGACCGCGATTTCACCACAATTGCCCTGTCCCGTCCAGCAATAACCCCAGTTGTTATGTGTCTTATATAAGACATATGATATAAATTGACAGATACGCCAGCGGGGCCTAAACTCGCGGTCGATCCGGCATGCGCACCCCTTCGTCGAGCCAGCACCTGCGGTCCGAAGGGGGTTCGGTTTTGGTATGATTGCAGTTTTCCCGAACAAGCGTATCCTCAGCATCGACCGTTTTCTTTCCCACTTTGGAGATTCTCATGGCTAAAACCCCAATGCGCGTTGCAGTTACCGGCGCCGCCGGCCAGATCGGCTATTCCCTGCTGTTCCGCATCGCCAACGGCGACATGCTGGGCAAGGACCAGCCGGTCATCCTGCAACTGCTGGAAATCGCGGACGAGAAGGCACAGAAGGCGCTCAAGGGCGTGATGATGGAAATCGACGACTGCGCCTTCCCGCTGCTGGCCGGCATGACCGCGCACGCCGACCCGATGACCGCCTTCAAGGATGCCGACGTGGCCCTGCTGGTCGGCGCGCGTCCGCGCGGCCCGGGCATGGAGCGCAAGGACCTGCTGGAAGCGAACGCCCAGATCTTCACGGTGCAAGGCAAGGCGCTCGACGCGGTCGCTTCACGCAAGGTCAAGGTGCTGGTGGTCGGCAACCCGGCCAACACCAACGCCTACATCGCGATGAAATCGGCGCCGTCGCTGCCGGCCAAGAACTTCACCGCCATGCTGCGCCTGGACCACAACCGCGCGCTGTCGCAGATCGCCGCCAAGACCGGCAAGCCAGTGTCGTCGATCGAGAAGCTGTGCGTGTGGGGCAACCACTCGCCGACCATGTACGCCGACTACCGCTTCGCCACCATCGACGGCAAATCGGTGAAGGAGACGATCAACGACGACGCCTGGAACCGCGACACCTTCCTGCCGACCGTCGGCAAGCGCGGCGGCGCGATCATCGAAGCGCGCGGCCTGTCGTCGGCGGCTTCGGCGGCCAACGCGGCGATCGACCACGTGCATGACTGGGTGCTGGGCACCGGCGGCAAGTGGACCACGATGGGCATTGCATCGGACGGTTCGTACGGCATCCCGGAAGGCACCATGTTCGGCTTCCCGGTCACCACCGAAAACGGCGAGTACACCATCGTCCAGGGCTTGCCCGTAGACCAGTTCTCGCAAGAGCGCATCGACCTGACGCTCAAGGAACTGACCGAAGAGCGCGAAGGCGTCGCCCACCTGCTGGCCTAAGCAGTCACGCGGCGCAATTCGTGGAGCCATCAAGCCCACCTGTTCGCCGCACGCGCCGTGCCGCCCCGAGCGGCACGAGCGCGCTTGTCTCACAGAATCCACGCATGCACCCTTCAGAAGTCCTATTCCAGGGCACCCGCCAGCCATTGCTGCTGCCGGCCTGCGACCATTACGCCGGCTCCGAAAAGCTGATGCGCAAGTCGATGGCCCTGCAGCAGGAGCTCGGCCCGCTGTTCGACATCACTTTCGACTGCGAAGACGGCGCCGCCGCCGGCGCCGAGAAGGAGCACGCCGCGCTGGTGGCCGCGCTGATCAGCGACGAAGGCAACGCTTTTGGGCGCATCGGCGTGCGCGTGCACGACATCGCCAGCGCCCATTTCGCCGCCGACGTCGCCACCATCGTGGGCGCTTGCGCCGGCAAGCTGGCCTACCTGGTGCTGCCGAAGGCCGAGAACCTGGCCGATGTGAAGCGCGTCATCGAATTCGTCAACCGCTACGCCCAGCCGGCCGGCCGCGCCGCGCTGCCGATCCATGTGCTGATCGAGACCCACGGCGCCTTGCGCGACGCCTGGGACATCGCCGCGCTGCCCCAGGTCGAATGCCTGTCGTTCGGCATCATGGACTTCGTCTCGGCCCATTACGGCGCGATTCCCGGCAACGCGATGCGTACGCCGGGCCAGTTCGCCCACCCGCTGGTGGTGCGCGCAAAACTGGAAATCGTTGCGGCATGTCACGCACATGGCAAGGTCCCGTCGCATAATGTGACGACCGAAATCAAGGACACCGCGGTGGTCGCCAACGACGCCCAGCGCGCTGGCGCCGAATTCGGTTTCACGCGCATGTGGAGCATCCACCCGGACCAGATCAAGCCGATCATCAAGGCTTTCACACCGCGCGTGTCGGAAGTGAATGAAGCAAGCAACATCCTTACCGAAGCCATCAACGCAAACTGGGGCCCGATCGCCCAGAATGGCCGGCTGCACGACCGCGCCAGCTACCGCTACTACTGGACGGTCCTGCAGCGCGCTAAACTGGCAGGCCTGGCCCTGCCCGATGCCGCGGCGGCGCTGCTCAACCAAGACTCATCACCGGAAGCCACATAAAATGTCCAATCTCCTGTCCAAGACCATGATCGCCTGCAGCTTCGCGCTGGCAGCCGCAAGCCTGTGCGCAGCCCCTTCGGCGTTCGCCGCCGAGCAGCAGAAACCGGCCAAAGCCAAGGCCAAGGCGGCGCCGAAAGAGCGCGCCCACCCGAAGGCGGAGGACGTGGTGATTCCCGATGGCCCGGATGCGGACATCACCGACACCACGACGACCGATTACAACTGCGAACTTGGCAACAAGATTACGATCTACCACAACGACAACGACGATTCGCATATCGCGCTGCGCTGGAAAAAGCGGATCCACCGCCTCGAGCGGGTCGGCACCACCACCGGCGCGCGCCGCTTCGAGAACACCGGGTTCGGGCTGATCTGGATCGGCATCCCGGCCAAGGGCATGCTGCTCGACTCGAAGCTGAACCGCCAGTTGGCCAATGAATGCAAGAACGCCGAACAGTCCAAGCCGGTCGCGCTTGACGCTGCCGGCACCAAGAGAAGCTGACGCCGGCAGTCAGCCCGCCGCACCGATTTTTAGTCAAAAAACAAAACACTACTGAAGGAGAGGTCATGTCCCGCAACACTCTGAACACGCTCAAGGATTTCAAACTGTCAGCCGGCAAGAAAGGCCAGCTGTATTCGCTGCCCGCCCTGGAGAAAAGCCTGGGCGTGAACATCTCGCGCCTGCCGGTGTCGATCCGCATCGTCCTCGAATCGGTGCTGCGCAACTGCGACGGCAAGAAGGTCACCGAGGAGCATGTCCGCCAACTGGCGAACTGGGCGCCGAACGGCGAGCGTACCGATGAGATTCCTTTCGTGGTGTCGCGCGTGGTGCTGCAGGACTTCACCGGGGTGCCGCTGCTGGCCGACCTGGCCGCGATGCGCAACGTCGCCCACAAGATGGGCATGAACCCGAAAAACATCGAGCCGCTGGTGCCGGTCGACCTGGTGGTCGACCACTCGGTGACGATCGACCATTACCGCGAAAAGGGCGCGCTCGACCTGAACATGAAGCTGGAGTTCTCGCGCAATAACGAGCGCTACCAGTTCATGAAATGGGGCATGCAGGCGTTCGACACCTTCGGCGTGGTGCCGCCGGGCTTCGGCATCGTCCACCAGGTCAACCTCGAGTACCTGGCGCGCGGCGTCCACAAGGCCGGCGACGTGTACTACCCCGACACCCTGGTCGGCACCGACTCGCACACCACCATGATCAACGGCATCGGCGTGGTCGGCTGGGGCGTGGGCGGCATCGAAGCCGAAGCCGGCATGCTGGGCCAGCCGGTCTACTTCCTGACCCCTGACGTGGTCGGCGTGCACCTGGTCGGCGCGCTGCGCGAAGGCTGCACCGCGACCGACCTGGTGCTGACCATCACCGAACTGCTGCGCAAGGAAAAAGTCGTCGGCAAGTTCGTCGAATTCTTCGGCGACGGCACCGAGTCGCTGACCCTGACCGACCGCGCCACGATCGCCAACATGGCGCCTGAATACGGCGCCACGATGGGCTTCTTCCCGGTCGACGACGCCACCGTCGAATACTTCGAAGGCACCGGCCGCACCAAGGACGAGATCACCGCGTTCCAGAACTACTACAAGGCGCAGGGCATGTACGGCATCCCGCAAGCCGGCGAGATCGACTACACCCGCGTGGTCACGCTCGACCTGGCCACGGTGACCCCGTCGCTGGCCGGCCCGAAGCGCCCGCAGGACCGCATCGAACTGGGCAACGTCAAGTCGAACTTCGCCGAGCTGTTCTCGAAGCCGACCTCGGAAAACGGCTTCAACAAGCGTGCCGACGACCTGACCAATGTGTACCAGACCAGCAATGGCGTGCACATCAAGAACGGCGACGTGCTGATCGCCGCGATCACCTCCTGCACCAACACCTCGAACCCGAGCGTGATGCTGGCCGCCGGCCTGCTGGCCAAGAAGGCGGTCGAAGCCGGCCTGACGGTCGCGCCGCACATCAAGACCTCGCTGGCCCCTGGCTCGCGCGTGGTGACCGAGTACCTGACCGCGGCCGGCCTGCTGCCGTACATGGAGCAGCTCGGCTTCGGCGTGACCGCCTACGGCTGCACCACCTGCATCGGCAACGCCGGCGACCTGACGCCGGAGATGAACACCAGCATCATCGACAACGACATCGTGGCCTCGGCGGTGCTGTCGGGCAACCGCAACTTCGAAGCGCGGATCCATCCGAACATCCGTTCGAACTTCCTCGCTTCGCCGCCGCTGGTAGTCGCCTACGCGATCGCCGGCAACATGACGCGCGACCTGATGACCGAGCCGGTCGGCAAGGGCACGGGCGGGCGCGACGTCTACCTGGGCGACATCTGGCCGACTTCGAAAGAAGTGTCGGCGATGATGAAGTTCGCGATGAACGCGGCCACCTTCAAGGCCAACTATGCCGACGTCAAGGCCGCGCCAGGCAAGCTGTGGGAGAAGGTAACGACGGTCTCCGGCCAGGTCTACAACTGGCCGACCTCGACCTACATCGCCGAGCCGCCGTTCTTCGACGACTTCACGATGACCCCGAAAGCGGTGGCGACCGGCATTCAAGGCGCGCGCGCGCTGGGCGTGTTCGGCGACTCGATCACCACCGACCACATTTCCCCGGCCGGTTCGATCCAGGAAAACGGCCCGGCCGGCAAGTGGCTCAAGGCCAAGGGCGTACTGAAGGCTGACTTCAACTCGTACGGCTCGCGCCGCGGCAATCACGAAATCATGATGCGCGGCACTTTCGCCAACGTGCGCATCAAGAACCGCATGATCCCGGCCAAGGCCGACGGTTCCGCGGTCGAAGGCGGCATCACGATCCACCAGCCGAGCGGCGAAGAAATGTCGATCTACGACGCGGCGATGCGCTACGTGGCCGACGGCGTGCCGACGATGGTGTTCGGCGGCGAAGAGTACGGCACCGGCTCGTCGCGCGACTGGGCCGCGAAAGGCACCCAGTTGCTGGGCGTGAAGGCTGTGATCACCCGCTCGTTCGAGCGGATCCACCGCTCCAACCTGGTCGGCATGGGCGTGCTGCCGCTGCAATTCATCGGCGACGACAGCGTGCAGACGCTGGGCATCACCGGCAACGAGACGTTCGACCTGAAGGGCCTGGAAGGCGAGATCAAGCCGCAGCAACTGGCGACCCTGGTGATCCACCGTGCCAACGGCCAGACCCAGGAAGTGCGCGTCCTGCTGCGTATCGACACCCCGATCGAAGTCGACTACTACAAGCACGGCGGGATCCTGCCATTCGTGCTGCGTCAGCTGCTGGCCGCGTAAATACCGGCTGTCGCCGCTTTGCCCATCCGCAAGGGTGGGCTCGACAACGCCGGATTCGTCCGGCGTTTTTTTTGGCCCCGCTTGCGCCGTGTTCATGGTCTGTGGCTGAATCAACTACAATACGGGAAATGAGGGTCGATCACCGTTCCTGGATGGCCGGCCTGCTCATCTCACTTACAAAGATTCTTATAGCGCCATGCGTCGTCCACCCAAAGATCCATCCCACAAACTGTCGGCCGAGAGCCAGCGCCTCGCCAGCATTTCCCAAGCCATCGCGCAGGCCAGCAGCCGCGTCGAGGAACGGGCCTGGGAGCACCAGCTCGATACGCAGCTGCAGAAGCTGCTCAAGTCGGGCCACCAGGACACCGTCGACACCACCCTCAACGCGCTGTTCAAGGACGACCTGAACGCCTACGACATCCTGATGGAAGGGGTGGAGGCGGTCAGCGAATCGTCGACCATGGTGGAGCTGCACGACGGCGTCGAAACCAACTGGCAGGCGTTGCTGGTGGCGGCGCCGATCCTGGCGTGGACGCGCTTTTCGATCGGTTCGGGCAGCATTCCGGCCGAACTGCTGTCGACCCTGTCGGCGCATTTCTCGGCGCACCTGCTGGCCGAAGGCACCCGGCTGGCGATGGCGCCGACGCTGTTCGCAATCGACCAGCTGCCGCGCACCCACGCCGAAACCTACGCGATGACGCACAAGCTGGCGCAGGCCGCGTTCAAGGGCGGCGCGATCAAGCCGGCCGGCAAGCCGCCCGAGACCGCACCGTTCCTGGCGGACACCCGCTACCTGCTGGTGGCCGTGGTGGCGCCGCTGGGCGCGCCGCTGTTCCGCTGGCAGGAGCCGCAGCACCAGATCAATTTCGCGGCCGAACGCGCCAATGCGCTGACCCAGTGGCGCGAGCAGGCGAGCGCGAACCTGAGCCGCCTGCTGCCCGGCTGCGGCGTCGAGTTGCTGCTGCCGGAAGCGTATTACGTGGCTTGCCGCGAAGCCGACAAGCTGATTCGCCCGGTATCGATCCGCGCCGCGGTGCATTACCTGACCAACACGCTGGCGGTCGAGCCGTCCGACTTGCGCGCGGTGGTGGCCGGTTTCGGCGAAGAAACTGCCGACGGCCAGATCGACGAATACCGGGTGGCGTTTACCATGCGCCAGACCGCCGACGTCATCTACGGCATCGTGTGGCCGCTGTACGGCCAGGAAGACGAGGACGGCACCCCGGTCGAAGGCCTGAGCATCGCCGGCCTCGACGAGCAGAAGGCGCCGCTCGATGAAATCGTCGCGCACCTGAACGAAGCCGGCGTCACGCATGTCAAGAAGCACAGCGAGCGCTTCGTGGCGGAGTATTGCGACGACTGCGGCGCGCCGTATTTCGCCGATCCGTCGGGCGAGCTGGTGCACGCGGAAATGCCGGAAGACACGCCGCCGGGCGGCGAGCACTTCCACTGATCGACAGCCCGGGCAACCGGGCTTTTTTTCGGCTGCACCGTCAATTGCGGTGGTAGGTTCCGATCAGTTCGGTATTCTCCAGCACGTGGCCGTCGATCGCATGCTCGAGTTGCTGTTTGGTTGGCTTGTGCAGGTCGGGCAGCGAAACGTCGAGCGCGTAGAGCTTGAAGAAGTAGCGGTGGCGGCCGATCGGCGGGCATGGACCGCCGTAGCCGGTGCGTTTCCAGTCGTTGGTGCCTTCGCGCGCCCCGGCGGGCAGGTGGCGCCCGCCCTGCTCCAGGCCGCCGGCCGCGGGGGCCAGGTTGTAGAGCACCCAGTGGACCCAGGTGCGCTGCGGCGCGGCCGGGTCGGGGGCATCAGGGTCGTCGACGATCAGGACAAGGCTCTTGGTGTCGGGCGACAGGCCGGTCCAGGACAGCGGCGGCGAAACGTCGCTGCCGTCGCAGGTGTAGATCGGCGGAATCGGGCCGTTCGGGTCGAACGCGCTTGAGGACAGTGTCAGGGGCATCGGATTCTCCAGGCGTGAACTGCGGATGGAGAGCAGTTTGTCATGGATGCTTCCAAAGCGGCGCGCGGCGTGACGACGACGCCCATCCCCGCCCCAATCGCTCAGCCCTTCGGGATGGCCTCGATCACGCGGCGCGCGAATTCCGCCGAGTTGCCGGCATGCCAGCGCCACACGATGACCAGCTCGTGGTCGGGCGAGACGGTGATCGTATTGCTGCCGGCGCCCAGCGCCCCATAGGCATTGGCCGGCAGACCCGGGAAGTTCTTGCCTTTGGTGTTCAGCCACCACAGGTAACCGTAATCGGGTCCGTGCTCGCTCGGCGCCAGCGCCGCCTTCACGTAGGCGGGCGGCAGGATCTGCGTGCCCGCCCACGCGCCGCCGCGCAGCCACAGGTAGCCGAAGCGCGCCATGTCCCAGGAATTGATCCACATCCCGCCGCCCCAGCGCGTGCCGCCGCTGACCGACGCCGTGCGTTTGCCATTGATGTCGACGTAGCTGTTGTGGTAAGGCACCCATTTCCACGAATTCGAGGCGCCGATCGGGCCCATGACTTCGTCCTGGAACACCTCCGGCACCGGTTTGTTCAGCACGCGCAGCAAGGACAGCGCCATGCGGTTGATGCGCACGTCGTTGTATTCGTAGAAAGCGCCGGGACGCTGCAATGCGCGCNNTTGCCCCACAGAGCGCCTTCCCACTCCGACTCCTGCTGCAGGTGCTGCTTCCATGTCACCGCCGCATTGTGGGGTGAATCATAGCCGCCGTCGGCCACCTGCTTGCCCACCGGGTCGGCCAGGCTGGCGATCCGGCCGTCGCGCAGCGCCACCGCGGCCACGGTCGACAGCATGCTCTTGGCGACCGAGTAGGTCGGGTCGACGAACGCCGTGTCGCCGAATTCGGCCACCACGAAACCCTTGTAGATCACCAGGCCATTGGTGTGCGCGCGCCGGCTCGGCATCGAGCCGAGCAGCGTCCCGAAAGTGCGCTCCTGGTCCGAAAAATCGATCGCGCGCGCAGTCTCGTGCGCCTTGGCGTAGGCGACCGCGGCGTCCAGCCGCACCGGATCGAGCCCCAGTTCGGCCGGCGCTTTCCTGGCCCAGTCGCCGGGCGGCGGAAAATACTGCGGTCCGGCGGCGTTCGCGGCCAGTCCCGCCAGCGGATAAAGGGCGGCGGCAAAGCACAGGCGCAAGGCCGCGCGGCGGGACGTCTTCATCATTCTTGAGTTCCTTGGAGGTCTTGCCAGTTGGAAAACGGATGGCGCACCAGGTTCGAGTTGTAGTAGCGCTTGTCGTGCGTGACTTCCGCGCCGATCCATTCCGGCTTGTCGAATGGCTGGTCTTCGGACGCCAGCTCGATCTCGGCCAGCACCAGCCCCTGGTTGGCGCCAAGGAACTCGTCGACCTCCCACACCTTGCCGGCAAACTCGATTCGGCGCCGGAACTTCTCGACGATCGGCCGCGGGCACAAGCGCTCCAGCAGCTCGTTGGCGTCGGTCAACGGAATCGGATACTCCCATTCGCCGCGGGTGGCGCCCACGCTGCGGCCCTTGATCGTCATGAACGCGCGGTCGCCCTCCACCCGCACCCGCACTACCCTTTCGGGATCCGCCGACAGGTAGCCCTGGCGCAGCAGCACCGGCTGGCCGAGCGCGCGCCAGCTTGTGCCGGCCAGCAGGAACTTGCGCTCGATCTCGACGCCCACGAATCAGTCCAGCGATTGCAGGATCGGCTGCAGGATCGCCGCGCCCAGTTCGCTGCTGCGCGCGCCGTTCCAGCCGGTGTACGCATCGGGCAGGTCGGCGTTGTCCTTGAACGGCATCTCGAGCGTCAGCGACAGGCACTTGAAGGTGTGGCCGATGTACTTCGACGCCAGGGTCAGCATGTCGTCGTGGTACTTGCTGGCCGCGTAGCCGTAGACGTTCTGGAAGTCCGGGCTGGCCGCCATGTACTGGTCGACGAAGGCCTTCTGCTTGGCCGCGCGCTCGGGCGTGAAATCGGCCAGCATTTCGTTGCCTGCCACGAAGTTGTACGGCAGCGCTTCGTCGCCGTGGATGTCGAAGAACATGTCGCAGCCGACTTCGTGGATCTTGTTCTTCACGCACAGCACTTCCGGGCTGCGCTCGCTTGAGGGCGTCATCCACTCGCGGTTCAGGTTGGCGCCGGCGGCGTTGGTGCGCAGGTTGCCGCGGCAGGCGCCGTCCGGATTCATGTTCGGCACGATGTAGAACACGGCGCGCTTGAGCAGCTTGCGCGCGACCGGGTTGGCGTCGTCGAGCAAGGCGTCGAGCATGCCTTCGACGAACCATTCGGCCATCGTTTCGCCCGGATGCTGGCGCGCGATGACCCAGATCTTCTTTTCCGCCGACGGATTGCCGACGACAATCATGTTCATGTCGCGACCGTCCACCGTGCTGCCGATGTCGGACACGCGTGCCAATGGATTTTCAGCCACTTCGCCCAGCAGGCGCAGGTGGCGCTCCCACGAGTACGGCTCGAAGTAGGCGTAGTAGACGCTGTCCAGTTCGGGGGTGTGGGTGACCGTCATGACCTGGCCGTCGAAGCTGGTCGGGACGCGGAACCAGTTCTCGCTGTCGTAGCTGGCGGCCACCTGGTAGCCTTCGAAGCCTTGCGGATAGGTCGCCTGGCCGGCGTTCAGGAAGCGCATCGTGCAGGCTTGCCCGCGCGCGCCTTGCAGGCGGAAGTGGAACCACTGGCGGATGTCCGCGTGCGAATCGCTGCGCAGGTTCAGGTCGATCTTGGCGGCGCTGTCGGCCTGCACCACTTCAATGGCGCCGGAGTCGAACAGCTGGCTGATTTTGATAGGCATCGGAGGTCCTTGGAAAAGCGGGTTTGCAAAGTTGAGCATGATACCCGCATTTCCGGCGCTGCTAGCAAGTGAAGCCGCGCGACCAGCCTTAGGCGTCGAGGTTGATCAGGTCGGGAGCGTAGTTTTGCATAATCTGGCGCATCAGTTCGACGTTGGAACGGTCCAGCAGCACCGTCAGCGCCGGCGGGCGCTCCAGTTCCAGGGTCATGCGTATGGCCTCGGAAAACTGTTTGCATTGCACGCTCAAGGCGCGCCCGGTGGCGGAACTGTCCCAGTCTGCCTGGGTGATTTGCGGCATGCCCGGCGGCGGCTGTAACGACGGATCCTGGTTGACCGGAATGTGCTCGAGCAGCCAGAACACGATCGATGCGGGAATGAAGACGCAGGTGTCTTTTGCGCCATGGCAGGAGAATTTCACCAGCAGCAAATTGCCGACCGGATCGCACGACATGGACATGCTCTTGACTTGACGGATAAGCGCTTGTTTCACCACGAATTTCCCCAGGGTAGATTGAAAAGGCGCGTCGATTCTACCCCATCCATTCGGGCTTTTGTGTGAAAGAGGAAATAAAACGGGGAGCTTGCGCTCCCCGGTATTGGTCTTGCTTGTTGCTCCTTTGCGGGCGCTGGCGCCTGCATGGCACGCCCCTAATGGGATTTCTTCGGGGCGCGTTGGGAACCCGGCTTTTCGCCGCCGCGGCCGGCGCTGCTTTCGTGGCCGCCTTCAGCACTGCCGCTGCGGCTGCCGCCCTGTTCGCCCGGCATGTTTTCGCCCGGCTTGACGCTGGTGCGCGCAGTGCCGGAGGCACGCGAACTCGCTTCGGCCGATTGCCGATTGCCGTGGCTCATGCTGCCGGCCCGACGTGCTTCGTCGGACGTGAACTCATGGGCCGTGCCCTTCTGGTGTGCGGCTTTGCCGCCTTCGCTGGCAATTTCGCGCTGGCGGGCCGGATCCATGGAAGCGAATCCGCGATTCTTGGTGCCACCACCCTGGCTTGCGCCCTGGTTGCCGCTCTGCTTGTTGCCCTGATTACTTGAAGCCATGGTGAACCTCCCTCATTTGTTCAACCCCCCGCCTGCGGACGACGCGATTGCGGAGGTCGATGCCCAATCCCTCCGGCAAGGCGCCGATGAGCGACCGGGTCAAATCATCTTATGCAGCGAAGACGGATGAGGGTATAGGACGAATGCAGCCGACTTTGTAGGACATCACGCGACAAAAAATTCAAAAAGATTAACAACGCTGGCGCAGGGCCACTCCCATCAGTGCGCGTCCTACACGGAATCGCTCCGTGATCCTATGCTGCGCGGGGCAACCGGCGTGCATGATGACAATCCTGCCGACACGCAAAATCATTCTGAAAAGGGGGAATCAAGATGAATTCGAACCAACCAGGCCAAGACCGCCACCAATCGGCCGACAAGGACAAGCTGGACAAGTCGCCGCAATCCGGAACCGCGGCGCCGGGCGAGCACGAACCCAACGACCTGGCCGGCGGCTTGCCGATGAGTCCGGGCGGCCACCACCTGGCGGCCGACCAGAAGATGGACGACGACACCGGCCTGTCGAATACCGCCAACCTGCCTCGCGCCGAACCGGATCCGGCGGTTCGGCAGGAATTGCAAAGCAATGTCGGACGGCGCGACGACGGCACGCCCGACTAGGCGACGCCCGGCTGCGGGACTTTGCCGGCGGGCGTTTGGCTATTGCCCCGCCGTATTCAACCAGGCGCTGCCGTTTGCGGCGAGCGGGTATATTGGCGAAATAACATTAAGGCTCACCGCAGGGCAAGTGGGCCGTGAATCCCATCAATCGAAGCAGGAGCAAATCATATGAAATGGGAAGGCAATCGCGAGAGCGATAACGTAGAGGACCGGCGCGGCGGCGGCGGCGGCGGTTTCGGCCTGGGCGGACGCTCGATCGGCATCGGCACCATCGCCATCGCGCTGGTCGGGTCCTACTTCCTGGGCGTCAGCCCGATGACCATCATCAATATGCTGAGCGGGGGCGGCGGCTCGATCGCGCCGGTGCAGCAGCAATCGCAGGTCGAACGGCCACCGGCCAACGATACCCAGACCAAATTCGTCCGGACCGTGCTGGGTTCGACCGAAGACGCATGGGGCGAGCTGTTCCGCGCGCAGGGCGCCGAGTACGTCAAGCCGAAGCTGGTGTTGTTTACCGGCGCCACACCGACCGCCTGCGGCACCGGGCAAAGCGCATCGGGCCCGTTCTATTGCCCGGCCGACCAGGCGGTGTACATCGACCTCGCCTTCTACCAACTGATGAAGGAGCGCTTCAAGGTGTCCGGCGATTTCGCCCAGGCGTATGTCATCGCGCATGAAGTCGGCCACCATGTGCAGCACCAGCTCGGCCTCGATGAAAAAGTTGCTGCGGCAAGGCAGCGCGGCAGCGAGCGCCAGGCCAACGCCATGTCGGTGAAGCTCGAACTGCAGGCCGACTGCTTCGCCGGCGTGTGGGCGTTCCACGCCAACCAGTCGAAAGCCATCCTGGAAAAAGGCGACGTGGAGGGCGCACTGAACGCGGCAGCGGCGATCGGCGACGATGCCTTGCAGCGCCAGTCGCAAGGACAGGTCGTGCCTGATTCGTTCACCCACGGAACGTCGGCGCAGCGGGCGCGCTGGTTCACCAAGGGCATCGAAACCGGCCAGGTGTCGCAGTGCAATACATTCGACGGACGCGCGCTCTGATCGACGGCGCCGGGCCACCCCATCAGGAGCTCAAGCGTCCTGCCAGTTTTTGCCAGATAACTATAATTGTCTTGGACAAAACTAGCAGACACGAAAACTCATGAGCACGCTCCGCCTGACCTTGTACGGCCTGGCCGGCGCGGTCGTCGCGTTCGGCGGCCTGGCAGCCTGTTCTCCGCTGACCGCGATCAACGCGCTGTCGCCCGGCACCGCATCCGACACCACCACCAACCTCGCCTATGGGCCGGCGGCGCAGTGCTGCCGGCGGCGCTGATCGCCGCCCGCAACGACAGCCTGGTCAACCCGGTGNNGCGCACGCTCGCGCCGACCCTGGACGCGATCGAGCAATTCGTCGCCGCGCCCGGCAAGCCCTGATTTGATCCAGGTTCAAGCCATGTAACACAGCCCGAACCCGAAGGCCCGTCCGAGGATCGAACCATGTACCTAGCCAGGGAAAGTGGAGAGCGGCCATGCCATCGACAACAACGGAATATGCGGCTGAAGCCGCGATCGCGGTCTCGGTGGTGGTGCCCACCAGCGGCCGGCTCGACCTGCTCGACCGCAGCCTCGACGCGCTGACGCGCCAGGACTTTCCCGCGGCCGCCTACGAAATCATCGTCGTCGACGACGAGCCCAACCGCAACACGCTGCAGCTGGTGGCCGGCTGGCGCGCCCGCACGCTCGAGCGCGGACCGCGCCTGGCGTATATCGCCAACCAAGGGCCGCGCGGGCCGGCCGCGGCGCGCAACCGCGGCTGGCGCAGCGCGCAGGCGCCGATCATCGCGTTTACCGACGACGACACGGTGCCCTGCCCCGACTGGCTGCGCCATGGGCTGGCCGGCTTCGACGACCATACCGACGTGCTGTACGGCCGCATCGAAGCGCCGCTGCCTTGGGCGCCGACCGACTACCAGCGCGCCCCCGGCGAGCGCGAAGCGGCCGAGTTCGTAGCGGCAAACTGCTTCTGCCGCCGCAGCGTACTGGAAGCGCTGGGCGGCTTCGACGAACGCTTCCGGACCGGCTGGCGCGAGGACAGCGACCTGCACTTCCGGCTGCTGAAGATGGCGGCCAACATCGTCAATTCGCCGCGGGCCCTGGTGGTGCATCCGGTCGGTCCCGCACCGTGGGGCGCCAGCCTGTTCCAGTTGCACAAGATCAGCGTCGACGCCCTGCTCTACAAAAAGCATCGCGAGCTGTACCGCCAGAAGATCCGCCGCCTGCCGTGCTGGGAAGATTACGCCATCGTCGCCGCGCTGGTGGCCGCCGCGCTGGGACTGGCCGGCGGACACGAGATCCTGGCGGTGGGCGGATCCGGCGCCTGGCTGGTGCTGACCGCGATGATGTGCATCCGGCGCCTGCGCGGCGGTGCAAGGACCGCATCGCATGTTGCCGACATGCTGGTCACATCGGCGCTGATTCCGCCGCTGGCGGTGTTCTGGCGCGCGCTTGGCGCCATCAAGTACCGAGTCCGCTTCGCCTGAAACGATGAAAGCGGTATCGTCGACAAGGANNAGCGGCGCACGGCGCCAGTCGCCCGCCAGCCAAACGCGGCAATGCGGGCGTCTGCGAGGCAAAAAAACGCCCGCGCGAGGCGGGCACGGGGGCCATAGTTGAAGACGTCAACTCAACCGGGGTCCGCCCCCTCGCCTGCTGCCTCGGGCCTTTCAGACAAATTAACCTGGCGGTATCGGCCGTAGCTGCCGGTTATTGCGCGGCTGTCGCCGCGACCTGGGCTTCGAGCTGCGTTACCTTGGCGCGCAGTCCGCGTTCTTCGGTCCAGCGCACCGTTTCGTCGCGCACGATCGCGACAATCGCCGATACCTTGCCGTCCGGCGTGTACAGCATCGCGACCGTGAAGGCAATCGACAAGGGCTTGCCTTCCTTGTGCAGCGCCGGCACCCGCAATACGTCGGCGCCGTAACGCGTCTCGCCGGTCGCCATGGTCTTGTTGTAGCCGTCCCAGTGCCGCTGACGCTGGCGCTCGGGGATGATCAGGTCGAGCGATTGCCCGATCGCATCGGCTTCGGTGAAGCCGAAAATCCGCGTCGCGGCCGCATTCCAGACCGTGATCGCTCCCGCCGCATCGCACACGATGACGCCATCGCCCAACGCATCCACCAGTTGATGAAAATCGATATTTGTTTGCATGCAAGCTCCTTGATCGGAAAATAAAAAACGGCGCGCCGCAGCATCATGCCACGGCGCGCCGCTCGCAGTCATCGGCAACCAGGGTTGCCGCTGACTTTACACCACTTTCGATTCATGCAGCGCAGCGATCTGCTGCTGGTTGTAACCAAGGCTCTCGAGCACTTCGTCGGTGTGCTCGCCCAGCAAAGGCGAACCGGTGATCTCGACCGTGGTGTCCGAAAACTTGATCGGGCTGCCGACGGTGAAGTACTTGCCGCGCTCTTTGTGGTCCACTTCGGCGATCGTGCCGCTGGCGCGCAGCGACTCATCGTTCAGGATTTCCTTCATCGTCAGAACAGGTGCGCACGGAATGTCGAACTTGCGCAGGATGTCGACCGCTTCAAACTTGGTCTTGTCCTTGAGCCAGTCTTCGATCACGGCGAAGATGTCCATGATCTTGTCCTGGCGTGCGGCCGCCGTCATGTAGGCAGGATCGTTGATCCACTCTTCCTTGCCGATCGCCTTGCAGATCGGCGCCCAGGCGTGACCCTGGATGGTGAAGTAGATGTAGGCGTTCTTGTCGGTTTCCCAGCCCTTGCACTTCAGGACCCAGCCCGGCTGGCCGCCACCGCCGGCGTTGCCGCCGCGTGGCACCACATCGGTGAACGAACCGTGCGGGTACTGTGGATACTCTTCCAGGTAGCCGATGCGGTCGAGGCGCTGCTGGTCGCGCAGTTTCACGCGGCACAGGTTCAGCACGCTGTCCTGCATCGATACGGCAACCTTCTGGCCCTGGCCGGTCTTGTCGCGGCCGCGCAGCGCGGTCAGGATGCCGATCGCCAGGTGCATGCCGGTGTTCGAATCGCCCAGCGCCGCGGCGCTGACCGTCGGAGGGCCGTCGTCGAAGCCGGTGGTCGATGCGGCGCCGCCGGCGCACTGTGCAACGTTCTCGTACACTTTCAGGTCTTCGTAGTGGTGGCCGTCGCTGAAGCCTTTGACGGACGCAACGATCATGCCTGGGTTCAGCGTGTGGATGTGCTCCCACGTGAAGCCCATGCGGTCCAGCGCGCCCGGACCGAAGTTCTCGACCAGCACGTCCGATTCCTTGATCAGCTTGGTCAGGATTTCCTTGCCGGCGTCGGTCTTGGTGTCCAGCGTCAGCGATTTCTTGTTGCTGTTGAGCATGGTGAAGTACAAGGCGTCGACGCCCGGGATGTCGCGCAGCTGCGAACGGGTCACGTCGCCGGAGCCCGGACGCTCGACCTTGATCACGTCCGCGCCGAACCAGGCCAGCAGCTGGGTACATGCCGGACCGGCCTGCACGTGCGTGAAGTCGATGATCTTGATGCCTTCTAACGGTTTATTGCTCATGATGTCTCCTTGGGTGTTCGTTTAAACCAGTGTTATTTTTTGCCGCTTTGCGGGTTCAGGTTGGTCAGGCGGCCGCTTTCGGTGCCGGCAGCCGGATCGATCACTGCGTTGATCAGCGTCGGCTTGCCCGAAGCGATCGCTTCGGTCAGCGCCTTGGTCAGTTCGGCCGGCGTCTCGACGTTGTAGCCGATGCCGCCGAACGCTTCGATCATCTTGTCGTAGCGCGCGCCCTTGACGAACGAGGTCACCGGCACGTCGTTGGCGACGTTCGGGTTCAGGTTAGGGTCGGTACCCTTGTACACGCCGTTGTTGTTGAACACGATGGTCACGATCGGCAGGTTGTAGCGGCAGATGGTTTCGAGTTCCATGCCGGAGAAACCGAACGCGCTGTCGCCTTCGATCGCCACCACCGGCTTGCCGCTGGTGACGGCCGCGCCGATCGCGAAGCCCATGCCGATGCCCATGATGCCCCAGGTGCCGGAGTCGAAACGCTTGCGCGGCTCGTACATGTCGATGATTGAGCGGGCGTAGTCGAGCGTGTTGGCGCCTTCGTTGACGACGTTGATGTCCGGACGGGTCTTGAGGATGTCGCGGATGGCGCGCAGCGCGCTGTGGAAATTCATCGGCGACGGATTGAGCTCCAGCGTGGCAGCCATCTTGGTCAGGTTCTTGTCCTTGCGCTCGGCAATCGCGCCGGTCCAGGCGCTGTCAGGCTTGCTGTGGCCGTTGCTCTCGATGCCCTGCAGCAGTGCCGCGACGCAGGAGCCGATGTCGCCGATCAACGGTGCGGCGATCGCCACGTTGCTGTCGATCTCGGTCGGCGAGATGTCGATCTGGATGAACTTCTTCGGAATCGCGCCCCAGGTCTTGCCCTTGCCGTGCGACAGCAGCCAGTTCAGGCGGGCGCCGATCAGCACGACAACGTCGGCCTCGGCCAGCACGAACGAACGGGCGGCCGAGGCCGACTGCGTGTGGTTGTCAGGCAGCAGGCCCTTGGCCATCGACATCGGCAGGTAAGGAATACCGGACTTCTCGACGAAGGCGCGGATGTCGGCGTCGGCTTGGGCGTAAGCTGCGCCCTTGCCCAGCAGGATCAGCGGCTTCTTGGCGCTTTTCAGCAGGTCCAGCGCGCGCTGCACCGAGTCCGGCGCAGGCAACTGGCGCGGGGCCGCGTCGACCACCTTGACCAGCGAGCGCTTGCCGTGCTCGGCATCCAGGGTCTGGGCCAGCAGCTGGGCCGGCAGGTCGAGGTAGACGCCGCCCGGACGGCCCGATACCGCGGCGCGGATGGCGCGTGCGATGCCGATGCCGATGTCTTCGGCCTTGTTGATGCGGTAGGCGGCCTTGCAGTACGGCTTGGCCGCGTTCAGCTGGTCCATCTCTTCGTAGTCGCCCTGCTGCAAGTCGACGATTTCACGCTCGCTTGAACCGGAGATCAAAATCATCGGGAAGCAGTTGGTGGTAGCATTGGCAAGTGCGGTCAGGCCGTTCAGGAAGCCTGGCGCCGAGACGGTCAGGCAGATGCCTGGCTTCTGGGTCATGTAGCCGGCAATCGCGGCAGCATTGCCGGCGTGTTGCTCATGGCGGAAACCGATGAAACGCATGCCTTGCGCTTGCGCCAGGCGGCACAGGTCGGTGATAGGAATTCCCACCAGACCGAAAATCGTGTCGATGTCGTTGTGCTTGAGGGCATCGATAACCAGATGGAAGCCGTCGGTCATTGCTGGTGCTTGCGTGTTGTCTGTCATGATGAGATGTCTCCCTTGTGTTTCGATAATGGTCCTGCTACGCGACCGCAAGTACGGGGCTGTCGATCCGCCGCCTGCCTGAGTCGATCTGCAGTCCGTCTTTTAGTAGCCGCAATCATAGCGAGCGCGGATGATTTCTCTCATTGACCGAGGTCAATTTTCGCCGCATGATGTCGGCACCAATGTAATTAGGCTAAGAATTTCCATGACGTTAGTTGCAAACCATCCCGAACGAAACATTATTCGTGTCCAGCTGAAACAGAATGTCGTTCTGAAGGAACTGCGCGACAGCGAGATGGAAGCGCTCGAACCCTACATGACGGTGGTCAATCACCAGAAGGGCGACCTGCTGCTGAACCAGGGCGTGCACGAGATGGAGCAATACTTCATTCTTGACGGCATCCTCAAGCGCGTGGTGACCAATCAGGAAGCCAAGGAGATGATCCTGCGTTTTTCCGCCGAACGCGACATCGAGACCAGTTACGCCGCCTGGCGCCTGCATACGCCGACGCCGTACAGCATCGTGTGTGTGACCAAGGCGCGGGTGGCGCGCATGCCGCTGCTGCAATGGGTCGCCTTCCTCGAGAGCCACAGCCAGGTCAAGGCCGCCTTCGAATACGAGGTGATGAACCTGATGAGCTCAATCATGGCGCACACCATCACGCTGCACCTGCTGGACGCGCCGGGCCGGGTGCACCGCTTCATGCGCAAGCACCCGGAGCTGTTCGAGCGGTTGCCGAAAAAGGAACTGGCGTCTTACCTGAACCTGTCGCCGGAAACCCTGAGCCGGCTTAAAAACCAGGGCAAGATCTGAAGCCTGCTTTTTTTGCGCCGCAAAAAAAAGAGAGTGTGCATAAACCCTAGTTTTTCATAGACAATATTCACAGGGCGAATAAGCCCTATCAGAACTCGAAATTGGAGCTCCCGCAAAGTGATCCCTATAATCACAATTATAGAATTCACCAACCTCCAGGAGCTTCACATGACATCGTTCACCCTCACCGCACCAGCCGGATCCACCGACGCAGCACCGACTTTCCCGCTGCTGTCGCTGATCGCCGCATTCTTCACACTCACCCTGCGCGAGAAACTCGACCCTGAGTACACCGGCGAGAATTCGGACGCGGCCTACTACGCTTGCGGCCTGTAATTCTTTAGCACCCCATCGGCGCCGCGGCACGGCAGCGGCGCGCAATAAAAAACGCACCTGAAAGCCAGTTCGATGGCTGCCAGGTGCGTTGTGTTTTTAGCGGCGCGGCTGGTGGCCGCACCGCCTGATATCTTGCATTCGCCTTGCTCGCCGCGCTCGCGCCGATCAGGCCGGGACGGTCTTTTGCATGCGCACTCCTCCGTGCTCTTGATTCATGGTGCGCTCGAGCAGCTTGACCAGCGCGTAGGCCGAGTCGATATGCGGCGTCGGCGTTTGCGTCAGGCGCCCCAGTTCCACCACCGATCCCACCAGCGCATCGATTTCCGGCCCGCGTCCCGCTTCCACGTCCTGCAGCATCGAGGTCTTGTGCTTGCCGACCTTTTCCGCGCCTTCGATGCGGCGGTCCAGCGTGACCCGGAACTCGATGCCCAGCTTGGCGGCCACCGCCTGCGCTTCGAGCATCATTTCGGCCGCCAGTTCGCGCGCCAGCGGGAACTGACAGATATCGACCAGGGTCGAATGCGACAGCGCGCTGATCGGGTTGAAGCAGACGTTGCCCCACAACTTGAGCCAGATTTCGGCGCGGATGTTGTCGAGCACCGGCGCCTTCAGTCCCGCATGCTGGAAGCACGCCGAAATGGCGGCGGCGCGCGCACTGGAAGAACCGTCCAGTTCGCCAAGCGGGAAACGCTCCCCCTCGACATGCCGGATCACGCCCGGCGCCATCAGTTCGGCCGCCGGATACACCACGCAGCCAAGAATGCTGCCAGGGGCGATCTTGCTGGCCAGCGCGCCGGTCGGATCGACGCTGCGCACCGTATGGCCTTCATACGGCCCGCCATGGCGGTGAAAATACCAGAACGGGATGCCGTTCTGCATGGTTACCACCACCGTGTCCGGGCCCATCAGTTTGCCGACCTGGTCGGCCACGTCGTCGACCTGGTGCGCCTTCAGGGCCAGGATCACCAGCTCCTGCACACCGGCCTCGGCGTAGTTATCGGTGGCCTTGACGTTCGACGCCACCTTCTCCACCCCATCGTTCTCGATCAGTTTGATGCCCCTGGCCTTGATCGCCTCCAGGTTCGCGCCCCTGACGATGAACGTCACATCCTCCCCCGCCAGCGCCAGTTTCGCGCCGACATACCCACCAATTGCTCCAGCTCCTATGATTGCAATTTTCATGACGTGCTCCCACCTGTTTACTCGAACCGGTTTTTGAGCTTGCCTATGCCGTCGATCTCGACTTCGATCGTACTTCCTGGTCGCATGGAGCCCACGCCGACCGATGTCCCGCATAACAGGACGTCGCCCGGATTCAATGTCATGTCCTTCGAAATCTTGCTTACCAGCTGGGCGACCGAAAACACCATGTCGTTGACCGGATAATCCTGCCGCACTTCACTGTTGAGCGTGGTGCGCACCACCAGCATGGCCGGGTCGAGCCCGGTGGCGATCACCGGGCCGAGCGGACAGAAGGTGTCGAAACCCTTGGCCCTGGCCCACTGCGGAAAGGTCGGGTCGCGCGCGATGATGTCGGCCACCGTGACGTCGTTGGCGCAAGTGAGGCCGAACACATGCTTCGGCGCGTCTTCTTCGCTCACGTTGAAACAGCTGCGTCCGATCACGATGGCCAGCTCGCCTTCGAACACCACCTTGCCCTCGCACAGCGGCTGGCGGATGATGCCGCCCGGCGCCAACAGCGAATTGGGCGATTTGATCAGGTACAGCGGCTCGGCCGGCGGCTCCAGGCCGAGCTTCTTGCCCAGCGCGTGGAAATTGTTCCACATCGCCAGTATCTTGCCCGGCACCAGCGGCGCCAGGACTTTCACTTGTTCCACATGCAGCGATTCGCCGGTCAGTTCAGGCGCGTCGAACATGTCGCCCTGATAGATCCGGATCTTCTCGCCTTCGAGCGTGCCGAAGTGCACTGCGTCCATGTATTGGAAGCGAATCCAGCGTTGAATCATCATCATTTACCTCGTTGTACGCCGGATTGATCGTTGCTAGCGGCGCCGGGCAGCAAACTCGCCTCGCGCGCCGCAAAAAAATTACCATGATTGCCGACCAGAAAAAAACAACCGGCTGGCGCCCACATTCTTGTCGCGGCCGCCTCACACGTAATTCCCGCCAGAATGACCGATTGTGGAAGAAGCGTTTTCCCGCATCCATGACCACGGTTAAGATTCGACAACTGGACAGAGGAACCGCCTGGCTACACGCCGGCGTGATGCTGCTGGATTTCAGCCCAGTTGATGAACCCCCCGGCGCTGCATCCGGCCGCCGTCAGCACGTCGTAGCAGCGCGCCTTGGCGGCCTGGATCGCGTCGACCAGGAACTCGGTGTCGTACGCCTTGAGCAGGTGCGGCTGGTGCTGTTCAAGATAGCTGCGCAGGCATTCGCGCTCGCCGTCCTGGCACAACACGCTCTGGTAGCGCGCGCGGTCCCAGTGAAAGCTCAGTCCCAGCTCGTGGAAGGCGGCGTTGTAAGCGTTGCGGTGCGCGTCGGCTTGATTGCTGCTGTGACTGGTGGACATGGCATTTCTCCGGAAAAGGGACAGTTGGGTTGCGTTAAGTTCATCCTAGCCTGCACAAATGATTAGTAATAGTTAAAGTTATTAAGCATAATGATTCACGATCATGAATACATCGAAGTGAGCCCCTATGAAGAATGCGACATTGCGCCAGCTGAAGGTGTTCGAAGCTGTGGCGCGCCACCTGAGCTTTTCGCGCGCGGCGGAGGAATTGCACCTGACCCAGCCTGCCGTCTCGACCCAGGTCAAGACGCTCGAAAGCCACGTCGGCCTGGCGCTGTTCGAGCAGTTGGGAAAAAAGGTCTACCTGACCCAGGGCGGCGCCGAGCTGCTGTATTTTTCGCGCGCGATCATCCAGCAGTTCCAGGACGCGGAAGACGCGCTGGCGCAGTTCAAGGGCATCTCGGGCGGCAAGCTGAACGTGGCGGTAATCAGCGCGGGCGACTACTTCTTCCCGCACCTGCTGGTCGAATTTGCGCGCCAGCATCCGGGCGTGAAGCTGCACCTGACGGTGCACAACCGCGAAGAGCTGCTGGGCCAGCTGTCGAACAACCTGACCGACCTGGCGATCATGGTGCGCCCGCCGCACCAGCTCGACACGCTCAACGAGTCGTTCGCGCCGCACCCGTACGTGATCGTGGCGGCGCCCGGGCATCACCTGGCCGGGCGCAAGCGCATTTCCATGGAGACGCTGATGCGCGAGCCGTTCGTGGTGCGCGAGCAGGGATCGGACACCTGGTTTTCGATGGAGGCGGCCTTGGGCGAACACCTGCGCGAGCTGAACATCGCGATGGAGATCAAGAGTACCGAAACGATCAAGCAGGCGATCATCGCGGGGATGGGGATCGGATTCCTGTCGGCCCACACCATCGGCCAGGAGCTGAAGACCGGCAGCCTGGTGGTGCTGCCGGTGCAGGGCTTCCCGCTGATGCTGGACTGGTACGTGGTGCACCGCAACGACAAGCGCCTGCCGCCGGTGGCGCGCGCGTTCAAGCAGTTCCTGCTGACCGAAGGAGCGGGCCTGATCGCCAAACTGATCCCGATGCCCACGCGGGCCAAGGGATGATTTCCCGATTCTTGACGGCAGTCAAGGATATCCGGTTGCCACGAGGGCAGAATCGGCAACGTTTCACTCCGAAGTATTTTTACCGCTGCCCGCGAGGGCCGCGGTTTTTTTTTGCTGTTGCGTCTGGGGTCTGACCCCGCGGGTCAGACCCCGGTGTGGCGCGTTGAACCGCCCGGGGCGCAATCACTCCCCCATCAGCGCCCTCACGTGCGCCGCCGCGCCGCCGGCCAGCCCTTCGCCGCTGTAGCCGCCTTCGAGGATCGACACGATCCGGCCCGCGCACTGTTCGTCCGCGATCCGCATCAGCTGCTCGGTCACCCAGCCGAAATCGTCGTCCTCCAGGTTCATCCCGGCCAGCGGATCGAGCCGGTGCGCATCGAAGCCGGCCGAGATGATGATGAAGTCCGGCTTGAATTCGCGCAGCTGTGGCAGCATGTCCGCCAGCAGCCGCTCGCGGAACAGCTGCGAGCCGCAGCCCGGCGGCAGCGGCACGTTGACGATATTCCCGCTGACCCCGCGCTCGCTGCGCTCGCCGGTGCCCGGATACAGCGGCGATTGGTGGCTGGACGCGTAGAACAGCTCGGGGCGCGCGAAGAACGCGGCCTGGGTGCCGTTCCCGTGGTGGACGTCGAAGTC
>CXWL01005516.1_pt1 | contig 49440 bp, 51 predicted proteins | sample 590931 | NCBI WGS metagenome assembly CXWL01 (sample SAMEA3498368, study PRJEB10139) | groundwater metagenome | biome: water well; material: biofilm material | place: Germany | collected 2015-04-27 | reverse complement strand
CTCCGTCGCCACACCAGGCAGGGGGGCGCCCGCTAACCGGACGCCCACGCGCTTCAATCTGAAGGCGCGAGAGATCGATGGCGACTGGCTCGATGACCGGGGCAATATAGACGGCGACGCCCCGCCGCTGCGCACCATTGTGACTGTCGAAAAGCCTAGGACGATCATCAGCACCAACACTTCGCCCGACATTCCCTTTGACCATTCGATCAACCCCTATCGCGGATGCGAACATGGCTGTGTCTATTGCTATGCGCGACCGACTCATGCGTTCCACGACTTGTCTCCGGGGCTGGACTTCGAGAGCCGGCTGTTCGCGAAGCCTGATGCCGCCGCGTTGTTGCGTGTCGAACTGGGCAAGAAGAATTACCGGCCAACCCCCATTGCGCTCGGCACCAACACAGATCCCTATCAGCCGATAGAGGGGCGATGGCGAATAACGAGGCAGGTCCTCGAAGTGCTGGCCGGAACCAGCCATGCGCTGACGATCACGACCAAATCGGATCGCGTGGTGCGCGATATCGACATCCTCGGGCCGATGGCGGCAAAGGGGCTGGTCGCTGTCGCTTTGTCGGTGACGTCGCTCGACCCCAAAACCCACCGCACACTTGAGCCGCGAGCTCCACGACCGGAAAAACGGCTGGCGGCAATCCGCGCGCTGGTCGATGCGGGCATCCCCACCCATGTCAACGTCGCGCCCATTATCCCCGCTATTACCGATCACGAGATCGAGGCCATCCTTGAGTGCGCGGCAAAGGCCGGGGCCAAGACCGCCAGTTTCATACCGATCCGCCTGCCCCATGAAGTCGCGCCGCTGTTCCGCGACTGGCTCGACACGCACCATCCCGAGCGCGCAGGCAAGGTCATGTCGCTGATCCAGTCGATCCGCCAGGGCCGGGACAATGATGCAGATTTCTTCAGCCGCATGCGGGGTTCTGGTCCTTGGGCGGACATGATCCGCGCGCGCTTCCGCATCGCGTGCGAGCGACTTGGCCTCAATCAGGCGCGAATCACGCTCAACCAGAGCCTGTTCCACCCNNCCGATCACCATCGCTTCCATCGTGCCGCGCCAGACGACCGACCCGCCGACGCGAGCAAAGACGGCACCACTGGTGCGACCATATTCGGCATAGGCCTGACGCCCGGTCAGGCCTTTTCCGGCATTGGCATGGTCCGCCGGATAATCCGCCTGATCGCGGAAGCGGACGAGGTTGAGCATGTGAATCGCCGTATCGCGCGGCAATGCCTTGAACGCATCGAAATTCTCGCGTGACGGATCGACAAAATGGCCTTCGCTCATATCAACCCTCTAGCTTGAAGTCCTTGAACTGCGCCCGCAGCGCCGTTTTCTGGATCTTCCCCGTGCCCGTGTGCGGCAATTCATCGACGAACAGGACAGCGTCGGGCATCCACCACTTCGCAATCTTGTCCTTCAGATAGTCCTTCATCATCGCCTCGGTTACATCTGCGCCCGGCTTCTTCACCACCACAAGCACAGGCCGCTCATCCCATCTGGGATGCGGGATGCCGATCGCACCGGCCTCTGCGACGCCAGCGCAGCCGACGGCTATGTTTTCCAGCTCGACCGAACTGATCCATTCGCCGCCCGATTTGATGACATCCTTGGCCCGGTCGGTGATCTGCATCGTGCCATCTGGATGGATTACGGAAACATCGCCCGTATCGAACCACTGTCCGTCCTCGGTCGCGTCGGCCTCTGCCTTGAAATAGCGCTTGATGACCCATGGCCCACGGATCTGGAGCCTCCCGGACGTCACGCCATCACGCGGCGCAACATTGCCGTCCTCATCGACGATACGGAGCTCAACACCAAAGGGCGGCCTGCCCTGCTTGCAGACCACATCCACGCGCTCCTCGAACGAGAGATCGTCCCAATTCGCGGTGGGGGCACCCATCGTCCCGATCGGCGAGGTTTCGGTCATCCCCCAGGCATGCGATACGCGCACACCCATTCCCATCAACCGCTCGATCATCGCGCGTGGGGCTGCGGAACCGCCGATTGTCACGAGCTTGAGCTTGCCCAGATCCGCTCCGGTTGCATCGAGATGCTGGAACATCGCCAGCCAGACCGTCGGCACGCCCGCCGAATGGGTGACACCTTCGTCAATCATCAGCTTGTGGAGAATGGGCGCTTCGTTGGTCACGCTGAAAACAAACTTCACGCCCGCGCCGGCCCCCGCAAAGGGCAGGCCCCAGCTTGCAGCATGAAACATCGGCACGATGGGCAGCAGCACCGACGTTGCCGACAATTCGAACACGCTCGGCGCGATTTCGGCCATGGCGTGGAGCATGGTCGAACGGTGCTGGTAGAGGACGCCCTTCGGATTGCCAGTTGTGCCGCTGGTGTAGCAGAGCATACACGGATCGCGCTCGTCCCCGTCATGCCATTCGTAATTGCCGTCCTGTTCGCTGACAAAGGCCGGATAACCTTCCGGATCGTCGAATATGATGTAGCGCTTCACGGTTGTCAGATGCGGCTTAAGCCGGTCAACAACCGGCTGGAACTGAGCGTCGTAGAGCAACACCTGATCTTCGGCATGATTCATGATGTAGATCAGGTCTTCATCGAAGAGCCGCGTGTTGACGGTGTGGATCACGCCACCAAAGCCGATCGCGCCGTACCAGGAGGCCAAATGCCGGTGATGGTTCATCGCCAACGTCGCCACCCGGTCTCCCGGTTTCAACCCCATAGCGGCAAAGCCCTGCGCCAGCCGCCGGGCATCGTGCGCAACGCTCGCCCAGTTGGTACGCTCCACAGTGCCATCGGCCCAGCGCGTGACGATCTCTCGCGTGCCGCTTTCGCGTACGGCGTGGTCAATCAGGTGCGTGACCCGCAATGACCAGTCCTGCATTCCTCCAAGCATAGCTATTCCTATCCAGCCGATTCTGTTTGGGAATACCTTAGTGGGTCATCCGGCGGATGCAAAAAAAGACTAAAGCCCCGCTTCCCCGTCCCGTACCGGGCCAAGCCCGCTGGCATCGGAAGTCTCGAACATGAGCCGCAACAACCGGCGCTCCGCCTCACTCAGGTGCGGATTCCAGACATCGAGTATCAGGACGGCGCGCATCTCGTCGCTGTCATTCCATGCCTCATGCTCAATCGTGTCATCGAAGGCGAAAGCCTCTCCCTCACGCCACGCACGCGTTTCCCCTCCGACACGGAAGCGGCAGCCATCGGGCACGATCAGCGGCAGGTGAATAATCGTGCGCAAATTGGTGACGCCGGTATGCGGCGGGATGTGCTTTCGCGGCTTGAGCACGGAAAAGAACGCGGTCGGCGCGCGGGCGGGAATGTCGCTTTGCGGCACACGCTCCAAGGCGGCCGCGGTTCCGGGGCAGCGGGCGCAGGCATCGTCATTGCGCACACCATATTCCCAGAGAAAATACGCGCTCCAGTCGAGCGAGTGGTCGAGCGGCGTCCATTTGTTCTGCGGTGTACCGGGATCCATCGCAACATAGGGGCGGAAACCCTGATTTCCGCTTTGGGTCAGCGCCCTCAGCTCCTCACGGATCACATCGGTGTGCGACTCGAGTTCCGCCATCCAGGGAAAGTGTTCGCGATCGAAATATTCGTCCGCGGGCAGGAACGGAAAATGCACGCCATGGCATTCGTTGGCATAGATGCGCCGCTTGCCCAGCATTACATCGACACAGGCGTCGAAGCGGCGCAGTTCGGCGCCCGACAGGCCGTCGCGCGCGCCTGCGAGCCCAGCATCGAGCGCCGTGCCAAGCGATTGACGGTGGAGCGCAAGATAGGCCCGACCATGCTGCACCGCGCCCGCGATCTGCGGCGGCACATCGCCCGCTTGTTCGGCGAGCGTGACCACCCCGCCCCAGGTCTGCGCCGCGCTGCCATTCTGCCCAATTCGTTCGAGCAATTCCGCCTTGCGGAGCAGCGCCATGAAGCTGCGCTGATCGATCGCCAACGCTGCATTAAGGCTGGCAAGCTCACCGGCATCATTGCCTTGTGAACGCTGCGCCTTGGCGACGTTGAGCCACAAGGCAGGCTCCTTGCTGTCAGCGAGCGCCGCCCGGCGAAACAGGTCTTCGGCGCGCGCGAAATCTGCCGTGTCGAGCGCGCGAACACCGAGCGAATTCAAGGCATGAGGATTGGCGGGGTCACGCGCCAACACTGCCTCAAGATCACGCACTGCGCCTGCGGTGTCGCCACGGTTCTGTGCCGCCGCGGCGGTTTCAAGCATTTGTTGAATTTCGTGTTGGGCCATGAACGCTTCCCCTTCGTTTCCCGCCGATACACATCCCGCGCGCTTGCGCAAGACGCGTGGCGCAGGCAAAAGGTTCTGCATATTATGGCCATAGACCTTGCCCCGCTCATCGCCGACGCCACATGGCTGGCACACCGGTTCGATCCTGAGGGCGATACCGTCCATTTCCGTGCGGTTCCCCGCGAAGCACACCGCAAGGCGACGTTTCTGACGGATGAATATCTGGGCGAAGACGCCAACCCCGTGGTCGTCAGGCGGGCAGAGGCACTCGCGCTTTCCCCTCCGGCCGCACCGACCCATTTCATTTTCCATTCGGCCTTTTGCTGCTCGACACTACTGGCCCGCGCATTCGACCTGCCCGGCGTGTCGATGGGCCTGAAGGAGCCGGTGATCGTCAATGATATTGTCGGCTGGCGCCTGCGCGGGGCGGACGGACGCCGCGTTGCTGAAGCACTCGATCATGCGCTTGGCTTGCTCGCGCGCCCGTTCGAGGCTGGCGAGGCGACCATCGTCAAACCCTCCAACGTCGCCAATGGCCTTGCCCCGGCGATGATGGGCTTGCGGCCGGAGGCAAAGGCATTGTTGTTGAGCGCACCATTGCCGGTCTTCCTGAAATCGATTGCAAAGAAGGGGATGTGGGGCCGCCTTTGGGTGCGTGACTTGTTGGTCAAGCAATTGCGGGAGGGCTTTATCGATCTGGGCTTCGAGCAGGCCGACTATCTGGGGCTGACCGACCTCCAGGCCGCAGCGGTCGGCTGGCTGGCGCAGCATGCTTCGTTCGCCCGCATGGCGACGGAATTCGGGCCCCAGCGAGTAAGAACGCTGGACAGTGAGACGCTGCTGGATCGTCCGGGCGAGAGCGTTGCAACGATTGCGGCGCTGTTCGGGATCGCGCTGGATGGGGCCCAACTTTCGGGCATCCTGGCTGGCCCGGCCTTTGCGACCGACTCCAAGACTGGAGATGCGTTTTCCGTCAGCGCGCGCGCCGCAGGTTACAACGCCGCCGCGCAGCATCATGCCGACGAGATCGAAAAAGTCCTGTTCTGGGCAGAAGCGGTCGCCACCAATGCCGGCGTCACAATGGAAGCGCCATTGCCCCTGCTTGGTTTGAGTCATTCTGGTTCAGGTTGAATCGTCGTCCCTGCGCAGGGGCGACGCCGGGTGAAACATTCAAAATCGGAAATACGCTATGCGGCCTCGCCTGCGTAGCGATGCCAGCACACCCCTCAAAACAAAAAGGCGGACCCGAAGGCCCGCCTTTCCGTTTGTCGTTGTTCCGAAAAATCAGAACTTGAACTTGACTGCCGCAGCGAAGCGACGGCCCAGCGGATCGTATGACGACGGATAGATGTTGCCGCTGTTGAACGAGGTCGTGCCAACATCGGCACCCACGACGTGGGGCTTGTTGTTGAGCAAGTTCATTACCGTCAACGTCAGAGTGGCATTGTCGGTGATTTCAAACCGGCCGCTCAGGTCGAAATAATGCTCATCCGGGATCTTCTCAAATCCGAAGCCGGCCGCAACAGGACCGTTGCCGTTGATGATATCATCGGGTTCCTGCTGGCTACCCGACAGGTAACGCCACAACAGTGAGACCGTGATGCTGTCATCGAATGTCAGCGAGGTGCGCTGGTTGAAGACATACTCAGGCTGGATGTTGCAGTTCGGGCTGTAGAAACCGATGCACTCGCGATTCAGGCCGGTTGGCGTGGCCTGGAACTTGTTGGAATGGTTCCAAGTGCCGTCGAACGACCAGTTGAGATCGGCAAAGCCCAGATCGCGCTTGTAACGGATCGCGACATCTACACCATCGGTTGTGATCCGCCCAAGGTTGGAGCTGGGGAAGGGCAAGCCGAATGTCGTTGCCGTATCGCCATCGAGGCCGCCGGTAAGCGGATTACGACGGATCCCGGTGCAGGCAGGGTTGCTCGCGCTTGAGGCCGAAAGGCCGGTAAAGCACGCGCTGATCACGTCGCCCGAAGTCGGAGTCGAGACCGCACCCGTTACCTTGATGTTGAAATAATCGACCGAAATCGAGAAGTTCGACACGAATTCCGGCTGCCAGACCGCCCCGACCGTCCAGGTCTTGGCGATTTCAACACCAAGATTGGGGTTGCCGCCAAAGGTTCCGTTAGCCTGCTGGGCCGAAGGATTCTGGATCGAACCGATCGTGTTGGCCGGTGCGCCCTGAGCGATGCAGACCGCGCGGAGGTTGGCATTGGTCAATGGTGCCGCACCAGCACATGGATCGACACCAAGGTTGGTCAGGCCGACCACGTTCGGCGAGAAGAGTTCGCCGATATTCGGCGCCCGCGCACCGCGCTGGTAATTGCCACGGAACTTGAGGCCATCAATTGGCTCCCAGCTGCCGCCGACCTTCCAGGTGGTGTTGCCGCCAGCCGTCGAGTAATCCGAATAACGGCCACCGACTTCGAGCGTCAGGCTCTTGGCAAAGGACGCATCCTCGAGGATCGGGATCACCAGTTCGCCAAAGACTTCCTTGACGTCATACTCACCGAACACGTCAGGTGAGGCAGCGCCGTTACCAAGCACTTCGCCCGGAGTCTGCGTCAGCAGATCCGAAATGCTCGAAGCGGTATATTTGCGATACTCGACGCCCGTCGCGAAGTTGACTGGCGTGGTTGCAATTGCAAAGCCGGTATCCCCCGAGACCACGCCCTTGACCTGCGCCAATGTCGTGTTTGTGGTGCCGCTGTTGCTGACTCCGGTGAGGAAGCCGATCATAGCTGGCGTAATCGTGCCCTGGGCGCCGAACAGGTTGAGCGGAACGCAGTTGCTGGAGGTATCGAGGCAGGTGTTCCGATTGGTTGACTGCACTGCCTGCCGCAAGCGGGTCAGCGTGCCATTGCCGGTCTGGCGCGATTCGTTCTGGCTTTCGCCGTATGAGCCATAGACATCCCAGCTGATATTGTCGGTGATGCCGCCGCGTGCGCCGATGCCATAGTTGAACACCGTCGTCGTGTACTGGTTGTCACGGGTGCCCGCCTCGACGAAGCGACGCGGTATCGCCACGACCACTTCACGATAGTTGGGGTCGGTCTTGGTGACGGCCAGGGCGGCCGCGTCGCACTGCGCTTGCGTGAAACGCGGTGTGTAGAGTGCCGAGCCCGTCGTGTTGAACGCACACAACTGGTTGCGCACACCGGCCGGAAGGAACGGGTTGCTCAACGGGAGCGTCAGCGTGCTGCCGAACGTGCCCGACGGCGCGATGATCGTCTTGACGCGGTTCTTGGCGAAAAAGCCCTGCGTATAGACTTCAATCGCGTCGCTCACTTCATAGTTGGCTGCGCCATACATGTTGAAGCGGCTGAATGGCGTCTGGAAGATGTTGTAAGGGTTGAAGTTGAACAGCGCATAGGTCGGAACCACAGTCTGCCCGTCGGGGGCAAGCTGCAAGGTGCCGCCATTGGGAAGCGCCGGATTGGTGCCCGATGAAACAAGTCGTGCGCCGCTGATCCGCGAAGGAACGCTGGTACCCGAACCACCCGGAGCACCGCTGAACGAACTGATATTGTCCTTCGAGAAAGCGCGATCGCCCTGATAGACCGGATCGGCTTCCTGATAGCCGATGCTGAACACCGCGTTACCGCGGCCATCGTCGAAATTGGCACCGATCGTCGCATCGACGCGGAAGGTGTTGCCATCGCCCTTCTCGGTAAGCTGCTCGCTGGCCGAAAGTTCGATGCCGGCGAAATCATGCTTTGTGATGAAGTTGACAACGCCCGAAACCGCGTCCGCACCATAAGTGGTGGTGGCGCCGCCGGTCAGAATGTCGGTGCGTTCAATGAGCGCGAGCGGAATGTTGTTCAGATCGACCGTCGCGTTGAGGTTCGCAGGAACCGTGCGCTGGCCNNTCGACTTCTTCAGAGGTGACGACTGTGACCGGGCTCGATTGCTCAAGGTTCGGGTTCTTGATGAGCGAGCCGGTTACGACGATTTCGTCGGCTGCGGTGTCGTCTTCTGCGGCTTGTGCGGTCTGCGCGTAAGCGGGGGCGGCGATCATCGCCAGACCCAACACCACCGGCGCAACGCCAGCGCTCAGACGGGCGCGGCTGAAGAATTTCTGCGTTTTCATGTTTTTCCAGTCCCTTATTCTGGAGTGTGCGGCCGATGGCTCGGCCCTGACTTTTCGCCAGACAATATGGGACTGTAAGAAAGGCACACTCCCATATGCCGACTTGGGTCAGGCTTTGCCCAAGCCGGAACGACATGTAAACGGGTTTCGCGGCCGCGACAGAATGTTACGTTCACCCTGTCACCAATTTGCAACACTGACGCGATGCTTGGCTTGGGCGCAATTCGGTGGCAATCAGGCGTTCGATAATTTGCAAAGAGGGTGCGTCGATGAAGCCATGGTATCTTGTTGTCGGTTTGGTGGGCCTGTCTGCGGTTGTTATGGCCAAGGACAAGGACAAGCCGCTCGCCCGGGCCGAGGTCTTCCAGAAAGTGATCGATTGTCGGGCCATTCCGGACAGCACCCAGCGGCTGGCCTGCTATGATGCACAGGTTGCGCGCCTCGATGAAGCAGCCACGCGCAAGGAAGTCGTCGTCGTCGATCAGGCCGAGGTGAAACGGACGCGCAAGGGACTGTTTGGATTCAATTTCAACGATCTCGGCCTATTCGGAGGCGGAGGCGAGGCTTCGAGCGAAGAAGAAGGCGTCAGCCAGATCGCTTCGACCGTCCGCAGCGCGCGGCAGAACGCTTCGGCGAAATGGACAATCATCCTCGAAGACGGCGCAAAATGGGTTCAGATCGACACAACCAGCATCCGCACACCTCAGCCCGGCCAGTCGATCAGAATTCGCAAGGCCTCAATGGGCAGCTATTTCGCCAATGTGAACGACCAGCACGCGATCCGGATGAAGCGGGAGAATTAGGCCTTGACCGCCTCGACATCGACCTCGACCAATATGTCCTGCGCGCCATAGCCGTTGAAGACCCCGTCGATCGGAGCGATGTCGAGATAGTCGCGCCCGATGGCCATCAGGATATGATCGCCGCCCATCGCGATGCCGTTGGTCGGGTCGATCCCCAGCCAGCCCTTTTCCGGCCCGCACCAGACCAGCACCCAGCCATGCGTGGCATCTGCGCCCTGAAGGCGGGGTTGCCCAGGTTCGGGAAGCGTCCGCAGATAGCCGCTGGCATAGGCCGCAGGCACTCCGGCGGCGCGCAAGGCGCAAATCATGATCTGGGCGAAATCCTGACACACCCCGGCGCGAGCGGCGAACGCGACCGCTGGCGGCGTTTCGGCCATCGTCGCGCTGGCATCATAGCGGAATTCACGCTGGATGCGGACGGCCAGTTCATATGCCGCCCCGAAAACCGGCCGGTCGAGCATAAGCGTCTCGGCACCCCATGCAGCAATTTCGGCATTCATCGGGATGAAGTTCGACGGATAGATGAAGTCGGCCGGAGAAAGGTCGGAGACGTCGCTGCTTTCCCGCGCCATCTGCGCAACCGTGGCGATCGTCGGCTCTTCCAGCCACGAGAGTTGTGGCTCCCGATCGACCTCAACCTGCGCCTCGCTAATAATCTCCAGCTCTGTTGTCGCCCCCGGAACGACGAGGCGCGTCAGGTTTACCAGCGCGGAGTGAAGCGGTGCGGGAGTCAACTGCCCGTTCGGGTTCACAATCATCCGGTGTTCGACCAGCCGCTGGCCCGCCCAGTCGATGGGTTTCAGGCGCAGGTTGCAGCGCGAAAAGTTGACCGGCTTTTCATAAGTGAAGCAGGTCAGGTGGCGCACGGCGAACAGGGTCATGCCAAAGTCATGCCTGCCGCGCGCAGTGCCTCGCTCCCGCGCAGGAAGAAGCGCTGGCTGATCGCATCAGAAAGCCCGATCAGCCTCGTTTCGAGATCGTTGCAGATTTCCGGGGTAAGCGTTTTGGCCGAAAGCGTGGCCATCAGCGATACGAGCCCGGTCGCAGCACTTTGTTGCGGTTCGGCCATGCCGTCATCCTTGAGCCGCGGAAGGGCATTGAGATGCTCGGCAATGACAGTGAGCTGGAAACCGATCGAGCGCGGGTTGAACGGGTCGAGGCCGACCAGGTCGCGCACGGGCAACAGGGCAAGGCCCGTCGAATAACGCTGCCGATAGCTGATCTGGACATCCGAAAGTTCGAGCAGGGCCGTCAAATCGTTGGCGCAAGCATCATCGCCCGCAAACGTCCGGACAAGCCGGGTGACGCTCAGCGCCCGCTCCACCCGCCGACCCAGATCGTGGAACCGCCAGCCCGCCGTGCGCCCCATATGTTCAGCCGCCAACCCGACAAACGCGGCAAAGCGCGCCTTCAGAATGAGGTTCTTCTGCTGGAAGGGGTGCGAGGCTGGAAACGGCGTATCGAGCAATTGCCAGAAGTCCGGGGAAATCCGCTCACGTGAGCCCGCGCCGATGGTTCGCGCCGCAGCCAGCAAGGCGGCAACGCTGGAAGTCGCATCCTGGTGGTCAACGGCAGCCGCGAATATCTCCGCCGGTCTGGCGTTGGGCATCCAGTGGACGGCATCGCTGGCGATCAACTGGTTGCAGATGCGTTGCGTCGTGGGATCATTGTCCTGCCCAGCAATCACGCCCGACGAGCCCGTCCGCACCAGCGCGAGCACCGCTTCGCCGCGTTCCAGATAGCGGCCGAGCCAGAAGAGATTGTCCGCCACCCGACTAGGGAGTGTGCCCGGATTGCGCCGGATTGCGTGGTCGCCCCTCATCAGCGTCACCGGAGCAACGGGCTTGCTCCCGTGCACGATGACATCCGCCGAGCGCGTACCTGCGCCGATCGACGTCGCTCGGACATCCGCGACCGGCCCCATCCGCGCGAACCCGCCGGGCATGACGGCCCAGCCGCCCTTCGCATTGCGTGCGGCAAACACCCGCAAGGTGAAGGGCCGCGCGACCAGCCGACCGCCGTCCGCCACCGGCATTGTCGAGAGCTTGACGATTTCCTGCCCGATATAATCCTGCGGACGTCGGGCCAGGTCTTCGAGCAGGCGGGCGCGATCTTCGCCGGTCATCTCGCTGCCCAGTCGCGCCCCGCCATCGCCCAGCCCCAAGGGCGCAGAACCGAAGGCCGACGCGATCACCAGATTGTCGAGTTCGGCAACGACATGCTGCCCTTCGCGTTCCTGCCCGCACCACCAGGTCGCGATATTGGGCAGACGCAGGGCTTCGCCCGTCAGGCGTTGCGCCAGTTGCGGCATGAATGCGCCGAACATCGGCGCCTCCAGAACCGCCGATCCGGGGAAGTTCGCCACCACCGTCCCGCCCGCCGCCATCGCATCGACCAGCCCCGGTACCCCGATGGCCGAACGCGAATCGAGCGCGAGCGGATCGAGCAGGCGCGCATCCATCCTTTGCCACAGCGCATCGAGCCGTTTCAGCCCCTGAATGGTGCGCAGATAGACGCGATCATCATGCACCGCGATGTCAGCACCCTCGACCAGCAACAGCCCGAGATAGCGGGCAAGATGAGCCTGTTCGGCATAGCTCTGGTTGAAGCGGCCCGGCGTCAGCAGCGCGAGCCGCGGGTCGATCCGCTCGCAAGAGGCAGCAATTCCGGCACGGAGATCGGCAAAGAAGGGCGCCAGCCGCTCGATATTGAGTCGCGCCGCCAAGCCGCCAATGACCTGCGACGCCGCCAACCGGTTTTCCAGCGCATAGCCCGCGCCTGCCGGCGATCGGGTATGATCGGCAAGGATGCGCCATTCGCCATCGGGTCCGCGCCCGAGATCGGCCGCATAGATATGGAGGTAATGACCGCCGGGCGGCGCGATCCCGACCATCGGCCGCAGGAAATGGGGGCTGCCTGTGAGCGCTGCCGCTGGCATCACGTTCGACGTGACGAGCCGCTGCGCGCCATAAATGTCGGCCAGCAGCAATTCGCTCAGCTCTGCGCGCTGCGTTACCGCCGCCGCGATTCCCGACCATTCAGCCTCCCCGATCGGCAGGGGCAGCGGAGAGACCGGCCATTGCCGTTCCTCGCCTTCATCCGCCAACCGGAAACTGGTGCCGATCTCCTCCACATGGCGCTGCACGCGATCCTGAGCTTCGGCAATGCTGCCGCTCCCGGCCGTCAGAACTTCTTCGAGGATCGATTGCCAGACCTGCGCATCATCGCCCTGCGCCCCACACATGACATCGCCCGGCCCGGCTTCGGCGCAATAGGATGCGCGGACGGCCTCCGCCGTTTGAGGGGCAAAAGTGTGTTTAACCTCGCTCGTCATCCGTGCTTCCTGTGCGTCGCCGCTTCACCACATTGCGCCGGACAGGGCAAGCTATGGCGGGGCCTCAGTATGGGATGATGATCTCAAATTGGGCCGCCAGGAAAAAATCGAGGCCTTTGAACCATTTGCCACGCCGACCAGAAACTGTAGGAACATTGCATATAGCGGGGAGTATCTGACGATGAATTGCAAACACTTGCTACTGCCACTTTTGGCGTTGCTGCCAACCTCTCCCATGCACGCACAGGTTGATCCAGGGCTTTCGGAGATCGTCGTGACCGCGTCGCGGCGTGAAGCGGATGACTATGACGAACGAATACCGACGGTCGGTTTGAGGCGATTGGCGGACTACGCAGTTCAGGAAGTCACCATCGCCGGCGACACGCGGGATTCTAACAAGCGGCATGACGAAATATTTGCGATGATTCGCGGCGCAATAAGCTTGGCTGCCAAGCGGGCGGGCATCGAACTCGCGACGGGAGAGATGATCGTTGAGCCGCTAACCCTTGCGAACTATCGAAACCTGACACTCCGGAGCGACGGTCGACCCGATGCCCAGCGAACTTCCTTCCTTGTAAAGACCAAACTTTCCGCCGGCGTCGATGCTAAGGCCGCGCTTGACACGATAGCCAGCTTCATAAAGTCGGTTCCGGCCGTGGGTCGAGCCGAGATTAAGCCAACCGGAGATCTGACATTGTCCGTTGTCGGCCCCGATCAGTATCGAGGCCAAATAATTGAGTTGGTTGCGGCGGACGCTCGAGTCACCACTGCAAAACTGGGAGCCGAGTACGCCGTTGAGGCAAAAGGGCTTGATCGTCCGGTGGAATGGTCCCGGGCCAGCCTGACGGATGTTTTCCTCTACGTGCCATATTCTTACACAGTAGTCCCGAAAGGACGTTGAACCGGACTCGCGAGATCGCGCGACCTACACTCGCACCACCTCGACTTGGAGCCCGTCACTGACTAGGAGGGCGGCCATGCAGACAGACCCCTTCGCCCTGTTCGATATCTGGTATGCGGAAGCCCGCGCATCGGAACCAAATGACTCTAACGCTATGGCGCTTGCCACTGCCAATGCCGATGGCCAGCCATCGGTACGAATGGTGCTGCTGAAGGGGCACGGGCCCGACGGTTTCATCTTTTATACCAATCAACAAAGCGACAAGGCGCGCCAGTTGGCTGAGCGCAGTTTTGCTGGCCTGCTGTTCCATTGGAAATCCTTGCGGCGACAGATCCGGATCGAGGGCAAGGTTCTGAGCGTCGATGATGCGACGGCCGACGCGTATTTTGAAACCCGCCCGCGCGATTCGCAACTTGGGGCATGGGCATCCGACCAGTCCCGCCCGCTCGAAAGCTACGCCACCTTTGCGACCCGATTTGCCGAAGTGCAGGCGCGCTTCGAAGGCCAGCCCGTGCCCCGTCCGCCGCATTGGTCGGGCTATTGCGTCTGGCCGCACCGGATCGAGTTCTGGCTGGATCGCGAGCATCGGCTGCACGAACGGCGCCTGTTCACCCGCACCGGGCCGGATAGCTGGGATGAAGGCCTGCTTTACCCATGAGCGCCGCGCTTGCGACGAGCCGCAGCATTCTGACCCAGCGTGCGGCCATTGCCAGCGTTTCGATGGCATTGTTCCTGCTCGGCCTCAAAGGCTGGGCTGCGTGGCAAACGGGATCGGTTTCGATGCTCGGATCGCTGGCCGATACGGCGCTCGACATTGTCGCGTCGCTGGTGACGCTGTTTTCGGTGCGGTTGGCGGCCGAGCCAGCGGACCACAATCACAGCTATGGGCATGGCAAGGCCGAAGCACTCGCTGCGCTGTTCCAGACCGGCATCATTACAGCCTCCGCAATCGCAATCGGCTGGCGCGGGGTCAGCATGATCGGCACGAGCCGAGCGCCGGAGCATCCCGAACTCGGGATCGGCGTGTCAGTCATCGCGATCCTGACGACGTTCGCGCTCATCACCTATCAGCGCCATATTGTCCGCATGACTGGGTCGGTCGCGATCCACGCCGATCATGTCCATTATTCGAGCGACCTCGCGTTGAACGCATCGGTGATCGTGGCGCTGTTCCTCGACTCGATCCTCGGGATACGCGGTGCCGACCCGTTATTCGGGGTAGGCATCGCGCTTTGGCTGATCTGGCATGCCAAGCAGGTTGCAACCCGCGCGATTGACGAGTTGATGGACAAGGAATGGCCGGAGGAGAAGCGCGAACGTTTCCTGGCAGTGGCGCGGAGCCACCCCGAACTGAAAGGCATCCATGAATTCAGGACGCGGTCGAGCGGGGCGCACGAATTTGTCCAGTTCCACGTCTGGGTTGATCCCGGCATGACGGTGCTGGATGCGCACCGCGTGATGGACGAAGTCGAGGCCCGGCTGATGGCCGAATTCCCAGGCACTGAAGTCCTGATCCATCCAGACCCCGAAGGCCATTCCGACCCTGAGCGTGGACATTAGCCGATTGAGACCGGGTGCTATCCGGCAGCAAAGGACGCCATCCGCGCTTGCGCCGCGCGCGATTCGGCAAAAGTGAAGATTGGCCAATCATGGATCATGCCTTCTTCTTCGACATAGTCGATCATGGGCAGCTTCGCCTTCAGCGCGCGACCATCGACGACGAGAATGTCATCCCCGCCACCGAATGCCAATATGGGCGCCAGCCCCGTCCAGTCCCCGTGGATCGGGCTCACACGCGGATCTTTCGTGCCAGCCTTGCCGGCATACATTTCCCTGGCCTCGCGGATGCCGCGAATCGTGAGGATCGCATCGCGGGTTTCGATCGCCGCCTGATCCGGGTGATCGGGATTGGCTTCGAGCCAAGGACAAATGAGAATCAGCCGGGCGGGGAGCGCAAGCCCTTCATCGCGCGCGGCCATCGCGGTTGCCGCCGCCAGCCCGCCACCTGCAGAATCACCACCCATTACCAGCTTCGAGGCATCTTCGCGGGCCAACACATCCTTGTAGAGATCAAGGGCAAAGCGTGTGACCTCTCCGACCTCGGCCATTGGTGCAAGCGCATAGAGCGGGACGATCATCCGCCAGCCGTGAGCGTCCGCCATGTGCGCAACGAAGTTCCAGTGCGCTTCAGTTGCCGGATAAACATAACCGCCACCATGCCAGTAGAGAATCGTAGCATCGGGTGTGCGATCCCTCGGCGCCACATCCCAGACCGTCCGGCCCTGGAATTCGGATCGTGCAACCGAAAGTTTTGCCCTCATTCTTTCGCTTGGTTCACTCGGGACCGAGAGCGCCCTTGCCTGATGGCCTGGAAAGTCCGGCCCACCCGAGTAGAGCTTGCGATAGATTCCGGTCTTGCGAAGAATGAACGAAACGACGCGTGTTGTGAGTCTCGGCATGAAGGGCATCCCCCGGCAATATTTCTTCAGGGAAGACTATGCGGCTTGCTCCGATACGACAAGCGAACTGGCTTCAACGCCGATGGTTTGCTCGATCCAGCCGCCGCCCAGCATTTTGTCGGCATCATAGAGCACGGCCGCCTGCCCCGGTGCAACGCCGAATTCGGGCACCTCGAACCGCAGCCATTCGCCCTCCAGCCGCGCCGGAACCGGCTTCGCCAGCGAGCGGACCTTGGCGAGCAGCGGTCGGTCCTCAATCGCTTCAAGCCAGCTCGGCTCGGACAGGCGGGCCGCCGTCACGGCAAGGGCAGACCTTGGCCCGACAACGACCTGCTGCCGCTCGGGTTCCAGCCGGACGACATAGAGCGGTTCGGCCAGGCCGCCAATATCCAGCCCCCGCCGCTGGCCCACGGTATAGTGGATCAGACCCTTGTGCCGCCCAAGGACGTTGCCGACCTGATCGATAATTTCGCCGCCGGTTTCGGCTTCGGGCCGAATCTTGCGGACGACACTGGCATAATCGCCGTTGGGCACGAAGCAGATGTCCTGGCTGTCAGGCTTTAGCGCAATAGCAAGGCCCATATCCTGCGCGATTGCGCGGACTTCGGGCTTGGGCATTCCGCCCAGCGGAAAGCGCAGATAGTCGAGCTGTTCGGCGGTGGTCGCAAAGAGGAAATAGCTCTGGTCGCGCGCCGGATCGAGCGCACGGTGCAATTCCGCGCCTCCCGCCCCCATCACGCGACGGACATAGTGGCCCGTCGCGAGGCAATCCGCGCCCAGATCCTTTGCCAACCGGAACAGGTCAGTGAATTTCACGCCCATATTGCAGCGAACACATGGGATGGGCGTCCGCCCGCGCATATATTCATCGGCGAACTGCTCGATCACGGTATCGCGGAAGCGGCTTTCATGATCGAAGACATAGTGCGCAATCCCGAGCCGGTCGGCGACGGCGCGGGCGTCACGAATGTCTTGTCCGGCACAACAGCTTCCGACACGATTGACCGCGCTGCCATGATCGTAAAGCTGGAGCGTGATCCCGATGGTTTCCGCTCCCGTCCGCGCGGCAAGCGCAGCCGCGACAGACGAATCGACACCGCCCGACATGGCGACGACGATGCGGCGGGCCTTGGCAGGCCCCTCTAGCTGGAAGAGATCGAGCATGGCGGCGCCCCTATCACATGTGCCGGAAATACAACACCGCACACCCGTTTGACATGCTTTACCGCCTGTTCAGCCTTTTCTGCGATCAGAAGTCATGGATTTAGGCTTCTCCCGCCGCCTTCGCGGCCAGAAAATCGACCCGCCCGGCTCTCCGCAGCTCGCCCGCATGCTTGCCGAAATTTCGGCGCGTCAGGCGGTTTCGCCCACGGCAAAGGCGCAAATGCAGGCCACTCCGCCTGAAACTTCCGTATTTGCCGGACACCCCGAGATTGCGCAGCTCGCGCCCAAGGATGCCAACGAGGCCGCAGCCGCGAAAGCCGCCAGCTTCAATAGAGACGTGGCCGACGTAATCCTCACACAAAGTAAATCTTTGTGACCGCCGCGTTTACCTTGGCATTTTAGCTTTGTTTCAACCCCTTGGCTGTACAAGCCTTCACACAGGCAGAGACGGCTCCGGTCGCATGCGTTTGAGGTAAGAATGATCGAGAACCAGAAAATCCGTCCGGCGCAGGTGATTGGCCCCTTGGGTGAATCGCTGACGGTCGATTCGCTCCCTCCGCCATCCACCACCCGTTGGGTCGTGCGGCGCAAGGCAGAAGTCGTTGCGGCAGTGAATGGCGGCCTGTTGACCGTCGATGAAGTGTGCGACCGTTACAGCCTCACGCTCGAAGAGTTTGCGAGCTGGCAACGCGCGGTTGACCGTTCGGGCATGCCCGGCCTCAGAGTCACCCGCATCCAGCACTACAAAACGCTTTACGAGCGCCAGCAGCGCTATTGATTCGAACGCCAGTCGCCAGCACTTCCCATCCAAATGGAAAGCGCGGCGATGGCGGCAGTTTCGGCTCTGAGGATGCGGGGCCCTAGCGAAATCGGAACAGCCTGAGGCAGGGCACGAATCATCGCCCGCTCCTCATCAGCGAATCCGCCTTCCGGACCAATCAGGATCGCAGCCGGGCCTTTGTATGACCCTGCGACTCCGGCAAACGGCACTCCGCCGCTTTCATCTGCGAAAAACAGCGTGCGGTCGCTGGGCCATGATTTGAGCAACGCCGGTAGTTTCACCGCCTCGGCTAGTTCGGGCAGGGACGTGCGGCCGCATTGTTCAGCCGCTTCCACCATATGGCTACGCAGTCGCTCAAGGTTGAGCCGCTCGATCACCGTCCGCCGTGTAAGGACTGGCTGATACCGCGCCACCCCCAGTTCGCAGGCTTTTTCCGCAACCAGATCGATTCGCGCTTTCTTGATCGGCGCGGCAAGCAGCCAGATGTCTGGGGCCTCCTCGCGCGGCCGCAAATGCCCCGTTACCCTGAGAATCAGGTCGCGCTTTCCAATCATGGCCACCTCAGCCAACCATTCTCCCGTGGCATTGTCGAACAACTTGACCGGCGCTCCGACCTTCATCCTCATGACCGAAATCAGGTAGTGCGCTTGCGAACCTGCAACCGGGAGTTCGAGCCCGTCGCTCAGTACGGTTTCGACGAACAGGCGCGGCGTCGATTGGGGTGGCCAGGCGGGCGTTGCGGGCATATTGAGCCCCTAGCATGGAGACGCCGCAGATTGAAATCGTGCCCGATAGCCAGCACAAGGGGCTGGTCGGCATGCTACCCGCCGCTGCGCGACCCTATGCGCTTCTCGCCCGATTCGACCGGCCGATCGGCTGGTGGCTGCTGTTCTGGCCCTGCGCCTGGGGTGTGCTGCTGGCAGGAGGCGCCGCGACCTATTGGCCGCTAATCCTGTGGATGCTGGTGGGCGCGATCGCAATGCGGGGCGCGGGTTGCGTCTATAACGACGTTGTCGATCGCGATCTCGATGNNTTCATGAAGCGCATCACGTGGTGGCCGCAGGCTTGGTTGGGAATCGTCTTCTCATGGGGAGCGCTGGTGGGCTGGCTTGCGGTTGCAGGGGAGCCGTCTGGCCCAATGATACTGCTTTACGCCGGAAGCACCGCTTGGGTCATCGGATATGACACGATCTATGCCCTGCAGGATCGCGAAGACGATGCGCTGATCGGCGTGCGCTCGTCAGCGATCAGGCTTGGCGGCAATGTGAAGCCGGGCGTTGGGCTGTTTTACGGCATCGCACTAGCTTGCTGGGCGGGAGCGTTCTGGATCGTCCGGCCGCAGTTTCTGACCCTGGCGACACTTTTGCCCCCCGCATTCCATCTCGGCTGGCAGGTCGTCGCGCTCAAAACGGATGACGGCGGCGATGCGCTCGCCAAATTTCGTTCCAACCGGTTTGCCGGATTTCTGGTGGCCTTGGCGTGCCTGGTGGTTGGGGCTTCGGCCTAAACGGAGCCTAAGTGGTCAGCGCCTCAACCAAAGCCTTGACCTTTTTCTGGCGCCATTGCGGGAGCGGCGCGACGAGCCAATAGGCATTGTCCGTCGGCTTGGCGTTATCGTGCGCCCGGATACGACCCGCAGCAATATCCCCCTCGGCCAGCATGTGCGGCACACAGGCGCGGCCGAAGCCATTGGCCGCCGCGTCGATCGCGAGGCCGGCATCGGCCACCCGCAGGACGGCCGCGCCCTCGGTGCCTTCGCAGCCCGGCCAGGCGATCATCGTCTCCCCGCCGCCTTCGGGCGCTTCGACCATGACCATCGCCCCTTCGGCGAGCCGGACATTTTCAAGATCGCCGCCATCGCGGCCGTAGCGGATGGCCAGATCGAGGTTGGCCTCGGTGAAATCGAGCGTTTCATCCGCCGCAACGAGCGCAAAGCGCAACTCGGGATCGGTCCGGCCATAGGCCGCGAGACGCGGCGCGAGCCATTTGGCGGTGAAATCGCGCGGCGCGGCGATCGTGAGAGATTTGGACGATTGCTGGGATTGCATAGCGCGCACCGCTTCCTCGAACTGAAGGAAACCGGCGCGCAATGCATCAAGCCCGCCTTCGGCTTCTGGCGTCAGCTCAAGCCCCTTGGGCGTGCGCCGGAACAGGACGACGCCCAGCACATCTTCAAGCGCGCGGATCTGCTGACCTACCGCCGCCGGCGTAACCGCAAGTTCATCGGCCGCTCGGGTGAACGACAAATGCCGCGCCGCTGCGTCGAGCACGCGCAGGCCGTTCAAGGGCAAATGGGTGCGCTTCATCCGGCGGTGACTGGCGCAGCCAAAGTGAATCTGGGAATGACGATATCGAAGCGCGAACCATCCTCTCCCAACATCTGGTAGCTGCCGTGCATAGAACCGCTCGCCGTGGTCAGCGGACAGCCCGAGACATAGTCATAGGCGTTGCCCGGCTTGATGACGGGCTGTTCTCCCACCACTCCTTCGCCATCGACAAGATGATGCGCGCCATTGGCGTCACGAATATCCCAATGCCGGGTCAGCAATTGCGCCGCCATCGGCCCCTCATTCTCGATCCGGATATGATAGGCCCAGAACCAGCGGCTCTTGCCCGTTTCCGACTGCTCGGGAAGGAAACTGACCGAGACGCGAACGATGAACCCCCGCGTTTCCTCGGCATAGGAGAAGAGCGACTTCACAGCCCCACGACCTTCAACGCCTGATCGAGATCGTCGATCACGTCAGCCGGATCTTCGAGCCCGATATTGATCCGCAGCATGCCTTCCCCGACACCCATATCGGCGCGCGCCTCTTCGGAAAGGCCGTAATGCGTCGTGGAGGCTGGGTGAGTCATCAGGCTGCGACTGTCGCCGATATTGTTCGAAATGTCGATCAGCGTGAGCGCGTTAAGCAGCGTCATCGCCTGCTTGCGCCCGCCGTCGAGGATGAAGGAGAAGATCGGGCCGCAGGCGGACATCTGGCGCATCGCCAGATTGTGCTGGGGATGGCTCGGCAGGCCGGGATGGAGCATCTTGGGTACGCGCCCATCGAGGAATTTACCGACAATCATCGCGTTTTCGGACTGGCGCTTCGCGCGCAGATCAAGTGTTTCCAAGGCCTTCAGGATCACCCAGGCGTTGAAGGGGGAAAGGTTGGGCCCGGTATTCCGCTGGAAGGGAAGGAGGACGTCGTTGATAAAGGCATTGCTCCCGCAAACCGCGCCGGCCAGCACCCGCCCCTGCCCGTCCATCAGCTTGGTGGCGGAATAGGCCACCACGTCCGCCCCGAATTCGAGCGGACGCTGGAGCGCGGAGGTGGCAAAGGCATTGTCCACCACGCTGGTGATCCCATGCTCCTTCGCCAGCCCGCAGACGTAGCGCAGGTCCACAATGTCCATTGTCGGGTTGGCCGGCGTTTCGAAGAAGAAGACCCTGGTGTTCGGGCGGATCGCAGCTTTCCACGCATCATTGTCGCGCGCGTCGATCGTCGTCGTTTCGATCCCGAACTTGGGCAGGAGATTGTCTGTCAACCAGCGGCACGATCCGAATGCCGCGCGCGCGGCGACGACATGATCGCCAATTTGGAGCTGGCAGAGCAGCGCCGTCGTCATCGCCGCCATTCCGGTCGCCTGCGCACGACACGCCTCGGCCCCTTCCATCAGCGCGATGCGTTCCTCAAGCATCTGGACGGTCGGGTTCTGGAGGCGCGAATAGGTCATCCCCTCCGCTTCGCCCGCAAAGCGCGCGGCGACCGTTTCGGCATCGTCATAGCAATAACCGGAGGACACGAAGATCGCTTCGGACGTCTCGCCCTGCTCCGAACGCCAGGTGCCGCCGCGCACAGCCTGCGTCGCGGGGCGCCATTTGCTGGTGATCGAACGGTTCTGGCCGGTGTCCTTCTTCATGATGCCGCTTTGCCGGGTGAGGGGGGGGAAGGTCAACTGCCAACCGGCAGGATTGAATCTGCCATCCATTTCTGCCATATAGAGGCAGAACTATAAGGCAGAAACAATGCGCAACCTCAACATCAAGAGCGACGAAGCCTATGACCTGGCGCATTTCATCGCCAAGCGGACGGGCAAGACCCTGACGGCGGCGGTGACGGATCTGCTCAAACGGGAAAAGCGGGCGCTGACCAAGGATGAGCTGATGGAAAAATGGACGCGCATCGGTAAGGAAAATAGGGCGCGCATGTCCCCTGAAATGCGCGATTGGGATTATGATGCCGATATGTATGACGAATGGGGCCTGCCCAAATGATCGTCGATACATCGGCGCTTATTGCTGTTCTGCGTCACGAACCGGATGGCGATCTTTTCGCCGAAGCGCTGGCCAATGCATCGACCGGCATTTCAGTCTCCGCCGCAACCATGCTGGAGGCCCATATCGTCGCTCAGTGGCTTGACACCGAAGGGCTGGAGGAACGGCTGGACGAACTGATCGCGGATCACTCCATCGAGATACTGCCGTTCGGAGCCAGCCAGCTTTCCGCCGCCATCGAGGCCCATCGGCGCTTCGGCAAGGGCAGCGGCCATCCCGCCAGACTGAACTTCGGCGATTGCTTCGCCTATGCGCTGGCAAAGGAAAGCGGAGAGCCCCTGTTGTTCAAGGGCGACGATTTTGCCCGGACCGACGTGGAAGCAGTGCTAACCTAACGCAGCAAGGACGGCATCGCCCATTGCTGTCGTCGTCATGCTACCGCCGAGATCGGGCGATCGCGCGCCGCCGGCAAGCGCCTTCGCCACCGCCGCCTCGATCCGGTCGGCAGCTTGCGGCTGCCCCAGCGAATAACGCAGCATCATCGCGGCGGAGAGGATCGTCGCCAGCGGATTGGCCTTGCCCTGCCCGGCAATGTCGGGCGCGGAACCGTGGATCGGCTCGTAAAGGCCTTTTTGCTTAGCGTCGAGCGACGCGCTGGGCAGCATCCCGATCGATCCTGCGCACATGCTGGCCTGGTCCGAAAGAATGTCGCCGAACAGGTTGCCGGTCACGATGACGTCGAATTGGCCGGGATTGCGGACAAGCTGCATCGCGGCATTGTCGACATACATATGGCTGAGCGTGACATCGGGATAGTCCGCCGCTGTCTCGATCACGACGTCGCGCCAGAGCTGCGACGTTTCCAGCACATTGGCCTTGTCCACCGAGCAGAGCTTGCCGTTCCGCGCCCGCGCCGTTTCGAATCCGACCCGCGCGATGCGGCGCACCTCGTCCTCATTATAGCACATGATGTCATAGCCTTCGCGCCTCCCATCGGCAGTCTTGCGCATGCCCTTTTCGCCGAAATAGACGTCGCCATTGAGTTCGCGGACGATCACCATGTCGATCTGCCGCGCGACTTCGGGGCGCAATGCGGAGGCATCGGCCAGCCCCGGAAACAGCGTCACGGGGCGCAGATTGGCAAAGAAGCCCAGTTCCTTGCGCAGTCCGAGGATCGCCTGCTCGGGCCGCAAGTGCCGTTCGAGGTTGTCACAATCGGGATCGCCGACCGCACCGAACAGGATGGCGTCGGCACGCCGCGCGATCTCGAGCGTTTCGGGTGGCAGCGGATGTCCGACCGCCTTCCAGGCCACTCCCCCGACCAGTGCCTCGTCATAGGAGATGTCGAGCCCGAGCGCATCGAGCACGCGGCGCGCTTCGGCAATGACTTCGGGGCCGATCCCGTCTCCGGGCAAGAGGGCAATGCGCATCATCGACTCCGTTGGGAAAGCGAGCGGGGCTTTGGCCTATGCCGCTGCCCTTTTCAACCGCTCAACCAGCCGTTCGCGCGCGGCCAGCACATCGGCGCGCCGGTCGGCAAACAAATACCGCGCCAGCCGCGCGCCCGAAGCGTTGAGGCTGGCATGGACGCCGTCCCATCCGTCCGACCGCGCGCCTTCGCCATTGCCGAAACCGAGCGCCGACAGGATCAGCGCTTCGTAGCTTACCAGCGCCCCTGCCCAGCCTCGCGCCGCAGGGGCCGCCTCTATGGCATTCAACAGCCCGTCGAGCGCCGAATGGATCGCCGGATAGGGATGCATTTCGGGCACGACGGACGCGGTCAGCGCCGTCGCCCAGTCGAGCGCGGAGGCGGCGAGCGGTTCGGCCATCAATGGCCCGCGGCTCTGCTCCAGCTCAACCGTCAGCGCAGGCAATTGCGTTTCCACCCGCGCGCGGAATTCGGCCCGGACGATGTTCGAAGGCTGGAGGACGGGCCGCATCGTCCGCGACCGCCCCCCGCGCACATAGCCCGCGATCATGCCATGCTCCGCCGTCATCGCCCGCACCACCGCCCCGGCCTCGCCATGAGGGCGGACGGCGCAGATGATTGCAGAGGCGGAGATGTGCATCACAACGGGATAGCGGGCCATGCCGAAATTGAAACGGCGATTCCGGAATCGGCCATGCTGGCCGGATTCGAAATCGGCTAGCCGCTTTTCGACTTGGGCGAGAATAGCGCAGCGGCACCGTGCAAAACCCCTTCACCGCCGCGACGAAGGATTCGTCTGGCACCCGATGACAAGGAAGAATGAAATGAAGACGACACTCAAACTGGCCAGCGCGCTGCTTGCCCTTGGCGCCACAACGGCCTCGCTCGGCCTTATTGTTCCAGCCTATGCGCAGGACAGCAACGCCGCCAGCATTTCCATCGCCAATCTCGACCTGGCAACTGCAAAGGGCCAGCGACTGCTCTCGCTGCGTATCCACCGTGCGGCAGAGAGTCTTTGCTATGATGCAAATGACAGGCTCGACATCCGCGTACGCAAGGCCGGCGCAGCCTGCCGCGATGAAGTTGCCCGCTCGGCACGTGCCGCGATCGACATGCGCGCGAAGCTCCAGGTTGCGCTGGCGAAGACATCAGGTTGATCCCAACAGTTCCTCGCACACGGTCTTCACGATTGCCTGAAGCTGCTCGGACGCTGGCCATTGCGGCGGCGAGGTCTTCCTTCGTGATCCGGTAATGCTTGGAATAGCGCGCATTTACATAGGCGCGCCAGATGCGTTCGAAGGGTCTGCGCTGCCAGCGGGTCTTGCGCGGCCAGGCCTCGATCAGGCGAGGGTCGAGGCCTTCGGCCATGCCGCGGAGTTGCTTCAGATCATGAAGTTGCGGGCTGTAGAGCCTCAGCGTCAGGAGGGCACAGTGATAGGCGCTCTCGACGGTCTGGTGCAGCAGGAAGGCAGCTTGTTTGAGGCTCCCGTCGGCAACGAAAAAATCGGCGCCTCGTTTCAATCGGATGCTATTTTCGAACCATTGCTCAAAGTGGCTCTGAGCCTCGTCATGGCTCTCCTCGGCACCCAGATTCCCCGGCTTGGCCAGTGCCTTGGTGTCATATTCATAAACGATGATGCCGTCGCGATTGATGTCGGTGAAGAAGGGCCGCCCGCGATGAAGCTGGTCGTTCACATCGGCAAGATCATGAACGATGAAACTATAGGGGTAACGCGTTGCGCCCAGCGATTGTTCGAGCGTCAATCCGTCATAGACGCCATACCACCATTCCTGATCGGTCAATTCGAAATGGCTGACGACGATCAGCAGGTCGAAATCCGACCGATAGCCTGAACCAAGATCGCGCACCGCCTTGCCCCGCGCCATCGAGCCGTAGAGGATGATCTTGAGGATGCGGCCCTGTTTCTTCTTCTCCCACGCTTTGCCCTTGATCGCTTCGACAAACTGCTCCCGGATAATGGTGACGCCACGTTCGAGCAGCAGCTGCTGCTGCCGGGTCAGATGATCATAATCCTTGCGCACGGTTGAGGGATAACTGGCTCCATCGCTCGACGCCACAGCCAATTACCAACTGCCGTCGCCCCTGTGCAGGATCAAGCCGCCTGATCAAGCCGATCCGCGATCCACATCTTGATCAGCGCCTGCCGCGTGACGCCGCGCCGCTGCGCTTCGCTATCGAGGCGGCGGACCATCGCGTCGGTGAAATCGATATTGACGCGCTTCTTCTCGAGACCGGGACGGCGCAATGTCGAAAGGTCGAGATATTCCTCAATGTCTTCGCCGGCATCGAACTTGGCATCGAACTCCGCCGCACTAATTCGCTTGGGTGCCATATCGCCTGATCTCCTTTTCCCACGCGCGGCGAACCGAAATGATCCTGACCGTTTCATCGCGCATCGTAACGATCGCCGTCCAAAGCCTGCCTCCGATCATGCCCGTCACTGCTGTTCGCGGTTCCACCTCGCTGACCACATCGATCTCGGTCCGGTTATTGTCCTTCCACAAGGCCTGCGCCGCCTCGAAATCGATCCCGTGCTTGGCCACGTTGATCGCGCTCTTTTCGGGATCATACTCGAACATGAGTCGTAATAGTATGGAAAGGATATAATTTCTAGACCCGGGAGTGAAGTGCCTCAAATCCGATCCAAATCCTCTCCCTCCGGGAGAGGTGGCTCACGAAGTGAGACGGAGAGGGCCCCAGCAAAGAAAGCCGCGAGAGCGGCTGCACGCTCCCGCGTGCTTTACGTCAGGGCCCTCTCCACCGCTGCGCGGTTCCCCTCCCCCGGTGGGGGAGGATTTTTGGTGTCGCATTATCGGCACATGCCCTCACCCACCCGCATGGTAGAAATCATAAACCACCCGCGCCACCGCCTCTGAAACCCCCGGCGCCCGCGCCAGATCCTCCAGCGACGCATCGCGCACTGCCCGGGCCGTGCCGAAATGCATCAGCAGTGCCTTTTTGCGCGCGGGTCCGATGCCCGGCACTTCGTCGAGCGGGCTGGCGGTGATCGCCTTGCTGCGTTTCGTCCGGTGCGCGCCGATGGCGAAGCGGTGGGCTTCGTCGCGGAGGCGCTGGAGGTAGAAGAGCACAGGCGCGTTGACCGGCAGGGTGATCTCGCGGCCGTCGGGGAAGTGGAACGTCTCGCGCCCGGCATTGCGGTCCGGGCCCTTGGAAACGCCGATCAGGGGCACATCCTCCACCCCCAGTTCGTCGAGCACGCCCTTGACCGCGCTCATCTGGCCCTTGCCGCCGTCGATCAGGACAAGGTCGGGCCAGTGGCCGCGCTCGCGGTCGGGGTCTTCCTCCAATGCCCGGCCGAAGCGGCGTTCCATCACTTCGCGCATCATCGCGAAATCGTCTCCGGGAGCGGTTTCGGCGCGCTTTATGTTGAACTTGCGATACTGGCCCTTGAGGAACCCTTCCGGCCCCGCCACCACCATTGCCCCCAGCGCATTGGTGCCCTGGATATGGCTGTTGTCGTATATCTCGATCCGCTGCGGCGGCTCGGCCAGTTCGAACAGCTCGGCCAGTTCGCGGAGCAATTTGCCCTGCGTGGTCGATTCCGCCAGCCGCCGGTCGAGCGCCTCCACGGCATTGCGCGTGGCCTGCGCGACCAGCCGCACCCGATCCCCGCGCTGCGGCTTTGTGATCGTCACCCTGCCCCCGGCGCGTTCGGCCAGCGCCTCGGCGAGCAGCGGCCCTTCGGACAGGTCGCGGTCGAGCAGGATCGTGCGCGGTGGCGGGACATCCTCATAGAATTGCGCGAGGAAGCTGGTCAGAACCTCTTCCTCGGTCAAATCCTGCGTGTGGGTCGGGAAGAAGGCGCGATGCCCCCAATTCTGCCCGCCGCGGATGAAGAAGGCCTGGATGCCGACCTGCCCGGCCTTGGTCGCCAGCGCGAAGATGTCCGCGCTGCCGACGCCTTCGGCATTGATCGCCTGGCTGCCCTGGATGAAGGTCAGGGCCTTCAGCCTGTCGCGCATGATCGCGGCGGATTCGAAATCGAGCGCCGCCGCCGCTGCTTCCATCTGCCCACCCAGCTTGACCTGCACTTCGGTCGATTTGCCGCCGAGGAATGCCTTGGCGTCCGTAACCAGCTCCCCATAGCCTGCCGCGTCGATCCGCCCGGTGCAGGGCGCCGAGCAACGCTTGATCTGGTAGAGCAAACACGGCCGATCCCGGTTGTTGAAAAAGCTGTCGGTGCAGGAGCGCAGCAGGAACAGCTTTTGCAAGGCATTGATCGTGGTGTTGACCGAGCCCGCGCTGGCAAAGGGGCCGTAATAATTGCCCTTGGCCTTGCGCGCACCGCGATGCTTCTGGAGGCGCGGAAAGGCGTGACCGGAGCGCAGCAGGATGAAGGGGAAGCTCTTGTCGTCGCGCAGCAGCACGTTGTAGGCCGGGCGATAGCGCTTGATGAGCTGCGCTTCGAGCAGGAGCGCCTCTGCCTCACTGTTGGTCGTCACGATGGTCATGCTGCGCGTCTGCGCGATCATGCGGCGCAGGCGGTTGGGCAGCCGTTCGACCTGCGTGTAGTTCGTCACCCGGTTGCGGAGCGCGCGCGCCTTTCCGACATAGAGCACATCGCCGCGCGCGTCGTGCATCCGGTAGACCCCCGGCTTGGGTGGCAGGGTTTTCAGGACATTGCGGATCGCGGCCACGCCGGCCTCAAGATCAGGCTGATCGACACCGCGGACGGTGTAGGTCTGCTTTTCCTCGTTGAAACGATCCGGCGCGTCGGGCTTTGACATGCAGGGGGCTATATCACCCTTCTCCCCGGAAGGGAGAGGTAGTGCGAAGCCCTATTTGATCGCGGCGAGGTCGGTGTTGGCCTTGGCCAGTCCGTCATCAGTGATGACGCCGCCCGAGAGCGGCTGGAGCTGCTTGAGCGTCATGCCCTTGAACTGCTCATAGGCGGGGTGTGCCGTCAGGCCGGGAAAGTCGGCATCGAGGACAGTCTTGCCCGCAGCGTTCGCCACAATCTGTTCAATCGGCGAATCGATCGAGAATGCCGTCGCCACTGCAGCAGGAGCCGGTGCCGTCTGCGCCGCGACCGGAGCGGTCAGGCTCGCCAGCAGGGCCGAACAAATCATCGCATACTTCATCATGGCATCTCCTCGTCGCGGTCTTTTGACCCTAATTGAGCCGTGCAATTGTCGTATCGACCAAGCCCTTGTCGACCTTGGCGTCATGATTGGCTTCGATGAGCCGGGCCGCTGCCGCCGTTGCCGCTTCGGCAGCCTTGGCGCGGACGTCCGCAACAGCCGCCCGTTCGGCCGCGGCGATCTTGTCTTCGGCCGACTTTGTCCGGCGCGCGATCAGTGCGGTTGCATCTTCCTTGGCCTTTGCGACGATCAGCTTGGCCTCGTCCTCGGCCGCAGCCTTCAGCGCTTCCGCATCCTTGGCAGCGCCGCGAACCTTCTTTTCATATTCGGCCTTGAGCGCTTCTGCTTCGGCGCGCAGCCGCGAGGCAGCGTCGAGCTGATCCTTGATCCCGGCGATCTTCTTGTCGAGCGCCGCCGCGACGATTGCCGGAACCTTGGCGTAAAGCATGATGCCGAACACGAGGAGCATCGAGGCCGCGACCCAGCCACCGGGCGAAAGGAGCCACGCCGTCGGCTCTTCATGATGCTCAGCAACGGCACCCGCCGCCTCGGCTGCAAACATCGCAAGATCAAGCATTGCCCAATACCGCCTTCACTGCCTTGGCTGCCTGGGCGGGCGTGACTTTCGCGCCCGAAACCTTGGCAACAATATCCTGCGCCGCATCGATGGCGACCGCCTCAAGGCTGCCGAGCGCTTTGGCCCGCGCCTTTGCAAGGCTGGCCTCGGCCGCTGCCACCTTGGCCGCGATTTCCGCATCGGCCTTGGCCAGGCGGTTCTCGGCGTCCTTGGCCGCTTTTGCCTTGGCTTGTGCCGCAACAGCCTGAGCTCCCGTGCGCGCATCAGCCTCCGCAGCCTTTGCCCGCTCCTCGGTCTCCAGCGCTGCTGCGCGTGCACGCTCGGCCGCCGCCAGATCGCCCGCTACCTTCGCATCACGATCATCCACGGTCTTTTCGATCTTGGGGAGCATCCCCTTGGCGATACCGAAATAAATGACGGCCAGCACCAGCAGCAGCCAGAACCACTGCGACTGGTAGACAAGCAAGAGCTGATTGATCTGTGGCATTTTATCCGATCCGCTTCATTGTGCTCCTGCGAAAGCAGGAGCCCAGTCAGGGTCCCTGCTTTCGCAGGGGCACAACAAATTGGTGAAAATTAAACGGCGTACAGGATGATCATGGCGACCGCGAACGCGATCAGGCCGAGCAATTCAGCAGCCGCAAAGCCGATGAACAGACGTCCCTGCTGGCCGTCAGCCGCAGCCGGATTGCGCAGCGCGCCCTGGAGGAACGAGCCGAAGACATTGCCCACACCGGTTGCGGCAACGCCGACGCCAATGGCGGCAAGACCGGCACCGATTACTTTTGCAGCTTCGAGATCCATGATTAACTCCTTTGAAAATTCCGTTGGTGGTTGAATTCAGACCCTAGTGCAGGTGCACCGCGTCGTTTATGTAGAGCGAAGTCAGCAGCGCGAACACATAGGCCTGGATCGCGCAGACCAGAAGCTCAAGCGCGTTGACGCCCGCGATGAAGACGAAGCTGATCAGCGAGATGCCATAGCCCATCGCCGTGCCCGAATTGATGCCGTTGACGATGAAATATCCGAACACGTCGACAAGGATGTGCCCTGCGATCATCGCCACGAACAGTCGCAGCGCGAGGCTGAACGGGCGCACCATGAACGAGATTAGCTCGATCGGCACGATCAGCGGCAGAAGGAGGGCCGGTGTGCCGTGCGGCACGAACAGCGAGAAGAAGTGGAACTTGTGCTTCCAGAAACCGACGATGAGGACAATCGAGAAGCTGATGATTGCGAGAACGCCCGTGATCGTGAACTGGCTCGTGACCGTGAAGGGGTGCGCTGCATCGACAATGCCGAACGGCATCATGCCCATGAGGTTCGAAAACAGGATGAAGATAAAGACCGTGAAGATCCACGGCGTATATTTGCGGCCTTCGGGACCGATATTGGTCAGCGCCATGCCCGAGATGAACCCGGTCACGCTCTCCACCGCCGCCTGCCAGCGACCCGGAACCATGTCGCGCTTCATCCCGCCCCACATGAAGAAGAGGATCGCGCCGAGCACGATCAGCATCCACAGCGCGGAATTGGTGAAGTGAAACGGCGTGCCATCGAGAACCGAACCGCCGAGCGATTCGATCTGGAACTGGTGCATCGGGTCGATCTTGACTTCGGCCGCAGCGCTCATGGCTTACCCTGTTCTTCCCTTTGTCCGGTGCGGGCCTATTCGGCACGCTCCCTTGAAATCCGTATCACCTGGTTGATGGCCGCGCCGAACCCGAGGAACAGCATGATCAGCAACCCGGCTGGCGCCGTCCCGGCCAGGCGATCAATCACCCAGCCGATCAGCGCCGCACCCAATGGCGCCCCCAAAAGCGTGGAAAGGACGCGCTGCCCTTGGCCCGCACCCTTGCCGGTCAGCGCCGCCGGATTGGCCAGTGGCGATGTCCGCTCCTGTTCGGCCTTGCGGACCTTGCGAAGCTGTTCATCGAGCGATGCCAGCCGCGGGTCTTCTGCGCCGTTAGGGGCCTGATCGGGATCGTTCGCAGCCATGTCGATTCGTCCGCTTGGCTAAGGGAAAACCGCCATGAAAACGGGCAATCCCGCCAAGGCGCGCTCCCCTTAGGAAGCGGGGGCGTTCAAGTCAACCAGCGCGTTGTGCAGTGCGGCGAATGTTAGAGCATCCCGACGACCAGGCCGACCCCTGCACACAGGCCAAGCGTCCGCAACACATTCCATTTGGCGACAAACAGCAAGGCGAAAGCCAGCGCCGCGAGGCCCGCCGCGCCAAGGTCGAAACTCGACCAGACCGGCACGGAATACCGTGCAACGCCGGCTTCGACGGTCTCGACTTGCGCAAACAGGACATGGAGCGCGAACCACACACTCAGATTGGCGATCACCCCGACCACGGCTGCCGTGACTGCTGCCAGCCCACCCTTCAGACGCGTGGCGTGGCGCAAGCGGTCGATCCAGGGCGCAAAGGCGAATATCCACAAGAAACAGGGCGCAAAAGTGACCCAGGTGGTGAGCGCCGCTCCCGCCAGCCCCGCCACAAGCGGCGTAAACGGCTCGGGCGTGCGGAAGGCCGCAAGGAACCCGACAAACTGCGTCACCATGATCAGCGGCCCGGGCGTGGTTTCGGCAAGGCCAAGCCCGTCCGCCATCTCGCCGGGCTGGAGCCAGCCGAACGATTGCACGGCTTCCTGCGCCATATAGGCCAGCACGGCATAGGCGCCGCCAAAGGTGACAACCGCGAGCTTGGAAAAGAAAGCGCCAATCTTCCAAAGTTCGTGCTCGGGGCCCAGTGTCAGCAGCACAACCAGCATCGGCGCTACCCAGACAAGGAGCCATGTGGCAATCGTGCGAAGCGTCGCACCCAGCGGCGGCCTTGGCCCCATTTCGGACGCCGCCGCCTGACCGGGCATCAGCCATTCAGGCCGCCAGGCCGCAACCGCGATCCCGAGCGCACCCGCACCGAGCACGGCGAGTGGAAAGGGCATGTTGAAAAGAAACAGCCCGACAAAGGCCGCGCCCGCCAACGCCCGCTTGAAGGCCGTATTGAGCGTCCGCCCCGCAATCCGCACCAGCGCCTGCAAGACAATCGCCAACACGGCCGCCTTGATCCCGAGAAACAGCGCCGCAAACCAGTCTAGTTGCGCTGCATAGGCATAGAGTATCGAAAGGCCGAGGATCACCAGCGCACCGGGGATGATGAACAGCAACCCCGCCGCCAGCCCGCCTTTCACCCCGTGCAAGCGCCAGCCGATATAGGTTGCCAGTTGCTGCGCCTCTGGCCCGGGCAAAAGGTTGCAGAAATTGAGCGCGTGGAGATAGTCCGCCTCGTCAATCCAGCACCGATCCTCGACCAGCTCCTTGTGCATCAGCGCGACCTGCCCCGCCGGGCCGCCGAAATTGATCAGCCCGATCCGCCCGAACACGCGGACGAGTTCGGAGAAGGTCGGGTGGGATTGGGAAAGGGGTTCGGCCACGTCACGCCCCCCATACCCCTCAAATTCGAGGGATAACAGTAGTGCGAGTTAACCCGCGCAGTAAGCAGGGAGCGAAATCGGATCTGCGCCCTTTACGCGCCACACTCCATCGGGCAGCAGATAGGCGCGGCCGCTGGCCACGCGGGTTGCGAGCGTTTCGCAACCAACGGCGGCGGCCACTTCCTTGACCGTGGCGCCCTTCATCGCAGCGCGCTGGGTGTAAGCGGCGCGGCGTTTGATGTTGATCGCATCGACTTCAGCGCGAAGATCGCTCGAGGCAGAACCCTTGATCCCAAGATAGCCATCGGCCTGTTCGCCAACAGAACCTTCGGCCAGCGCCGACGCAACCAGGCCGCCCGACTGGGCGATGGCAATGCCCGCGCCTGCGAGAACAAGGATGCCTGCGGCCAGTCCAGCGATGATTTTGGTCTTCTTGGTCATTTCGGAAACAACTCCGGGTTATCCGTGATCAGGTCGTTTGCATCCTGTTTCAGGCTGTAAACCACCTCTTGCCTGATATTGACGTTCAGGTTGATCTCGATCGGCTTGTCGGGCGCCTTCACTGTCACACAACCTCCCAATAGCGCCGCAGTCACGGCCATTGTCAGAGTTGCGTGTTGTTTCATGGGCCCGGCGTAACCTTCGGGTCTCACTGTCGTCAACATCAATCCCTTCATCGCACGGTCTCGCTTTCTGGCGGCTGAATGGTTTTGGCCGGGCCGATCCGCTGCAAATCGGGGTTGAGCCGTTCGATCAGGAGCGAAGGATCGCTGATCGTGCGGCTCATGTCGAACAGTTTGCGGAACGGCGCGGTGATCGTGACATTGAAGATGAAGGGGAAATTGGTGAGGCCGGTGACGCGGATCGGGATGGGCAGTTTCGCCCGAACACCCGAGATCGGTGCCTGGTTGACCCCCGCAAAGCTGATCCGCGTCACGACATCGCCGTCGAGCGGCCCGGCAAGATCAATGCTCAGCCGGTCATATCTGATCGATTTGAGCGCATCGAACGCAACGCGGCCCATGGTCCCCAAATTCTCGTTCGAGATTTCCCCGACATAGGCGAGCGTCCCGCCGCCGCGCGCGACAAGGCGTCCGCCCTCGATCCGGCCACCCTGTTGATCGAAGATCATCGGCAAGGTGCCATCATAGATGCCTGTGGCATCGATATTCTCGAACTGGAGCTGGTTGATGAACTGGCCGGCGTCCAGCCCTTCAACGCGGAAGGTGAGTCGGCGCTCCGCCGCCTCGGTCAGGTCGAACATGGTTGGCTCAAGGATCAGCCACCCGCCCGCAAACGGCCAGCGCCCGCCCTCGATCCGCACTTTCTGGCCGGGCAAAAGCTGGTAACGGATATTGCCTTCCAGCACGGCGATACCGGGATTGATCGAAGCGATGCTCACGGTCTGGCCCGGCCCGGTTTCAAGGCCGAGCAGGTCGGACAGCGCGATTTCACCCTTGAGACCCGTGACAGGGCCGAACGCCGCCGCAAGATCGAGATTGTCGGTACGGAACGATCCCGAGCTCGTAGCCCCGTCGGGCGTCCAGCGGATGATCCCTTGGCCTGCGATTGAACCCACGACGTTCGCGATCACGCCAAGCGTGGTGTTGGTCAGCATCTCGGGCTGGAGCTTCTTGCCAAAAACGAGATCGGCAACATCCAGCGTCGCGCTTCCCGTGCCGGAACCAAGATCGTGGTCGATGCGGACATCGGCCACCGGCATGCGGGACTTGGGTTCGCGGGCCGTCCCGTGGGCGGTAATCCGGTTGTCGGCGAGGCGAAGCGAGAAATCGTCCGAGACCAGCGGATTGAAACGTGAATCGACCATGCTGTCGGCAACCCGTACGCTGCCCTTCAGGCCCAAGACGCCGCTGGCAAATTCCCAGTCGCCACGGCCTTGGAAAACCTTCAGGGGAACATTGCCGATTTCTCCCGAAGTTCCTGAAAACAGTCCCCTGGCACTGCCCTTGCCGAACGCCCCCGACAGGCTTTCCATGTCGAGCCGCGACCGGCGCTCCGCCCCGCCGAGACGGATCGCGATGCCGTTCATCGCAAAATCCCCGCGTGAGAAGCCGATACGGGCGCTGTTCGCTGCTATCTGGATCGGCGTATCGCCAAAGCGCCCGGCAAGGAGCGGTGACGCGATCCGCGCTTCGGTTCCAACAATGCAGGTGTTGAGCGACGCCGGCGCGAGATGAAGTCCGGCAATGTCGAGTGATCGGAAACCGGGTGTAAAGCACCAGGCAAGGGAGTCACGCCCCGGCCGCAGCGTAACGGGCACTCTGAATCCGGTCACGCGACCTCCACCGAGCGGCCCGTCGATCATTGCCACTGTGGCCAGGCTCAATCCCGCCTTGCTATAACGCAGGCTGACCGGTGTGAGCGCGATTTGCGCATTGCCCACACGATAGGGCCGGAACCGGGCATTCCCCGTCCAGTTGCCATCCATCAGTTCCAGCCGGATCGTGCCCGCCGGAAAACTACCGCCCGACAGTGCAAACTCCCCATCGAAGGTCGGCTGCCCCCGATCGAGCGGCATCACCAGCCCGCGCCCGCTCCCCACCAACCGCGCGCCTGATAGACTCAGCAAGGTGGGCGGCCCGACAAGCAGAGAACGTTGGCCCTCATCCGACCGGTATTCGACGGGCAGGGTTGCCACACTCCCCTGCCCGAGCCGCGCGAGTGCCATACGAAATTGCCGCAACAGGGGCTCAGCCGGAGTTCCAGTGGCACTGGGAATGGCAGAAGCCAGTCTTGCCTGATCCGAAGGACCGGGTCTCGCGCCGTCGAGTTCCAACTTGGCCGTCACGCGCTGACTATTGCCGTCAAGATCGAACCGCCCATCGCCACGCACTTGTCGCGCCGCGCCATAGCGGAGTTTCTCCACGGCTGCAGTCATAGCCCAGCTGGCCGTGACACTGGTGAAGGGTTCGCCGGCGCTTCCCTTCACCTGCACAGATGCATTGCGCAACGCGTTCCCGGTCAGGAGCAATCCTCCCGCCGAAAGCGGGCCGGAAAATTCGATCCGCCTGCGCCTCGTCGCAACGGCAATCTGCGCCGAGACGCTAGTCGCTTGCATGGCGCCAGCCTCGATCCGGGCTGCATCGGCCAACAGCGTACCGACAAAGCCGCTCGCGAGATTGCCCTTGCCTTCGATCCGCACCTCGATGGCCCCATAGCCCGTCTCGAGCGTCAGCCGCGCGTCGTTCAACGCCAGATCAATATCGGGTAGGGCAATGGGCTCCCCCGCGGGGGCGGGAAGGAGCCGGTCAACAGCTCCAAAGCTCAGCTTGCCGTCCACCCAACGGCCGCGCAGCCGCACCCCCCCCGCCCGCACCGAACGGACGCCAACGCCGGACAGCCCCAGACCAAGACGAATTTCAGCCCAATCCGCGGTCAGGTCAGGGTTTCGTGGGTCTCCAAGAACAACATTTTCAAGCCGCTGTGTTCTGGGGCCGATGGCCGTGATTTCATACCTCGCATCAACCTTTCGCGCTGCCAGTTCAGCGTCGGCGAAACGCCGCGCAATGGTCTTGCGTTCAATATAAGCGCCGATAATGATGGCCATTGCCAGGGTGACAAGCAGGATCGGAATTCGCCGGGGGGCTACTGACAGACGCATGATGGCAGACAAGCGGCTTTGCCCTTTGCAATCAAGCGAATTGCGCCGGGCAAGTCCCTCCTTTACGGGGCTGATCGTGATGATCGCACGTCCTGCCTCTCGCCAGCTGAACCGCGCCTGACGCAATGGCGGTCTACACCCACATCCCGGCGGAAGACATGGCACAGCTGGTTCGCGCCTTTGGTGCTGGCGAGCTGCTCTCTGCCAAAGGCATTGCCGAAGGTGTGGAAAACAGCAACTACTTGTTGGATACGAGCGGAGGGCGCTTCATCCTGACCGTGTACGAAAAGCGGGTCAGCGCAGGCGATCTGCCGTTCTTTCTCGCGCTGATCGATCATCTTGCCGACAATGGCTGCCCTGTTCCCCGGGCCCGGCATACCCGCAACGGGGCAGCCACCGTCCATTGGCAGGGCAAGTATGTTGCGCTGATCGAATTTGCAGAGGGCCTTTCGGTTTCACGTCCAACGCCAGAACAGGCCCACGCCGTGGGCAAGGCGCTGGGCCAGATCCACGAGGCGGCAGCCAGCTTCCCTATGAACCGGCCCAACAGCCTTGGGCCGGAGGGATGGTTCGCGCTTGCCGATCGCTGCGGCGAAGACCTGAACGCCATCCAGATCGGCCTCAAGGAACGCGTCGCCAAGGAGTGCACCTTCCTTCACCGCCATTGGCCTGCCGACCTTCCGCAAAGCGTAATTCATGCCGACCTGTTTCCGGACAATGTCCTGATGGTCGGAGACAAGGTCAGCGCGCTGATCGATTTCTACTTTGCCTGCACCGAGGTGAGGGCATGGGATGTTGCTGTAACTCATGCCGCATGGTGTTTCGAAAATGACGGCACGGGCTTCAATCCGGCCTTGGGGGACGCGCTGCTGGGCGGATACGACGGATCGTTCGGGCTGAGCGAAGAGGAGCGCGCGGCCTTCCCGATCCTCGCGCGCGGCGCATGCCTCCGCTTCCTCCTGACGCGCGCGTGGGACTGGCTCAACACCCCGGCCGATGCAATTGTCACACGCAAGGATCCGCTCGCCTTCCTGCGGCGGCTCGACCACTACGCCGCCCAATGAGCGAGCTTTCCCGCGTCAAGGTTGCGACCGACGGTGCGTGCAAGGGCAATCCCGGCCCGGGCGGCTGGGGCGTCGTGATCCGGTCGGGCACGCGCGAAAAGGAACTGTCCGGCGGGGAAAAGCACACGACCAACAACAGGATGGAACTGACGGCAGCGATTCGCGGCCTTGAGGCACTGACACGCCCCTGCCACGTCACGCTTGTCACCGACAGCGTCTATGTGAAGGACGGGATCACCCGCTGGATACATGGCTGGCAACGCAATGGCTGGCGGACCGCGGCCAAGAAGCCGGTCAAAAATTCCGAGCTTTGGCAAGAACTTCTCGTGGCGACCGCACGACATCGGATCGACTGGGTATGGGTGAAGGGTCATGCGGGCGACACGGACAATGAGCGCGCGGACATACTTGCAAGCGATGCGGCCTTGATTGCACAGGCCAGCGGTGCATAACTCGCGACTCCACTGTCTGGAGTCGGGCTATGAAATTCGAGGTGTACAAGGATAAGAAGGGTGAACATCGCTGGCGGCTTCGCCACGCCAACGGCAACATCCTGGCGACGGCAAGCGAAGGTTATTCTTCAAAGGCCGGCGCCATGAAGTGCATCGAGAACGTCCAGAATTCCGGCTCGGCCGAAATCACCAACGTCAAGTGAAGCGCTCGGGCGCATAGCGCCTGACATCGATCCCAGAAACCAGTGGATCGGCAATCTTGCCGAGCACGAGGCTTGCACCAATCATGGCGGCCGCGGGTGCGGTCTGGATGCCGAAGCCGCCTTGCCCCGCAAACCAGAAAAAACTGGGCTGGTGCTTATCAAAACCATAAACAGGCAAGCGGTCTGGCGAGAAGCTGCGGAGACCCGCCCATTTGTGAGTAACCTGGACTATCCGCCAATTGACGGCCCTTTCGAACCGGTCGATCGCGATTGCCACATCAAGCTCTTCAGGCGCTGCGTCGGTCGGCGGTGACGGAATTTCATCGTGCGGGCTGAGCCACAGACCCCCCGCGCCATCCGATTTGAAGTAGAATCCCCCGTGCACGTCCACAATCAGGGGCATGTCGCGGGGGACATCACGATCCACCTTGATCTGCACCATGGTCCGCCGAAATGGTGTGATGCCAATGCCAGCCACACCAGCGCGCGTCGCCACTTCATCGACCCACGCGCCAGCGGCATTGACGAGCAGCCCCGCCGAAACGTCACCGGCCGAAGTCTCGATCTGCCAGCCCTGTTCCGACGGTCGCGCCGAAAGCAACGACACGTTGCAGCGCAGCTCCGCCCCTGACTGTCGGGCAACACGGAGGTAAGCCTGATGCAATGCGGCCACATCGATGTCGGAACAGCTCGCCTCTTCAAGCCCGACCACCCATTCCGCACGCAACCCGTCGCAGCGCATTTCGAGCGCCTCACGATCGCGCCATTCCAGGACGACGTCGCTCCTCGCAAATTGATCGACAAAAGCCTGAAGCACCGGCCTGTCGGCTTCGGACGCGATGGTAACGGAGCCGCGTGGGCTGGTGAAGCTCGCGTCGCTATATTGAGCCGGTGGATTGCGCAACCAGACGCCCGAGGCGCTTGTCAAAGGCTGTACGCCGGGGCCGCCATAGGTCTCATGCCAGAACGCGGCCGACCGTCCCGTCGCATGATATCCCGGCTGGGCTTCGGCCTCGAGTATCAACACCGAAGCATGGGGTGCCAGTTCAGCCGCGAGACTCGCGCCGGACATCCCCGCGCCCGCAACGACAATATCATAATGTGTCATTTGCTTGCCCCAACCCGGTCGAGATGCGCGTCGATCAAGGCGAGCGCCTCGTCGCGCGGGCCATCGCATTCGCGCAGGATTTCGTGCCGGACACTCGTGTCGAACATCTTGAGCGTACAGTTGGGCAGCCGCGCGGCGAAACGCGGGATTGCGGCCGGACTAACCAACTGATCGCCATGCGTTCCCAGCATGAGAATCGGCACCGCGATGTGTTCAACCGTATCCGGCGCCTCCAGCTTCAAAACCGAACCATAGGCCTGCTCGACCCATTTAAGGCTCGGTGGGCCAAGCTCCAGTTCCGGCTTCTGCTTTTCCCACCAGATTTCGTCGCTGTAACGATCATCGTCGTGAGTCAGGAAGCGCTGACGCGATGCCCAGGGCGGAGCAGGGCGCTCATTGACTTTCCATGCCGCCCGTTCGGGCCAGACCCTTGCCAGTTGCCGCACCAACCATGCTGCCCAGCTTAACGGCAGCGGGCGTGTTACAAAACCGAGCATCGGAGCAATCAGGACAACAGCATCAGGATCGATCCGGCGTTCGGCCAGCGCCCGCAGGACGAGGTGACCGCCCATGCTGTGCCCCATGATGATATGAGGGGCCGGCGTTCGCGCTTGCCAGTCCGTCACGAACGCCGCGAGATCGTCGATCCAGATCGCAAAATCGGTAAAGTGTCCGACGTGGGGATTGGCCGCTACCCGGCCCGAACCGCCCTGCCCGCGCCAGTCGAACGCTGTGATGTTCCAGCCCGCGGATTGCCAGTGCACAAACGCCTCAAGATATTTTTCGATGATGTCACCGCGTCCACCCTGGCAGAGGATTGAACCCCGCGGCGCGCCCTCTGCGGCCCAGTCGAAACAGCGCAACGGCCAACCATCGCCCGTCGCTACGACAGATAAGGTCGCCTTTGCCGGATAAGTGCGCCGGTCGTCGAGGGAAGAAGTCATAGGCTATGGTTACTTTTTCGTAAGTGGTTGCCTCTATTGGCACAGGCTTATGAGTATCGGAACACCGGAAATCGTGCTTCTTGGCGTGCTTGCATTGCTGCTCCTGATCGGAGCCGTAACAGACTGGCAGCGCCGCAGCATCGACAATTGGCTGACCGCAACGATTGCACTTGCCGCCCCGCTCTACTGGTGGGCCACTGGGTTAAGCGGATGGGCCGACATCGCTTTCCAGATTGGTCTGGGTGCCACAGTCTTTGCAATCGGCGTCGGACTGTTTGCGATGGGCGCGATGGGCGGTGGCGACGTCAAACTCCTGGGCGGGTTGGCTTTGTGGTTTCCCGGGCTGGTCATGATGCGCCTTGCGATCGTCATGTCGATCGCAGGCGGTGTCCTGACACTGGCGATGCTGATCCATCACAAATTATCAAAATCCGAAACCCGACTCGAGATTCCCTATGGCCTCGCCATTTCTTTTGCCGGGCTGTGGGTGATCTACGAACGAAATCTTAACCAATTTGGGTGATGACGCTTTGCTATCGGTTTTACCCGTAATTCAGGGGGTTTGGCATCATGGATGCAAAGAAGATAATCTTGCTGGTCGTAGCGTTGGTCATAGCAGGCGGCACTGCATTTATGGCGAGAACCATGTTCACGCAGGCATCTGCGCCGCAGGCTGTGGCTTCCGCCGTGCCAGCAAACGACGGGCCCCAAATTCTCGTCGCGACCCGCGCATTGCCGGTCGGCACGATCATTGAGGCCGACAGCTTCCGCTATCAGCCCTGGCCGTCCCAACTGATTGAGAACGCCTATTACCTGAAGGGCGACGCCGACCCGGCGAGTCTGCAGGGCACGGTTGTTCGTGCCGCAGTGACCGCTGGGCAACCCTTGACCAAAGGTGCCTTGGTGAAGTCCGGCGATCGCGGTTTCCTCGCGGCGGCCCTCGGGCCAGGCATGCGCGCTGTTACAGTGCCGGTATCGGCCCAGAGCGGCGTGGCCGGCTTCGTCTTCCCTGGTGACCGGGTCGACCTCGTCCTGACCCAGACCGTTGCCAGCGAAGGCAGCGGCACGGCGCTCAAGACATCTGAAACCTTCGTGCGCAACGTCCGTGTCCTTGCCGTCGACCAATCGACCATTCCAGAGGACGATGAAGGCAAAAAGCTCGCCAAGGTCGTGGCAACGGTGACGCTTGAATCGACCCCGCGGATAGCTGAGAAGATAGCGGTCGCGCAGACAATCGGGCAGGTTTCGCTCTCGCTCCGTTCCATCGCCGACAATACCGCCGAACTCGAACGCGCTATCGCAGCAGGCGAAGTCAAGGTGCCCGACGGCAATGACCCGAAGGCCGAAAAGCGCATGCTGCTTGCTGTCGCCTCGCGCCCTGTCGATACCGATACCACCTTTGTAACCGGTGCCGACGTCTCGCGCTTCCAGCGTCGTTCGGTTCCGCGTCCCGCCCTTGTGGCAGGATCCGCTCCGCAGGGCGGCGGCGGAGTTGAACAGCAATCTGTCGGCCCGGTGGTGAAAATTCTCCGCGGAAGCAACAAAACGCCGGACTTTATTCCGGTGGGAGGCAAGTAAGATGAACAAGACACAGTTCTTTGCAGGTGCCTCATTGGCGCGCGTCACGGCAATCATGGTCTCGTCGGCCATGCTGGTGACAACGGCTGGTGCAGGCACGGCAGCCGTCAAGAAATCCCGGCCCGCAGCCACGTCTTCGGTTGCTTCGCCGCGCACCCAGCGGCCGACAAGCGAGCTGACCCTCTCGGTCGGTCGCGGCCAGTTGATCAACCTGCCGAGCCCGATCAGCGACGTGTTCGTCGCCAACGAGAATGTGGCGGACGTCCAGGTGCGCTCGGCGACGCAGATTTATGTGTTTGCCAAGGCGCGCGGCGAATCGAGCGTCTTTGCAACATCGAAATCCGGAGCGGTTATCTATTCAGCGACCGTCCGGGCCGGCACCAATATGAATTCCATCGACTCGATGCTGAAACTCGCCATGCCCGAAGCCACTATCCAGTCCACGCCGATGAACGGCTTGGTGCTGCTGACCGGCACGGTCGCGGGACCCGAGGACAGCGCCGAAGCCGAACGGCTCGTGCAGGCATTTGTCGGCGAAGAAACCAAAGTCGTGAGCCGTTTGCGCACGGCTACACCATTGCAAGTCAACCTTCAGGTCAAGATTGCCGAAGTGAATCGCAGCCTCATCAAGGAACTTGGGGTTAACCTGCTTAGCCGTGACAACTCCGGCGGCATTCTTTTCGGCGTTGCCCAGGGTCGCAATTTCGGATCGATTGGCGATATCGCCGCAACAGGTTTCCCGCAGGTGCCAGCATCGAACTTTTTCCCGGGTGCAGTCGGCAACGTCACGATCAACCCTGCAACAGGATTGCCGTTTTTCGGCCGTCCCGGGGAAGCCGGCACGCTGTATAATTTTGGAAACCTGGGTCAGGGTGCAGGCAAGACCTCGATCGGACTTGCCGGCAAGTTCCTCGGCCTCGATCTTGCTTCCGCCATCGATCTGGCAGAGACCGAGGGCCTCGTCACGACGCTTGCCCAGCCCAACCTGACCGCGCTTTCGGGCGAAACGGCCAGTTTCCTGGCCGGTGGTGAATTTCCGGTGCCGATTTCGCAGGATCTCGGCACCATCTCTATCGAATACAAGCAATATGGCGTCAGCCTGGCCTTCAGCCCCACCGTTCTGGGCGACGGCCGGATTTCGATGCGAGTCCGCCCCGAAGTGTCGGAACTCTCGGCCGAAGGCACAATCCGCCTCAACGGCTTCGACGTGCCCGGCATCTCGACACGCCGTGCCGAAACGACCGTCGAGCTGGGTTCAGGCCAGTCGTTCATGATCGGCGGCCTGTTGCGCAATAGTCAGACCAACTCGATCGACCGCGCTCCGGGCCTTGGCAATGTGCCAGTTCTTGGTGCACTGTTCCGCTCCACGCGCTTTCGCAAAAGCGAAACCGAGCTTGTCATCATCGTTACGCCTTATCTGGTGAAGCCGGTTTCGGCCAACCAGATTGCACTGCCGACCGATGGCTTCAAGGCCGCGACCGACGTCGAACGGGTTTTGCTGGGCAAAAGCCACTCGGGCAACTCGGGCGAACAGCGCCCGGTACCGACAATGGCACCGCCGGCCACGATCGTTGCCCCTTCGGTAGGTGCCAGCGCGACACCGTCGCCCGAACGCCGGACGAAGACGTCGCAGCAGGCAGCCTCCCCCGGCTTCAGCGGAAATTGACCCCAATCACGGAGATGAAAATCATGCGTGCATCCCATATTGCAACCCTGATTGGAATGAGCATCGCGCTAAGTGCGTGCGGCACTGAAAATCGCGGCCTCGAATCTGTTCACCAACCGGTTGTCAGCCGGTCAAATTATGTACTCGATATCGGAACAGGCTATGACGGCCTCGCTCCCGGCGAAGTCAGCCGTGTTTCAGGCTGGTTTGAGTCACTTCGCCTCGGCTACGGCGATCGTGTTTCGATTGACGCCCCAGGCGGCGACAGTGCCGCGACGCGCGAAGCCATAGCCGGCGTCGCAGCGCATTATGGCCTGTTGGTCGATAGCACAGCACCGGTGACGTCGGGCGAGATTGCTCCGGGCAAAGTTCGCGTGGTTGTCAGCCGCACTTCGGCAAGTGTGCCAGGCTGCCCCGACTGGAGCGACAAACACGGCAATGACTTCAATTCGAACGTGTTTTCGAATTTCGGTTGCAGCGTGAATTCTAACCTCGCCGCGATGGTCGCGAACCCCGAAGACCTCGTCTTCGGCCAGCGCGCCACCGGTGCGAACGATGCCTCGACGGCGGCCAAGGCGATCAAGTCCTACCGCGACCGACCGCCCACGGGCGCCCAAGATCTGAAACAGGAAAGTTCGAGGAGCAACTGATGAACGCGCCCTGGTCTCCCAGTCGCCCCGGTGCGGCAACACGCGATCCGTTTACAGCCTATGTCTGCGACGAGACGACAGCCGATTCGATCCGGCCGATCTGTGTCGAGCTCGGGTGGCCGATCGAAAAGATCAACAAGGGCGGGCTGCGTAATGCAGTCCAGTCGCTCTCCGTCTCGGCAAGCCCGAACATTCTGTTCGTCGATTTGTCCGAATCGGGCGATCCGCTCAATGACATCAACGCACTTGCGGAAGTGTGCGAGCCCGGGACAGTCGTGATCGCCGCCGGCGAAGTCAACGACGTGCGCCTCTATCGCGACCTCGTCGCCAGCGGCATCCAGGACTATCTCCTGAAGCCGTTCAGCCCCGATCAGCTGCGGGAAGCCTTTGCTCATGCCCAAGCCATCCTAAATGGCCCCAAGCACAGCGACGCCGCAGTTGACCGGCCGCATATGACGGCTGCCATTGTGGGAGCCCGTGGTGGCGTTGGCGCTTCGACAATCGCGGCATCGCTCGCTTGGCTGTTCAGTGAGACGAGCAAACGTTCGACTGCCTTGCTGGACCTTGACGTGCATTTCGGCACCGGCGCACTATCGCTCGATCTTGAGCCGGGCCGCGGGCTGACCGATGCTATCGAAAACCCGAGCCGTATCGACGGACTGTTTATCGAGCGCGCCATGGTGCGTGCGAACGAGAAGCTGTCCATCCTTTCCGCAGAAGCTCCGATGAACCAGCCGATGCTGAGCGATGGTGGGGCTTTCTACCAGCTTCAGGAGGAAATGCGCGCGGCGTTCGAATGCACAGTCATCGACCTTCCGCGCCAGATGCTCGTCCAGCACCCCCATCTGATGAATGAAATACAATCAGTGGTCGTCGTCGCGGAACTGACTCTGGTCGGCGCACGCGACGTCATCCGCATCCTTTCGTGGCTCAAATCGAACGCGCCACAGGCAAATGTGCTGGTCGCTCTCAACCGCGTCGGGCCAAGCGGCACGAGCGAGATTTCGAAGAAGGACTTCGAATCGTCGATCGAGCGCAAAGTCGATTTCGTGATCCCCTTCGACGTCAAGGTTGTTTGCCAGGCGGCGAAACTTGGCAAGCCAGTCGCCGAAGTCGGCAAAACCTCAAAGGTTGGTCAGGAACTCCAGGCGATTGGTACACGGCTTCTCTTGACGGCTGACGGTGACGAAGGATCCGCACCGACTGTGGCCAAGGGCAGCGGGTCGACATCGCTTGCCGGCAAGATCGCCGGCCTGAAATCGTTGCTTCCGGCCCGAAAGGCCAAGGCTGTCGAACAGGACGCGTAACGTTGCGGGTTTGTTGACGGGTTAGGATTGTTTCGAACTATGCAGTCAGTCCAGTGGATCGTTGTAGCCGCCGGGGCGATCATGAGCCTGATAGTCCTCGGTGTGGCTTTTGCCGGGCCATCGCTTGCCAAGGCGCAGGCACGCCGCCTTGACGGACTGAAGGCGCGTCACAGCGATACGCCTTCGGTGACGGTCGAATCGCAAATGCGCAAGATCACCGCCAATCGCGGATCGCGGGCGGATGGCATCGCCAGCAAGTACATTCCCAATCCGGCGCTGTTGGCCAAACGGCTTGAAATGACCGGCAAGAAATGGACGTTGAGCAAATATGCAATGACTTGCGTCGGCATCATGCTGGTGATTGCGATCCTGGCATTCATCAAGGGTGCGCCAATCTATCTTGGTCTTGCGGCCGGATCGGCGTTCGGATTGTTGTTGCCGCATCTGGTCGTCGGCATGCAGATCAAGAGGCGTACCGACAAATTCAACGCGCGCTTTCCCGATGCCATCGAACTGATGGTGCGCGGACTGCGCTCCGGCCTGCCCATTTCCGAAACCCTTGGCATCGTTTCGTCTGAAATCCCCGATCCGGTGGGTTCGGAGTTTCGCGGCGTTTCGGATCGCATCAGGATCGGTAAAACCATGGAAATGGCACTTCAGGAGGCCGCCGATCGCATTGGCACAGCGGAATTCCAGTTCTTCTGCATCACACTTGCGATCCAGCGGGAAACCGGGGGCAACCTTGCCGAAACGCTTTCAAACCTGTCCGAAGTGCTGCGCAAGCGGGCACAGATGAAACTCAAGATCCGCGCGATGTCTTCCGAATCCAAGGCCTCGGCATATATCATTGGTGTGCTGCCGTTCATGGTGTTCACCATGATCTACTACGTCAATCCGCCTTACATGCTGAACTTTTTCACCGACCAGCGCCTGATGGTCGCGGGTCTGGGCGGAATGGTGTGGATGGGAATCGGGGCGTTCATCATGTCCAAAATGATCAGTTTCGAAATCTGACCGGTCGAGCAAGGGAAAGAACTGAAGATGCAAACGGGCGGGCCAACATTGCTAGGAGTCGATGTACTCTGGGTTGCGACACTGCTGTCAGCGGTGGCCACTGTGGCTGTCATTTTTGCGCTCTATACCGCAACGACCGTTCGCGATCCCATGGCCAGCCGCGTCAAGGCGCTCAATGAGCGTCGGGAACAGCTCAAAGCAGGCATCATCGTTTCGAGCGGCAAGCGTCGCGCCAAGCTGACCCAGAAAAACGAGACGACCGACCGGATGCGTTCGTTCCTTTCGTCATTGCGGGTTTTGCAGGATGTGCAGCTCAAGGCCGCGCAGGCCAAACTTGTCCAGGCGGGGATCCGTTCCAAGGATGCTGCCGTCGCAGTGATTTTTGGGCGGATGGTGCTGCCGATCGTCATTGGTGGCGGCGTTGCGATTGCGGTTTACGGCTTTGGCTGGAAATCCGAATGGTCATCGATGAAGCAATTCTTCCTCGTCGCCGGGTCGCTCATCGGCAGTTACAAGGCACCGGACATCTTCATCCAGAACAAGATCAAGAAGCGTTCGGACGCGATCCGCAAGGGGCTGCCCGATGCTCTCGACCTGCTGGTCATCTGCGCCGAAGCTGGCCTGACCGTCGATGCGGCCTTCCACCGCGTCGCGCGCGAACTGGGCAAGGCCTATCCCGAACTGGGCGATGAATTCGCGCTCACCGCGATCGAACTCGGCTTCCTCACCGAGCGGCGCATGGCGTTCGAGAATCTTTCCCGCCGCGTCGCTCTCGATGCCGTACGTGGCGTGGTCACGACCATGATCCAGACGGAAAAATACGGTACGCCGCTCGCTTCGGCCCTGCGTGTCCTGTCCGCCGAATTCCGCAACGAACGCATGATGCGTGCCGAAGAAAAGGCCGCGCGCCTGCCTGCGATCATGACGGTTCCGCTGATCCTGTTCATCCTGCCCGTGCTGTTCGTGGTGATCCTCGGGCCGGCAGCCTGTTCGATCAGCGACACCTTCGTTAACGGGAAGATCTAGGGCCCGTATCCAAAGGTCTCCAAAACGCACGCCGCATGAAAACGGGCGCTTCCGCTCCTCCAATCCCTTCGCTATTGCCATCTGCTGAAGTTCAGGTGTGGGAGGTGCGTGATGGCGGATGATGGCTTGTTTATCGGTGTCGGCGGGGGTCAGCCGCAAATCCTGAACCTCAAGCGCGCCAATCGCCACGGTCTGATCGCGGGCGCGACCGGCACCGGCAAGACCGTCACGCTGCAAAATATCGTTGAGGGTTTCTCCGCAATCGGCGTCCCCAGCTTCGTCGCCGATGTGAAAGGCGATCTTTCCGGCCTGTGCATGGCCGGTTCGCCGACCAGCAAAATCCACGAAATATTCGCCGCGCGCGCGGCCGAGATTGGCCAGACCGATTGGGCATACAAGGATAACCCCGTCCAGTTCTGGGATCTGTTCGGCGAACAGGGCCATCCGATCCGTACCACCATTTCCGAGATGGGGCCGCTGCTGCTGGCGCGCCTCATGGATCTCAACGAAGTGCAGGAAGGCGTGCTGACGATCGCTTTCCATGTTGCGGACAAGGACGGGATGCTGTTGCTCGACCTTGACGATTTGCAAGCAATGCTCGTCAGTTGCGGCGAGCGCGCCGATGAATTGACTCTGACATATGGCAATATCTCCAAGGCGAGCGTGGGCACGATCCAGCGCTCGCTGCTACAGCTGCGGTCGCAGGGCGGCGACCATTTCTTCGGCGAGCCCGCGCTCGACCTCGACGACTTTATCGCGTGCGACGAATCGGGCCGGGGGATCGTCAACATCCTTGCCGCCGACAAGTTGATGGCCAGCCCCAAGCTCTATTCGACCTTCCTGCTCTGGCTGCTTTCCGAACTGTTTGAAAGCCTGCCCGAGATTGGCGACCCGGAAAAACCCAAGCTATGTTTCTTCTTTGATGAGGCCCACTTGCTGTTTAACGATGCGCCCAAGGCGCTGCTCGAAAAGATCGAGCAGGTCGTCCGCCTGATCCGGTCGAAGGGCGTCGGCGTCTATTTCATCACGCAGAACCCAATCGATATTCCCGATACCGTCGCAGCGCAGCTTTCCAATCGCGTCCAGCACGCGCTGCGCGCCTTTACCCCGCGCGACCAGGCGGCAGTCAAGTCTGCGGCGGAAACCTTCCGCGCCAATCCCAATGTCGATGTCGCGACAGCCATCACTGAGTTGAAGGTGGGTGAGGCGCTGGTCTCGCTGCTTCAGGCCGACGGCGCACCCTCACCGGTCGAGCGCACGCTTATCAAGGCGCCCGCTTCGCGAGTTGGGCCAGCGACGCCGCAGGAGCGCGGAGTGATGATTCAGACCGACGTGATTGGCGCGAAATACGACACGTTGATCGACCGGGAATCGGCGGAGGAAATCCTTGTTTCCAAGCGCGCCGAAGCGAGTGCCGCCGCCGCTGCACAGACTGCCGAAGCCGAGGCGGACAAGCAGGAAGCGATTGCCGCGAAGGAAACCGCGCGTCAGCAGGTCATCCTCGACCGCGAAGCGGCTCGGCAAGCCAAGGAAGCGGAACGCGAGGCCGCACGACAGGCACGCGAGGACGCCAAGCCGAGTTTTGCCGAAAAGATGGTCGAATCCGCGGCGCGTTCGGCCGCCACGTCGGTCGGTCGCAAGGTCGCCGGACAGATTGGCGGGCAATTGCTGCGCGGCCTGCTGGGTGGACTGTTCAAGGGGCGGTGACGCCTCCGGTTAATTCCCTTCTCTCCAAATTGTCCTTGCCTATCGTCCCAAACGCCTGCCAATTGTGCGGGACGGGGACGTCGCAAGAATTGGAGTGGAGGAATGACCCAGCCGACCCTACCCGCCGAAATCGCCGCCGCGCTTGTCGATCCCAAGGCCTATGGCGAATGGGACGGCCTTCACGAAAAGTTCGCCTGGACGCGGGCGAACATGCCACTGGGAGTGGCCGAGAATGAGCGCTTCAGTCCCTTCTGGGCCGTGACGCGTCACGCCGACATTCTCGAGATTAGCCGGAACAATGCGCGCTTTGCCAGTGCCGTCAGATCGCCCACCCTCGTCGATCGAGAGGGCGAGATGATCGTCAAGGCGATCACGCCGAACAATGACGGCCACCTGATCCGCTCGCTGGTCCAGATGGATGCGCCCGATCACATGAAATACCGGTTGCTGACGCAAAGCTGGTTCATGCCCAAAAACCTCCGCACG
>CXWL01120515.1_pt1 | contig 49468 bp, 35 predicted proteins | sample 590931 | NCBI WGS metagenome assembly CXWL01 (sample SAMEA3498368, study PRJEB10139) | groundwater metagenome | biome: water well; material: biofilm material | place: Germany | collected 2015-04-27 | reverse complement strand
CGTCTTGGGTTATGCCACGGGAGTGCTCTGCGACCGCAAGTTGGAGGACGCCGCCTGCGATCCCGTCAAATGCAGCGCAAATGCGGCACAATATAATGAAACCACATAATATTCTTCATCAACTGCTTTTTCTGGGTTGACATGGCGGCGTGTGGAATTGCTGACGATAGATGTTGTAGAATGCCATTTTTTGCGAGGGGTCACAGAATGAACCTGATTAAACAAATATGCCGTTATCACCACGCCCTGCCGGCGCTCTTATGTATGGGAATAGCCACGCCGGTGCTGTCTGGCGAGCCTGCTCCCGCGACGCCCCCGCCTGCGCCGGTCGAGCAAGTTTTTGCGATGGTTAATGGCAAGCCGATATCTGCGCAGGAATACAATGCGCGGTACAACGCCATCCTGCGCCAGCGCTTTTATCACGGTGCGCCACCTGAAAGCCAGGCCGAAGCCGTGCGCAAGGAAGTGGCGGATCTTCTGATCGAACGTGCGCTGCTCGTCGAAGAGGCCGAGAAGCGCGGCATACAACCGGATGCCGCCAAAGTAGAAAATGCTGTGGCCGCCGCCGAGGCGCGCTATGCCGTCATGCCGGAATGGCAGCAGCGGCGCGAAGTGATGCTGCCCAGGATAAGGGAACAGGCCACCCGGCAAAGCCTGTTTGAGCAGTTTGAGAAAGCGATACGCGACGTGCCGATACCCGCTCCCGCCGAAGTGCGCGCCTATTACGAGCAGAACCCTGGACTTTTCACCGAGCCGGAAAAACTGAGCCTTTCGGTGATTACGAGGGGAGTAGACCCGGCTGCGCCGAGAGAGGACTGGATCAAGGCGCGCGAAGAGGTGCAGAAGATACTCCTTGACATCAAGGGAGGCGCGAGCTTTGCCGAACAGGCGCGCCAGCACTCGACCGCTCCGTCGGCCACCAATGGGGGAGCATTGGGTTATGTGCATGGTGGCATGCTGTCAGAACAAATGCAGGCACAGATAGACAAGTTTCAGGTTGGGGAGATAACCGAACCGGCTGCGATGCTTGAAGGTGTTTCCATATACAAGCTCGATGATCGCGTACCGGCCAAGTTGCGGGATTTCGCGGAGGTGGAGCAGCGCGCGCAAGGGTTGCTTCAGCGTGAACGGTCGGAGCGGGCGTGGAAGGAAACCAACAGCCGCCTGCGTGAGGCTGCCAAGATTGAAATTCTGATTCCGTTGGGCGGCAGCGCCGACAGCGGCAATAAGCCTTGAGCGCCCCTGTTTGAAATTGTAGATACCGCCCGATTACTGGCGGGCAAGCGCGTAGAAGACAGCTCCCGTTTTTGGTTCCGGCTTGTCCGGCTTAGGTTTGTCCGTGGCTAATAGCCCTTTACTAGATGAATTGTGAAGACCAATGGATGGCGTGTGCGTGCCGTTGACGAGCGTGGGAGCGGGGGTGCAAAGTGGGTGAGCCCGTGGGGCGGCGAATACGGGATGCGGCGGCCATATTGCTGAATTGCGCCATTATCGGCCTTGGTGCCGCAGGGCAGCGGGCGGCGGGCGGCGCTGAAATGGTCATGCCCGTGAAGCTGGTTGCGGGCGGCGATATGGCTGCGCAGGAAACCAAAAGTGTTGATGCGCCAGCCGAGCTGCGGGCGGCGGTGCAGGAAACCAAAAGCGCGGCGCGCCAGCCGAGCCGCGTCCAGCGCCGCAGAAAACCCAAGATGGCCGGTGTGCCGGTCGGATCTCCGGTAGTGGCGCAGGAAACCAGAGAATCTGTGCCGCAGGTAATGGCCCAGGAAACTAAAAAAGCTGACAAGCCAGTCAAGCCCCAAACCGAGGTTCGGGAAACCGGGCAGGAAACCGAGGAAGAAGAGGCTGATCCATTCGCGTCGGCCAAGCCGCGAGCGACGGTGCAGAAAAGCGAGCAGCCCGATCCGTTTGCGCCGGGCAAGCCGCAGGCAACCGCACAGGAAGCCAAACCGGCTCAAGAAGCCAGGTCGGCCAAGGAAACCAAACCGGCGAAAGGTGGCAAGAAGTACCGCATGGCGCCGATTAAATGGGGGGTTCGTGTTTCCGAAACACTCGGCTGGTTGCGCGAGTCAACCAGTGAAAGCGGCGCGACCGGTTCAAGCCATTCGACCGGCGAGAGAACTTTTACCAATACTCAAACCGCGCAAATAACGGCGTCGAGCTACATCATGCAACCGTATATCGCCCAAGTGGGAGGCGGCATCGGTGTGGTGAGCAGCGCGAGCCACACGAACAGCACTACCAGCACAAGCAACATGAGCAGCACGAGCAGCGCGAGCTTGCAGCACCATAAACGCGACAACAAATTGTTCGGGAAAGGCAACCTGACGCTGTTTGCGAGAAGCCGCTTTCCGTTTTCAGGGTTGTTCAGCACTACCGATAGCCGCGCCAACTCGGAATTGACCAGCAATGGGTCGGTAAGCAAGATAGTGTCCCTGCAGCAGAGCTACCGCCCGCCTAGCGGCCCTGACCGTTACTCGGGGAGCTACAATCAAAATACGACGAGTTCGAAATATTCCACCGATAATTACGCCCTTACGGCGTGGAATGGCAGTTACTCAACACGGCTGGGCAGCAACCAGGATCAACCGTTCCATGCGAATGCGAGGCGTACCGTGAGTCAATCGCGCGAGGGCGGCGGCAATGCGATAAAAACGACCAGGCTCACGGCGCAGCATACCTACCTACCACCGGATTCCCTGTTGTCGCTCAATTCCAACGCCAACCTTACCGAATCTGCCCAGAGCGACCCTGCCCTGCAGGGAGGCACTCGCGCACGCTTCCTGCAGGCCAGCACCGTTGCGAGCTGGCAACCGGAAGACGAAGATATACCCCTTTATGTAACTGGCAACGGGCGGTTATTCAGCGCATTATCCACCGCCCAGGGCGTTTCGGTTGCGTCAAAGACCTTGGGTGGCAATGTCGCGGCGACCTACGACGCATCGAACAATCTCAAGTACAGCGCGGACGCGGGCGTGACGCGCTCGATTTCGAGTGGCTTGTCGGACATGATCACGACGCAACATGCACGTGCCACCTACTGGTCGGACGCCATCAAATTCGAAAATAAATCCGCCTATTCCTGGAACGCCAACGGCGGCGCCAGCAACCAGACTGGTGGCAGACCATTCATAAGCGGTTCCATCGGTGGCACAAGCGGTTTCAATCCAAGGGGGCAGGCGGGTATCGGACATAGCTTGAGGGGGCCTTACGAACTCAGCGTTTTCGGCAAAAATGCGTCGCTGACTTATGCTGTCAACCAGAACTTGTCCGTCGAACTGCCCCTGTCCGATAATGCCGGCCAGATTTCCAGTAGAAGCAGCAGTCTTCTCAACAGCGCCAGCCTGGGGAGCGGTTTCAGTACCGGACAGACATCGGGTTCGGCGAGTGTGTCCGTCGCCGACACCAGAACCACCGGCGGGGTAAATTCCGGCCACACGCGGTCGGTTTCCATGCAGCTTGGCGGGCAGGGCAGACAACCCATCTATGAGGGTTATGGGGCGAAAGCGGAGGCGAGCGTGCAAGTGGCGCGCGCGCAAGACGGGAGGATGCAAACAAACGCCGCAGGCGTTGGCACCTATACAAAATATAATATATTTGGCGTGCGTAATCTCAGCTATTCGGGACAATTGGACATAACCGTTCAACCCTCCTCAGGCACGAACGCAAATGTGAACCCGAACGACCCGAACGCTAAACAGATCAGGCCGGTCTCCTATGAGCTCAAGCAGTACCTCGGCTACAGGATGGGTATGAATGAAGCGAGGCTCACCGGATATATGGCCGACCGCAGCGGCGTGAAACGTGCTTCACTCCTGTTGCAGTTAAGAGCCTGGCGCGCGATTGGCAATTGATCGCGCGCTTTTTGGCCGGATGGGCGGCAACTGGCGGACTCACGTTGCACCAGGTTTTTTTATGCGATTTGGGCTTGGCGCTCTTTTGGGAATTAATTTATGATGCTAGACTGCCGGAACCGAATAGTGGGGATATGCACAAAGAGGTTTTTATTTTAATCGCAGTTGGGTAAAAACAGGGGGGAACAATAAATGAAGAAACGAATAAGATTGGCTACAGGCTTCGTCTTGTCCGCAGTGGTGGCGGCGTGGGCGTTGCTGGTTGTCGGCATTCCGGAAGCGCGGGCCGAATACGGTGATGTTGTCATTAACAACTATTCCGATAAGGCTGGTGTGCGCCCTGCCGTCTTTCCGCACTGGTTCCATCGGATACGCTTCACCTGCAAGGTTTGCCATGCCGACCTAGGTTTCAAGTTTAAGGCAGGCGGCAACGAAATCAACATGGGCAAGATCGTTGACGGCCAGTTCTGCGGCGCATGCCATAACGGAGAAATAGCCTGGAGTGTGGAAAACTGCGATATGTGCCATTCGGGCAATCCGGGCACGCCAACACAGTTCCACAACAGCAGCCAAGGGCGGCTCTTTACGCCGGGCACGGCTGCACCGACCGCACCGGCTGCGGCGGGCACAGGTGCAACAACAGGTGCGCCTGCGGCTGCGCCAGCAACCAAGAGTGCGCCGCCTGATAGTGCGGCAGGAAAGAAGAGGAGGTCAGCGCCATGAAAATGAATAAGCTCATAGCAGCAGTTTTATTGGGGTTGGCTCTTGCACCCTCCGCCTTGGCCCAGCAGTTTGAAAAACAGGCTTATGACAAGGCTTGCGCAAGTTGCCATACCACCGGTATCGGCGGTGCGCCGCGCCTTGGCGACCCCGCCGCATGGAGGGGGCCGGTAGCCGGCGGCATGGCGAGACTCTACAAGAGCGCATTGGAGGGTACACCGAAAGGCATGCCGGCAAAAGGGGGCTTGGAAGGCAGGAGCTTTACCAATGCCGAGATACAGGCCGTGGTTGACTTTATGGTGGACAAGGTCAAGGTTGCACTCGAGGCCACCGCTGGCGCCGCACCGGGTGCCGCACCCGCAGGCGTCGCCGCACAGGCTCTCCCGCCTGTCGCCTTCAGCTTCAACCGGTTGTTGCGCCCGATAGACAAGCGCAATCTGGCTCCGGCAGAGGATGGCATCCACGATCCGGCAAACCCTGGCACGCTCATGTTGCAGCCGCCGCTGGTGGGTATGGCCGATCTGGTTCGCAGCAAATTCGGCAACAATACGAATTGGGTCACCTCGTTTCAAAGCAAGAAGGTCACCCCGCGCTGGGAGCACGCGAATCCGTTTGCTGAAGGGATCGTGATGGACTTGGACATCCTGCGCGTGCCCAAGGCTGCGGTGCAAAACGTGGTCTTTCCGCACAAGCAGCACACCGAGTGGCTGGATTGTTCCAATTGCCATCCGGCGATATTCGTTCCACAGAAGGGCGCCAACATTATCAACATGCCCATGATCATGCTCGGGCAGAAATGCGGTGTTTGCCATGGCAAAGTGGCGTTTCCGATATCCGAGTGCGCCCTATGCCATTCCCAGAAAAAGGCTGCGATTCAACCTCAGCCTCAGCAGGCAGTCGGTAAGCCGTAGCAGATGATCCGCTGGATAGTTGTTTTTCTTGCCTTGGGCGTGATGCAGGCCGCGCACGCCCAAGCGCCTGTTCAGCAGGGTGCGGGCGGTATTCCCGCCGGCCTGGCGCAAAAGCAGGCGTTCGCGCGCAGCTTGGTTGAGGATGCGGCTGTCGCGGAGCGTATCCAGGCGAGCCAGGATGCCGAGGCGTTGCGCCTTTTTGCCTTGGCGAAGGAGAATTATGCACGCGCCCTCGCCAGCATGAAGGGGGGGGACTATGCCGGGGCGGAGAAACAGCTTAACGAAGCCATGTCGGCGATGGGCAAAGCGCGCCGACTTGCCCCCGATGCTGCCGCACTCGCTGCCAAGCAGCGGGTCGAGTACGCGCAGAAGCTGGAAAGCGTCGAAACCCTGGAGAAGTCCTATCGCAATTACCTGAAGGGCAGCGGACGAAAACCGGGCGCGCCGGGCAACGAAACGGATGAGTCCGCAATCCTGGGTATTTCCAGGCTGCTGGAAGCGGCCAGGAAATACGCGAAGGAAGACCGCCCGGGCGATGCGTTGCGCGCGCTGGAAAAAGCCGAACAGGTCATGAGAACCGCACTGAACCGGGTTTTGGGTTCGACCATGCTCGAATATGACCAGAAATTTGAAACGCCGGCTGAGGAGCATGCTTTCGAACTCGAGCGTAACCGCAGCTATCTGGAATTGATCCCGGTGGCTATTGCCGAATTCAAGCCCACGGACGAAGCGAAACAAAATATTGAGAACCTGGTCAAGCAGGCTCGCGAGGCGGTCGGACAATCCCGTGAGTACGCTGCGCAGAAGGATTATCCTCGGGCGCTGGCAAGTGTGCGTACAGGTACTGAGTATTTGCTGAATGCGCTGGCTATTGCAGGGCTTGCCGTGACGCAGTAATTGGGGATGAAATGAACCTCTTCCCGGGATAGCTGCCAAATTTCTGCTATTTCATCCCTGAATCGAGCGGGTAGGATGGACTGGGTCTTGGCGGCCTTCAGGGGTGCTTGTGCCCCTCACTCATCCTGCACATTACTGTTGTAGGTTGGGACAGCCAACAGGGGTTTTCAGGCACCCTCATAATGCGTGTGCAAGCACATGATTGCAGAATTATCGAAACCCCGCTCTGGCGTTTTGTTTTCCTTCCAACGGGTAGCGGGCAGTGCGCTCCTGGCATTTTTCTTGGTCGGCGCACCGTGGCCGGCGGCGGGTCAATGGGAGCTGGATGACAGAACGCAGTTGCCATTGGGTCAGCCGACGGAAAATTGGACGCCTTTGTCCAGGGATCGGGTGCATGACCCACGCGGGCCGGGTATCAGGGAGCTGCAAGAACCGGGCGAGGGTTTGTCCCAGTTGCCTCCCCATCAAGCGGGCAACCGGGTGCTCTGGGCGAAGGCGCTGGATGGCGGCGCAATCAGCCCGCGCCGTTCTATTTCTTCCCAGGCCGAAACCAAGATGCAGGTGCTGGATCTGGACGTGCTGATGGATCTGCGCGGAGGCTTTCCCGTCGTGCGCTTTCCGCACAAGATACATACGCAGTGGCTGAGTTGCGATAACTGCCACGAGCATCTGTTCAAATCCCAGGTCGGCGCGAACAGCATCAGCATGTACAATATCCTGCAAGGCGAGCAGTGCGGCCTTTGCCACGGCTCCGTGGCGTTTCCGCTTACCCAGTGCTCATTTTGCCACAGCGTTGAGCGTCCGGCATCCGCATGGCGGTTGAAGGACGCCAAGGAATGAGGGCTCTTTTGAAATGGGTGCTGGCCGCACTGACTCTTGGCATGGTGTTGGACGCACCGGTGGCGCAGGGAGAATATGGCGATGTGGTGCTCAACAGGTACGCCGGGCGGTCAGGCGTGCGACCGGTGATCTTTCCGCACTGGTTCCATCGCCTGCGGTTTACCTGCAATGTGTGCCACAATGAAAATGGCTTCAAAATGCGGGCCGGCAGCAACGACATCACCATGGGCGACATCATTGACGGGAAATTCTGCGGCATGTGCCATAACGGCCAAATTGCATGGAGCGCCGAGTTCTGCCACCGTTGCCATTCGGGGTTGCCCGGCTTGGCCGGTGGTTTTTATGGTAGCCAGGATCCCAGCGGCCCTTCCGGAGGCGGTGATTTTAATCAGCGGCGACATTAAACTGGATGCGGAGCCGACCATTTTCACGCGGCGCCTGCGCGTGTTCGCGGCCCGCACTCTGGTGGCCGTCGCGCTGCTGATACATGCCATGGAACCCGCGCTGGCGCAGGAGAAAGTGCTCGTTCCTTGGAGGGTCATTACGGGCGGACAGCTCGCCGCCCTGGTGGATGTCGCCGGCTCCCCCTTGCCGGGAGAGTTGCGGGGTTTTTTGGCTTTCAGCTTTCCGTCGGCACTGGCTGCGCGCGGCCCCGATATCTACGTTGCGGATAGCGGCGCGCGCAAGGTATATCGTTTTGATGCCGTCTTTCAAACCTTGAGCATCGTGCCCGGTATTGCCGCAGCGCCGTGGACCCGCTTGCAAGTGGGCATGGATCAGTCGTTGTTTGCGCTCGATGCCGAGGGATCCGCCGTTCTGCACTACAGCCGGGGCGGGCAGTTGCTGGAAACCTTGGGCGACCCGCTGGCCGCCGCCGGCCTGGCCGAATTCGTGGTGGACAAACTGTCGGGCCAGATTATTGCCAGCGACCGGGGGAATCGGCGGCTGATGGTGATTTATCCTCATGGATGGGCGAATCACCCCTTATCCGCTACAGGCGAAGGCGAACTCGCGGCATTGGGGGCTCTGGCCAGCGCCGGGCGCATTATGTATGCGATTGATAAGGGCTGTTCCTGCATTGTTTCCATCGGCGAGGACGGAACGGTGCATGAACGCATCGGCCAGGGAATGCTGGTTCAGCCGCGCGCCTTGGCCACCGACCGTCATGGGCGCATCTTTGTCGTTGATGGTTTCGACCAAACGCTCAGAGTGTTCCTGGGCGGCGAGTTGATCGCCAGTTATGGGGCACGGAAATTGCATGTTACAGAGATCAGTGCATTGGCGGTTGATGAAGGCACCCTTTATGTTGCCGATGGGCCCGGCGCACAGGTGGCCGTTTTCCACATTCGACCGCCCGCAAGAAGGCGGCAATGATGGCTTGGACGGCGCGCCTGCAAGCGACCCGGAGTTTTCGTGCATAGGGCGCATGTTACAATTGCCGGAAGGTTTTCTCGCGGCAGGCCTGCTGGAGGGTGGTTCATGATAGACCGTAATGATTTTGTGGCAGCTCAAATTCGGTGGCTAGGCGTATTGCTGGCTATTTCATTGGTGGCCGGTTGCGCCACCAATGCAGAGCGTGGCGAGCTTAATTACGGTATCGGCGCATCTGCTGAACTCAAGCGCATGACTTGGCCACCACAAGAGAGCGGTGAAGTGCCTCGCTACATCTATGCGGGAGAGTTGACCGGCGAGGATAATTTTCGTGAGCCGCAGGAGAAAAAGACAGGGGCTGGCGGCTTCTTTTCCTGGCTTGCGGGTTTGTTTGACAGTGAGGCCACGCCGATAGTTTTACAGCGCCCCCAATCGGGGGTGGTGGATGAGGATGGCCGGATACTGGTCACCGATCCCAGCCGTCAGGCGGTATTCGTCTTTGACCAGAAAGAAGGCCGTCTCAATGTTTGGGAGGGCGCCAATGCGGCGAGGCACTTCGTTGCGCCAACAGGCATTGCGCTCGGTGAAGCGGGCGATATTTATGTCGCCGATGCCGAACTGGGTTTTGTTACGCGCCTTGATCGGAGCGGGAAGAGTATTGATGTCATCGGCATGGGTGAGCTGAGCCGTCCGGTCGGACTGGCATTCAACATTGCAACGCGCGAACTATATGTCGCCGACACCCATGCCCATGACATCAAGGTGTTCAACGCGGAAGGCCGGTTACTGCGCACGCTGGGCCGGCATGGTGACAAGCCGGGGGAGTTTAACTACCCGACCTATCTTGCGCTGGTGAAGGGCGAGCTTTATGTTGCCGACACCATGAACTCGAGGGTGCAGGTGCTGGATGCTGAATCCGGCCAGTTGAAGCTGATCATCGGCGAGCGCGGGATGCAGGTGGGCAATCTGGTGCGCCCAAAAGGGGTGGCGGTGGATGACGAAGGCAATATTTACGTTGTCGAGTCATATTACGATCATCTGCTGGTGTTTAACAAGAATGGCGAGTTCCTGATGCCGATCGGCGGCATGGGGCGGGAGGCGGGCATGTTTTATTTGCCGTCGGGTGTATGGGTTGATGCGCGCAACAGGGTTTTTGTAGCCGACATGTTCAATGGGCGTGTGTCGCTGTTCCAATTCCTTGGTGGAGGGGCGGAAAGTGAGTAATTCAAAATTGCATTCAAAAGGCTGGTTTCTGTTCGTGCGGAATGCGGCTTCCCGTTTATCCTTGGCCTTCGCAAGCCATCCGGAACCACTCGGGGCCGGCTTGGTCGAACCGCTTGATTCCAACCGGCGCCAGCGGGAAGCGGTGCAGAACAGCGTTAAAATGGCCGACATGAATGAGAGAAAAAACCGGAACGTGCTTTTGAATCCAAATTATCCGTTAGATTATTCTTGCCTTGCAGGAGCCAGATTTATCGGGCGATCCAGAGCAATCGCGCAACAAGTTGCACTCCTGCAACTGCGTTTCGTCTCTAATGGATTATCCGGGTTGAATGTAAATGGGCACAAATGGCGCCTGGCGGCATACGCCCTGGCCGGAGCCTTTCTTCTGGCAAGTGGCGGCGCGTTTGGCGCGCGTGTCTCGGATGTGCGCGGCACCAAGCACAACCTGTCTGCTGCTGCGGACGGATCCGCTTATTCCGGTGGCACAGTTCCAACCCGCACCGTCAAGGCAAACAGCGAGACGCAAGTCTGTGTTTTCTGCCACACACCGCATGGCGCCACGGTAGGCGTAACACCACTGTGGAACCGCAAGCTCTCCAGCGCGACTTATACGCCCTACACCTCTTCCTCCCTCGACGCCAACGTCTTGCAGGGTGTGCTCGACCAACCCGGGGGCAGTTCCAAACTTTGCCTGTCCTGCCACGATGGCACGCTGGCCATCGGTAACGTGAACGTGTTGAACGGCCTGGGATCGGACACCCCTGCGGGCACCCAGGCAATCAGTATGACCGGCACCGGCATTGGCGACGTTATGCCATCGGGCGACGGTGACACTACCGGCTATACCCGAAAACTGGGGGTAGATCTTGCCAACGATCATCCGATCTCGGTGACTTACACTGCCGCCCTGTCTGATCGTGACGGCGAATTGCGCAGGGTTGACATCAACCAGCAATACCCGACCGGAACGGGTACGATCATCGGCTTGCGCAGCCTTGACTTGAAGCCCAAGGCACCTCTGGAGCCTACGGGGGCGGGCGGTTTGGGGCAGATGCAGTGCGCTGCCTGCCACGACCCGCACCTTCGCGAAACCAACCCGGCCGCAGGCAACCAGAAATTCCTGCGCCTGAACCGTTTTCAGGCGGGCACGCCGGCCCCGCTGTACAACAGCGTGAATGACATCGGTTGCGTGGCTTGCCACGACAAGAACCAGAGTGGCGGCACATGGGCCTACTCGGCCCACGCCAACCCGCTTGTCGCCACGCAAACCTATACCGACACGGCGTCCGGCCAGCGCGAGTTCCCGACGATGGCCGTGGCCCCGAACAACCTGCGGGTATGGGAAGCGTCCTGCCTCAACTGCCACGATACGCATACCGTGCAGGGCAGCCGCCAGCTGTTGCGCGAGGGCACCGATAGCACCGCCATACCCAAGACCGGGGGCGGGTCGGCAATGGAGGAAACGTGTTACCAGTGCCACTCCAATGATGCCAACACTGCAATCACGCCGCTGGCGGCGGTGGCCGACATTAAGTCCGATTACACCATGATCGGCGGCAGGCGCATGCCGATCAAGTCGTCCGAGCAGGCGGCGGGCGCGGAGGCGCACGACATTGGCGGCAGTTTTGCCCTCGGCGGGATTCCTTACGAGTGGGAGGATTGCTCCTCACCGACCAATAAATGCGGGGCGGATTTTGTTGAACGGCGCACCAAACTGGGTGTGGGTAATCTCGCCAATCGCCATGCCGAATGCACCGACTGCCACAATCCGCACCGGGCAGTGAAATTCAATACTTTCGCGCCGCCCAACCTGGCTGCCATGCCGGATGCAACCGGCACGCACAGGCACGCCGACGCGACCGGATACACCCACACCAATATCGCTTCCGGTGCGTTGCGCGGCACCTTTGGCGTGGAGCCGGTGTACGGGTCGGCTTCCTTCACCAACTTGCCATTCAGCTACGACGTCAAGCGCGGCGATCCCGGCGTGAGCATAGACACCTCGGTCAATGCCACTTATGTCACACGCGAGTACCAGATCTGCCTGAAATGCCATTCGGATTACGGTTTCAGCGACAACAATCTTGTGGAGTTCTCCTCGGATCGCCCGCCGCTGCAAACGATGGGCGGCAGCCTTACTCCAGCCGGCACCAATGGATTGAATTTCTACACCAATCAGGCAAAGGAATTCCAGGCGCCGGTTTTTCACAAGGGTGAGGTGCCCGCTGTTGATTCGGGGGCCTCCGCCGCATATGCGAATGGCATCCAGACTAACTACCGCAGCTGGCACCCGGTGATGGACAGCACCGGGCGCACCAGCGCAACCCGTGGAGGCATCACGCCGACTTCTGTGTTCACCCAGCCGTGGAGCAACGCCGTGGGCACACAAACCATGTACTGCAGCGACTGCCACGGCTCCAATGTGACATCGGCCACTTCGGTGATTCCTGATGCCGGCAAGTCCTGGGGGCCACACGGTTCGGCCAACGACTTTATCCTGAAGGGCGGGTGGAACTCGTCCACCGGCAGCGGGCAAACAGCGGGGCTATGCTTCAAGTGCCACGATTACAACACTTACGCGGGGGGCGGAGGCGCGCGCACCGGCTTCTGGCTGGGATCGGACCCGATTCCTGCCAACGTGATGGATGGTCACACGCTACACTTTAACAAGATCGGAAGAATGGTCTGCAACTGGTGCCATGTGGCGGTGCCCCACGGCTGGAAAAACAAGGCATTGCTGGTGAACCTGAACGATGTTGGCCCCGAGGCGGGACAACCTGCGGGCACCCAGGTGCGCAATAACACAACGGCAGCGTACAACCAGGCGCCTTATTACCTGAACGCGGTACTCAAGGTCATCAATTTCAAGCCCAGCGGCCAATGGTCTGCGGCCGATTGCGGTTCCCCCGGTGCGCCTGGCAACGGGCAGAGCGGCAAGCTCTGGATGAAGGGAACCGGCAACCCCGCCGTTATTACCGAGAACTGCGCTACCCCGCCATGAGCGTAAGGCTGTCTTGGCTGACGCAGTGAGTTGCGCCTGCTTCCGGGATGCATACCGCGCCAAGGGAGCAGGTGAAGATGGGGCGCGGTGCTTCGACCGGGAAACGGGCCGACGCTTTGCGTGACGGTTCCTTCCCGGGTATATGGCGGGTTCTGGCTGTTCTTGCTTCCCTGAAACTTACGCTGGTGATTCTTGCCGCCCTGGGGGCAGGAATCGTGGTTGCCTATTTGTCGGCCGCACCCACTACTTGGGCGTTAGCCGGGCCGCTTGCCGCTTTTGCGTTAAACCTTGCCGCAGCGGTGGCAACCAACCCGGTATTCCGGCGCCAGACGGCATTGCTGATATTTCACCTGGCGCTTATTGCTATCATTCTCCTGGTCGCGGCGGGGCGTCTCACCTATCTCAAGGGGCAATTGGAACTGGCCGAAGGCGAAGTCTTCGACGGGCAGTTATCGCAGGAAGAAAGCGGCCCATGGCATCTCCGGCGACTGGGTGCGATCCACTTCAGCAACGAAGGCTTCACCATCAGTTACGCGAAAGGGGTGCGCCGTGGCGCTACCCGCAACCAGGTTGCATGGGCAACGCCAGAAGGCTTGCCGCAGAAGGCAGTGATTGGTGACCAGGATCCGCTGGTTTTGGCGGGTTATCGTTTTTATACCAGCCATAACAAAGGATTTGCGCCGACATTTACCTGGCATCCCAGTTCGGGCGCCCCGCCCGTGATGGGCACGGTGCATTTGCCGGCCTACCCCTTGCACGAGCACCGGCAAGCCATCGAATGGACTCCGCCGGGCAGCAATATGCCGCTGTGGGTCATGCTTCAATTTGACGAAGTGATACTCGATCCGGCGCAGCCTTCCGAGTTTCGGCTACCCGCCAAGCACCAGGTTGTGGTGCGCGCGAGAGAGGAGCGGCATGAGCTCAAACCGGGCGAGCCCATGCGTTTGGCGGAAGGCGTTTTGGTATATAACGGGTTGCGTAGCTGGATGGGTTATACCGTGTTTTATGATTTCACCTTGCCCTGGTTGCTTGCTGCTGGCGTCCTGGCCGTGGCGAGCCTTGCCTGGCATTTCATGAACAAGTTTTCGTCCCGCCCATGGGACAAATCGGTGCCTGGGACAAATTAACATGCCATTGGAACTGGAACTGCAAACCCTCTGGGCGGCACTGGTGGTTTATGTGCTGGCCGGTTCGCTGGCTATTTTTGGCGTCATGCTGAGGCGGCTACCCGAACGCGCGGTGCTGGCGCTGCTAATTTTCGGCCTGGTTTTGCATACGGTCTCCATCGCCCTGCGCTGGGAACGTCTGGGTCACGGCCCCTATATCACGATGTTCGAGATTTTATTGAGCAATATCTGGAGCCTCCTGGTTATTTACCTGCTGGCTTATTGGCGCATTCCCGCAATCCGGGCGACAGCGGCGGTGGTCATGCCTATCCTGTTTGTGATGATGGGCTGGCTGCTGGTGACCAACCCCTATGAGGGGCATCTGCCGGCGACTTATCACACCGTATGGCTCTTTATCCATATCGGTTTCGGCAAATTGTTTCTGGGCAGCGTGCTGGTGGCGGTGGGCATTTCGGGCATCATCCTGTTGCGCGGTGGGAGCCATGGAGGCCAGCGTTTCGCGCGCCTGCCGGATAACAGCCGGCTCGACGAACTGTCTTTCCGCTTCATGTCCATCGGCATTATTTTTGAGACGCTCATGCTGATCGTGGGCGCCATCTGGGCGCAGGATGCCTGGGGCCGTTACTGGGCTTGGGATCCGCTTGAAACATGGTCTTTCCTGACCTGGCTTTGTCTCGCCTTCTCGCTGCACGCGCGCGTGGCGTATAAAATACCCCCTCGCGCCGGTGCGCTCATGGTGATGAGCGTTTTTGCTTTGGCTTTTTTGACCTTCTTCGGCGTGCCNNCAATCGGGGTGCGTATTTCCATGCTTGATTTCAGCATGGTGCGCGGCATCTGGCAGGGCAGGCGCAAAGCCGCGCCGCGAGGGCGCGCGCGCGATGTGCGCTGGCGGGCGCTGGCGCTCACTGCCGGGCTGATCGTCGCCGGAGGGCTGACCATCGCCTACCTGCCGGACGGGCGGCGCGCGCCAGTGGCAAACGGGTCTAAAGAGGCGCGCGCCGCTCACTCACGGGAAAAAACCGAGGCCGAAATCAAACAGCGTTTTCAGCAGGGAGTGACCCTGCTTAACGCCAAACAGTACGAGCAAGCGCTCGCGGCGTTCCATCGCGTCATCGAGTTGGCGCCGACCATGCCGGAGGCGCACGTTAACACGGGTTTTGCGCTGATCGGCCTGAAGCGTTACGCTGTTGCGCGGGATTTTTTCGAAGGCGCCATCGCCCTGCGCAAGGATCAGGTCAACGCCTATTACGGCATGGCCGAAGCGCTGGAGGGGCTGAATGACCTGCCCGGCGCGCTCGGCGCCATGCGCACCTACCTGCATCTGGCGCCCGCCGACGATCCCTATCGGCGCAAGGCTGAGTCGGCGGTATGGGAGTGGGAAGCCAAAGTGGCAGAAATGCGCGGCAAACCTGTTTCGGCAAAACAGGTTAAGGAAAAACACTGATGCGCGCCCGCAAAACCCCCGGCGGCTTTCTCTGGTTTGCTGGCGCGCTGTTTTTTAAATTTCCACACCATGGTTGGCAATTTTTTCACGGCGCGCCTTCTCATTTTCGTAGGTGCCGGACATCAGGTTTATGGTCATTGTCCGCTCATCGCCACGGTTCATGATTATCGCCTCCCCTTGGTGCGACCAGATAGCCGTTGAGGCGCCGTCAGTTGAGGGTTTGCCGTATTTTGTTTCAAGGGACTCCGAAAATATTTTACTCACTTCCGGTAATTGTCCTTTTCTGGGGAGGATGGTCAGGGACAGCTTTTCCAATGAATCATTAAAAAAATAAAAAAATATAAGCGCCGGTTGTTCCAAAACGTCAGTCGAGGCTCTGCAAATCCTGTCGGCGTCAAATCTCTCCGGAACACTCTGGCAGGAGACCATGCCCTGCGCCAGCACCGCGCTTTCGCTCATGCCTAATTTATATCCTTTGATCTCCAGCGGTTCTTCAAGGCGTGGGGCGGTTTTCGGTTTCTCCCCCTGGCGACACCCTGCGATTGCATATACTGCCAGGCAAAGCAGTGCTATTTTGAACAGCCTGTTCATCGTGCTGTGAGTTTCTGCCCGGCAAGTCACAATCCCAAATCGCCCCACATCGCATCCACCCTCGCCTTCACCGCCGCATCCATGACGATGGGCTCACCCCATTTTCGTTGTGTTTCCCCCGGCCATTTGTTGGTGGCGTCCAGCCCCATCTTGCCGCCCAGGCCGGACACCGGGCTGGCGAAGTCGAGATAATCAATCGGCGTGTTTTCCGCCAGCAGGGTGTCGCGCACCGGGTCAACGCGGGTGGTGATCGCCCAGATGACTTCCTGCCAGTTGCGGATGGCGATGTCGTCGTCCACCACGATGATGAACTTGGTGTACATGAACTGGCGCAGATAAGACCAGATGCCAAACATCACGCGCTTGGCGTGCCCCGGGTATTGTTTTTTTATGGATACCACGGCAAGACGGTAGGAGCACCCTTCCGGAGGCAAATAAAAGTCCGCGATCTCGGGAAACTGCTTTTGCAACAGCGGCACGAACACTTCATTCATCGCCACGCCCAGCATCGCCGGCTCGTCCGGCGGTTTGCCGGTATAAGTGGAGTGGTAAATCGGATCGCGCCGCATGGTGATGCGTTCGATAGTCAATACCGGAAATTTTTCCTGCTCGTTGTAGTAGCCGGTATGGTCGCCAAACGGGCCTTCCAGGGCGGTTTCACCGGGGTGGATCACGCCTTCCAGCACAATTTCTGCGCTGGCCGGAACTTGCAGGTCGCTGCCGATACATTTCACCAGTTCGGTTTTTGCGCCGCGCAATAACCCGGCGAACTGATACTCGGATAATGAATCCGGCACCGGTGTCACCGCGCCCAGGATGGTAGCCGGGTCGGCGCCGATCACCACCGCAACGGGGAACGGCTCGCCGGGATGCTGCGCGCACCAGTCGCGGTAATCCAGCGCGCCGCCGCGGTGTGCCAGCCAGCGCATGATGGTCTTGTTGGGGCCGGCCACCTGCTGGCGGTAGATACCGAGATTCTGGCGCGGTTTGTTCGGGCCGCGCGTCACCACCAGCCCCCAGGTAATCAGTGCCGATATATCTTCCGGCCAGCAATGCTGGATGGGCAGCCTGCCCAGATCCACATTGTTTCCTTCCCACACCGTTTCCTGGCAAGGCGCGCTGGAAACCACCTTGGGCGACATGTTCAGCACCTGCTTCAGCACCGGCCATTTTTCCCAGGCATCCTTCAATCCCCTGGGCGGTTCGGGTTCTTTCAGGTAAGCCAGCAGTTTGCCCACTTCGCTCAGTGCCGCAATACTTTCTTCCCCCATGCCGAGCGCGACGCGGTGCGGCGTGCCGAACAAGTTGGCGAGCACTGGCATCGTATGCCCGGTTGGGTTCTCGAACAATATCGCAGGGCCTTGCGCACGCAACACCCGGTCGCAGATTTCCGTCATTTCCAGGTGCGGCGAAACAGGTGTCTTGACGCGTTTGAGTTCGCCCAACTTTTCCAGTTGTGCGATAAAGTCNNGGAGGGGAGATGAGCAGCTTCACCAAGGAGAGGGTTTTTCAATAAAACTTCTTTTCGCCTTTCGGCCTGGTCTTGAACCGCTTATGTAGCCAGAAATATTGCTCTGGCATTTCGCGTATTCGCTCCTCGATAAACTCGTTCATCCGGCGAGCATCGGCGATGTCGTCACCGCTCGGATAGTTCTCCCACGCAGGGTAAAAGGTCAGCACATACCCTTTACCTCCCGGCAACATGCGGGTGATGCTGGGCACGACTTTTGCGCCCGTCATCTGCGCGATACGCGGCACCGAGGTCATGGTCGCGGCGGGCACCCCAAAGAAGGGGATGAAGGCACCATCCTTGATGCCCTGATCCTGATCCGGCGGATAAATGAACGGCATGCCTTCGCGCATTCCCTTCAAGATCGGGCGCAGTCCCTGTTGGCGCGAATACAGGCGTTGCCGGCCAAAGCGGGCGCGCTTCTCCAGAAGCAGTTCGGTCAGGTAGCGGTTCTTCTGGTTCGCATACATGCATACCGTATCGGTGTGCTGCGCGATCCACGAGCCGCCTGCATCCATGCCGACGAAATGCGGCATAAGCAGGATGGCGGGCTTGCCTTTGACCGCTTCGAAATGTTCAACACCGTCAATGCGGATCAGACTGCGAATGCGCTCGGCAGTTGACCACCACAGGACGCCGCGTTCGATGAAGCTGCGCCCGAACGCCATGAAATTCCGCCGCACCAGCCTGATCCGTTCCGCCTTATCCATGTCGGGGAAACATAATTGCAAGTTTATGTTCGCCACCTTGCGCCGCTCCGCAGCCAGCAGGTAAAGCAGCAGCCCCACGCCATTGCCAAACCATGCCAGCACCGGCAGCGACAAGGGGTGCAGCAACCATAACAGGAAAACACCCAGGCGCGTCATTATGCGGGCTCCACCTCTTGTTGCCCGTGTTCTTTTTGCCCCGTTTTCGGATGATTGGCCGGTTCAATTCCGGCGGGGATTTTGTAGCGGTTGTAACCCCACAAGTATTGCGTGGGGCAGGCGCGCACCACCTTTTCCAGCGCCGTATTGATCTGCCCGGTGACGGGCAAGCCGTGAACGAATTCCAGCGGCGCAATATGAATGACATAGCCAGCCCCTTGCGGCAAACGTTCGGCATACGCCATCAGCACAGCTGCCCCGCTGGACTCAGCCAGCCGCCCCACCAATGTCATGGTGTAGGCCGGACGCCCGAAAAAATCGGCCCACTCCCCCTCGCCCTTGCCGGGCACCTGGTCCGGCAGCAAGCCGATTGCTTCGCCGCGCTTGAGCGCCTTATACAGCAGGCGCACTCCGCTCACATCGGTGCGCGCCAGCTTCAGATGGCCGTGCTCGCGCCCGCCGCGCATCACTCCTTCCAGCCAGGCCAGCTTGGGAGGGCGGTACAGTACGGTGATGGGCATACATTGGGCCGCATAGGTCGCAGATACCTCGAAACACCCAAGGTGGGGCGTTAAAAAAATAAGCCCCTTGCCGCGCGCGCGCGCCGCTTCGACATGATCCCAGCCATGGCACGTCTTGATGCTGGCCGTTACCTCCGCCAGCGGGCGGCACCACAGCCACGGCAATTCGGCCACCCCCTTGCCGGTTTCGGCAATACTGGCGCTTAACACCTCGCGAAAACTATCGGGGGGAAGAGAGAGGGAGGGAAAGGCCTGTCCGAGATTTTCGCGCATGCGCCTGGCATAGGTGCCGGATAGCCTGTACGTCACCCGGCCCAGCACGGTGCCAAGGCGATGCAACACGCCTAGCGAAAAGCGCGCTGTAAAATGGAACATCCAGTCGGCAAAGGCAGGAAGCATGGGTAGGAACAACCGAGTTTTGTTATAATGCGCACCCTTTAATCCAACTGCAAGGTGTGCTGAGAGCCATGAACGAATTTCTGTTTACATCCGAATCGGTATCTGAAGGCCATCCCGACAAGGTCGCCGACCAAATTTCCGATGCCATAGTTGACGCCATTCTAGCGCAGGACAAGCATTCACGCATCGCCGCCGAAACGCTGTGCAACACCGGCCTGGTCGTGCTGGCCGGCGAGATCACGACCGGCGCCAATGTTGATTACATCCAGGTAGCGCGCGACACGATCAAGCGCATCGGCTACGACAATACCGAATACGGCATTGATTATAAGGGTTGCGCGGTGCTGGTCGCCTACGACAAGCAAAGCCCGGACATTGCCCAAGGCGTGAACAAGGCCTACGACGACTCCCTGGGCCAGGGCGCGGGCGACCAGGGCCTGATGTTCGGTTACGCATGCGACGAAACCGATACCCTGATGCCGCTGCCGATTTACCTCGCGCACCGCCTGGTCGAGCGCCAGTCGCAACTGCGCAAGGATGGCCGTTTGAGCTGGCTGCGCCCGGACGCGAAATCGCAGGTCACCATCCGCTACGCGGATGGCAAGCCGCATTCCATAGACACCGTTGTGCTGTCCACCCAGCATGCGCCGGAGATAGCGCTGGAAGCCATACGCGAAGGCGTGATCGAAGAGATCATCAAGCCGGTGCTGCCGAAAAATCTCATCAAGGGCGAAATCAAATACCTGGTCAACCCCACCGGGCGCTTCGTCGTCGGCGGCCCGCAAGGCGATTGCGGCCTGACCGGGCGCAAGATCATTGTGGACACCTACGGCGGCGCAGCCCCCCACGGCGGTGGCGCATTCTCCGGCAAGGATCCTTCCAAGGTGGACCGTTCCGCCGCCTATGCAGGGCGCTACGTCGCGAAGAACATCGTGGCCGCCGGGCTGGCCAGCAAATGCCTGATCCAGATTTCCTACGCCATTGGCGTGGCGCAGCCCACCAGCGTGTGGGTGACCACTTATGGCACGGGCAAGGTTTCCGACGAAAAGATTTCCGAACTGGTCAGGAAGCATTTTGACCTGCGCCCCAAGGGCATCGTGCAAATGCTCGACCTGCTGCGCCCGATCTACCAGAAAACGGCGTCATACGGCCACTTTGGCCGCGAGGAGCCGGAGTTTACCTGGGAGAATACAGATAAGGCAGCGGCACTGCGCGCCGATGCCGGGCTATAAAACCATCAGCCACAGAGAACACAGAGCACACAGAGAATTCGCAGTTTTAACTCTGTGCTCTCCGTGAGCTCTGTGGCTTGAATTTCCGCCCTTCCGAGGGGCGCTGCAGCAGCAATGTCTGTCAGGCTCGGAAGGGTGGCTCAAAGTTTCAACGGCGCCCATTCATTAACTTGAATGGAGGAAACATGAACGCTGTTGCCAACGGATTCACCGATTACAAAGTCGCCGACATCAAACTGGCCTCGTGGGGCCGCAAGGAAATTGCCATCGCCGAGACCGAAATGCCCGGCCTGATGGCGATCCGCGAGGAGTTCGCTAAAAGCCAGCCGCTCAAGGGCGCGCGCATTACCGGCTCGCTGCACATGACCATCCAGACCGCCGTGCTGATCGAGACGCTCACCGCGCTCGGCGCGCAAGTACGCTGGGCTTCGTGCAACATCTTCTCGACGCAGGATCACGCTGCCGCCGCCATCGCAGCAGACGGCATTGCGGTGTTTGCTGTCAAGGGAGAGTCGCTGGAAGAATACTGGGATTACACCCACCGCATTTTCGAGTGGGCGGACGGGGGCTATTCCAACATGATTCTGGATGATGGCGGCGATGCCACGCTGCTGCTGCACCTGGGCAGCAAGGCGGAGAAGGATCAATCCGTGCTGGGCAATCCCGGCAGCGAGGAAGAGCGCATCCTGTTTGCCGCGATCAAGGCGAAGCTCGCCACCGACAAGACCTGGTACTCGACGCGGCTGGCGCAGATCAAGGGCGTCACCGAGGAAACCACTACCGGTGTGCATCGCCTGTACCAGATGCACGAGCGCGGCGACCTGAAGATTCCCGCGATCAACGTGAACGACTCCGTCACCAAATCCAAGTTCGACAACCTGTACGGCTGCCGCGAATCGCTGGTGGACGGCATCAAGCGCGCCACCGACGTGATGATCGCGGGCAAGGTCGCGCTGATCGCCGGTTATGGCGATGTGGGCAAGGGTTCGGCGCAGGCCATGCGCGCGCTGTCCGCGCAGGTGTGGGTCACCGAAGTTGACCCGATCTGCGCGCTGCAGGCCGCGATGGAAGGCTACCGCGTGGTGACCATGGAATATGCCGCCGACAAGGCCGACATTTTTGTGACCTGCACCGGCAACTTCCACGTCATCACCCACGACCACATGGCGAAGATGAAGGATCAGGCCATCGTGTGCAACATCGGCCATTTCGACAACGAAATTGACGTTGCCTCGATTGAAAAATATCAGTGGGAAGAGATCAAGCCGCAGGTGGACCACATTATTTTCCCCGATGGCAAAAGGATTATTCTTCTCGCCAAGGGGCGCCTGGTGAACCTGGGTTGCGGCACGGGCCACCCGTCTTATGTGATGTCGTCCTCTTTCGCCAACCAGACTATCGCCCAAATCGAGCTGTACACGCAGACCGACAAGTATCCGGTGGGCGTCTATACGTTGCCCAAGCATCTCGACGAAAAAGTGGCGCGCCTGCAATTGAGAAAGCTCAACGCGCAACTCTCCGTGCTGACCGACCAGCAGGCCGCCTACATCGGCGTGCCCAAGGAAGGGCCGTACAAGGCGGAGCATTATCGCTATTAAGGCTTGCCTTGCCTATGAACCCCCAGTCTGATGTAGGTCGGCATGAATGCCGACTTGTCGGGCTGATAACAAAGATGTGTAGAGCCGTAGGATGTGGTGAGCCCGCGAACCGCATCAATCGCGAACGATGCGGTTCCTTCGTCACCACATCCTACCCTTCCTGGCTTGAGGTTCATGGGTAGGGGATGGTTAGCAACACAAGGATGCAATCATGCGACTTCTGCTGATCTGGATATGTAATGCGCTGGCGCTGTTGGCGGTGGCCTATCTGCTGCCCGGTATCCGCGTGGACGGCATCGAGTCCGCGCTGATCGCCGCGCTGGTGCTCGGCCTTATCAATACGCTGATCCGCCCGCTGCTGATCCTGCTTACCCTGCCGGCCACCGTGCTGACGCTGGGGCTGTTTATCCTCGTCATCAACGGCCTGCTGTTCTGGTTTGCCGGTTCGGTGCTGCGCGGTTTCTGGGTCAGCGGCTTCTGGGTCGGCGTGATGGGCGCCTTGTTGTACAGTATCCTTTCCTCCCTATTTTCGCTGCTGATCCCGAAGCGGGCTATCCGGCATCAGCAGCATGGACCGGTGACCATAGACCATGACAAACTCTAAATTATTCAGCTTCGAATTCTTCCCGCCGCAAACCCCGGAAGGGGTGGAAAAACTTATCGCCACGCGCAAGCAACTGGCGTTGCTCAAGCCGGAATTCTTCTCCGTCACTTTCGGCGCGGGCGGCTCCACGCAAGACCGCACCGTGGAAACCATACGGCAGATCCAGGCCGAAGGGCACAACGCTGCCCCCCACCTGTCGTGCGTCGGCTCCACGCGCGAAAAAATCCGCACCCTGCTGTTCACCTACAGGGATATGGGCATCAAGCGCATCGTGGCGCTGCGCGGCGACCTGCCGTCCGGCATGGCCAGCATCGGCGAGTTCCAGTATGCCAACGAACTGGTGTCGTTCATCCGCGCCCAGACCGGCAACCACTTCCATATCGAAGTGGCGGCCTATCCCGAGTTCCACCCGCAAGCCAGATCGCCGAGTGAAGACCTGGTCAACTTCAAGCGCAAGGTCATGGCCGGAGCGAATGCCGCCATCACGCAATATTTCTACAACGCCGACGCCTATTTCCGCTTCGTCGAGGAATCCCGCCGGATGGGCGTCACCATCCCCGTCGTACCCGGCATCATGCCCATCGTGAAGTTCTCGCAACTGGCGCGCTTTTCCGATGCCTGCGGCGCGGAAATCCCGCGCTGGATGCGCAAGACTATGGAAAGTTACGGCGACGACAACGACTCGGTGCAAGCCTTCGGCCTCGATGTCGTCACGCAACTGTGCGAGCGCCTGCTTGCCGGCGGCGCGCCCGGCCTGCATTTCTACACCCTCAACCAGGCCGGGCCGTCGCTGGAAATCTGGAAGCGGTTGGGGCGGTCTATCTAACGCATCGCCGGATCCCGGGAAAGCCAATCCATGCTATTCAACTCATACGCGTTTCTTCTCCTATACTTGCCGGTAGTATTTGCCGGGATGTTCTGGATTGGGCGCCGCAGCCATCGGTTGGCAGCACTGTGGTTGGCGCTGGCATCGCTAGCGTTTTACGCGGTATGGGATGCGCGTTTTGTGCTGCTGCTATTGGGCTCCATCGCCTTCAATTATGGCGCCGGATACTGGATCGGGCTGCGGCGTGCTGCCGGATCAGGCAAGCAGGCAAAACATTCTCTGGTGATCGCGATTGCAGCCAACCTGATCCTGTTGGGCTACTTTAAATATGCCAATTTTTTCCTGGCTTCTGCCAACCAGATTTTCGGTAGCCACATCGCCGCACTGGACATCATCCTGCCGCTCGGTATTTCGTTCTTCACCTTCACCCAAATCGCTTTCCTGGTGGATGTCTATCGCGGCATCGCGCGCGAATACAATTTCATTCACTACTTGCTGTTCGTCACCTACTTCCCGCACTTGATCGCCGGCCCGGTATTGCATCACAAACAAATGATGCCGCAATTTGCCAGGCCGGAAACTTACCGCATCAATTTGGACAACGTTGCGATCGGGCTGACCATTTTCATTCTCGGGCTCGCCAAGAAAGTATTGATTGCTGACAGCCTGGCGGAATATGCCACGCCAGTTTTCGATGCGGTAAAAATGGGTGGGGAGCCAATGTTGCTCGAGGCGTGGATCGGCGCCCTGTCCTATACGCTACAACTGTATTTCGATTTTTCCGGTTACTCGGACATGGCGATCGGCCTGTCGCTGATGTTCAACGTGCGACTGCCGATCAATTTCGATTCGCCCTACAAAGCCACCAGCATCATTGAGTTTTGGCGGCGTTGGCACATTACCTTGTCCTCGTTTCTGCGCGATTATCTTTACATTTCGATGGGCGGTAACCGCAAAGGCGGCGTGCGCCGCTATGCCAACCTGATGGCCACCATGCTGCTCGGTGGGTTGTGGCACGGCGCGGGTTGGACATTCGTGATCTGGGGTGGCCTGCACGGTTTATATCTGATGGTGAACCATGTCTGGCGCAGCTTCAAACAGCGTATGGGCTGGAGTGATGGCGGGCGATATGCAAAATTGGGAGCCGGTGCGCTTACTTTCCTGGCGGTAGTGGTAGGCTGGGTGTTTTTCCGGGCAGATAGCTTTGCTTCTGCGATCGCCATGCTGTATGGCATGGCGGGGGCAAATGGGGTGGCGCTTTCATCCATGTTCAAGGAATTATTGCCGCTAACCCACTTGAGTACAGCAGGGGCAGTATCCACTTTGATAGTTGGTTTTGTTCTCGTGTTTGGATTCCCGAATGTGCGGCAACTGCTGGTGAGCTACAAACCAACCTGGGAGGATATGGTACACACACAAACGCCCGCACCACATCCTCAAAACTGGCTTTCCCGCAGGCTGCGCTGGCAACCAACGCCGCACCATGCGTGGGCCGTTGGTGGAATTTTCACTCTTTGCGCCTTGAGCCTGACCAAAGCCAGCGAGTTTCTCTACTTCCAGTTTTGATCATGCAACGATATTTGGCACATTTTCTGGCTGCGCTTGTCACGTCATTAGGTGTTGCTGGAGGGGCTGTTTGGCTTGTGGATCCGTTTGAGTATTTTCGGGTTTCTTCGTGGCATAAGCCGGCCTATTTCTCCAGTTGGCAGCGTTCCCAGAATATTGGCATAGCATCGAATTACGATTACGACGCCGTTGTTATAGGCAACTCGATGACGGAAAATTTTTCGACCAATCAAATCAATAAAAGGTTGGGATGGAAGAGCGTTAATCTGGCCATGTCCGGGACTTACGCCTACGAGCAACGGCGTTTGCTCGAATTGGCCATCAGAACCGGGAAGGTGAAAAATGTGTTATGGGTTGTTCAGTGGGACGCATTTGCACACCCGGCTGATTTTGTGCGCAAGGATATGGCTTATCTCGAGGGGCTTTATAGCGGCAGCCCGGTAGCGTTGCTGCAGCATTACTTGCTGAATACCAAAATGCTCAAACTCTCCATAAAGGTTTTTGGCAATCACAAAACTATGGATAACGCGTGGAATTGGGGCGGCCATTATAAATTTGGATGCGCGCCAGTAATGGAGAGTTATGCTGATACGAGCCGTGATCTTGTAATGGGTAACGCCTTGAGCAGCCTTGAAATGTTGACTGACGAGCATTCCCTGGCCGTCAGCGTTCAGAAAAATTTATTCGATGTGGCAAAACAAAACCCTGGCATCAAATTTACCTTGATTATTCCGCCGTATTCAAAATGGTCATACAAAGCGCAGACCAAGTTCGGTGACGCACTTATGCGGGCGGTATTGAATTTTAGAAAAAGTGTTGCGGCGCAACTGGGCGGATTGAGTAATGTGACTATTTCAGATTATCAATCTGATCCGCGCATAATTCTGGATGCTGATAATTACAAGGATTTAACGCACTTTTCCCCTAAAATAAGTGCAATGATGATTGATGAAATTTCCGGTGGAATAACTCTTCCCATGCAGTCGCAACCCGAGTTTCTTTCGCGGATTAACTTGCGCGGCAATTGTATAGATTGACTCCGAATAACCCGTTAGCCTATTAGCAGATCGTTCCAGCAAAACCGTTATTGTGATTCCCTGGTGCAGTGTTTCGCTCTTGGCGGTGCTTGAGCCGGTAGCAAAACCATCCTAAACTTGAGACTAGAGCATCTATGAAATCGCCCGAACTTCTCCTTCCTGCCGGTGCGCTGGAAAAAATGCGCACCGCCTACGCTTTCGGCGCGGACGCGGTGTATGCCGGGCAGCCGCGCTACTCGTTGCGCGCGCGCAACAATGAATTCAGGCTGGAGCAACTTGAAACCGGCATCCGCGAGGCGCATCAGCTAGGCAAAAAGTTTTTCGTCGCCAGCAACCTGATGCCGCACAACGCCAAGGTGAAGACCTACATGGCGGACATGGAACCGGTCATCGCCATGCAGCCGGATGCGCTGATCATGGCCGACCCCGGCCTGATCGCGATGGTGCGCGAACGCTGGCCGGAGATGCAGATTCATCTTTCGGTGCAGGCCAACACCGTCAACTACGCGGCAGTGAAATTCTGGCAGTCGCTCGGCCTGTCGCGCGTGATCCTGTCGCGCGAACTGTCGCTGGACGAGATCGGGGAAATCCGCCAGCAATGCCCGGACATCGAACTCGAAGTATTCATCCACGGCGCGCTGTGCATGGCGTATTCCGGGCGCTGCCTGCTGTCCGGCTACTTCAACCACCGCGATGCGAACCAGGGCACCTGCACCAACTCCTGCCGCTGGGATTACAAGATAGACAGCGCGGGAGAAGATGGCACCGGCGACATCCAGAAAATAGACTTCGACTTCGACAAGGCGCTGGGCGAATCCGCACTGTCATCCTGTGGCAGCCAGCCGCGCCATCCGCTGGCGGATAAGGTTTATGTCATTTCGCGCCAGGATCATCCGGACGAGCTGATGCCGGTGATCGAAGACGAGCACGGCACCTACATCATGAACTCGAAAGACCTGCGCGCGGTGGAACATGTCGGGCGCCTGGTGAAAATCGGTATTGATTCGCTCAAGGTCGAAGGCCGCACCAAATCCATTTACTATGTGGCGCGCACCGCGCAAGTGTACCGGCAGGCGATTGATGATGCCGTCGCGGGCCGCCCGTTCAACTACTCATTGCTCGGCGCGCTGGACGCATTGGCGAATCGCGGCTACACCGACGGTTTCTACGAACGTCACCACACCCACGAACAACAGAACTACCTGCGCGGCCACTCCGAAAGCACACGCCAGCAATATGTCGGCGACATCGTGGCGTGCGCGAACGGCATGGCCGAAATCAACGTGAAGAACAAATTCCAGGTCGGCGACAAGCTGGAGATCATCCACCCTTCCGGCAACCACATCGTCCGGCTTGCCGAGATGCGCGGCATCGAAGGTGAATTGCTCACCGTAGCGCCCGGTAGCGGGCATCGAGTGCGGATACCGTTGCAGGGCGAGCTGGCAAAGGGCATGGTGGCGAGGTTTTTGTAGCTGGCGAGACAGACGCATAGAGTTGTGCGGGGAGGATACACGCTAAGCTGGGCTCCCGCCTACGCGGGAGCGACAAAACCGAATAAATCCGCGTTTCCTTAGCCTTGCATAGCCATTCGACTAAGCAACAAGTTGCTGGTTAACACGGATGTACACGGATTATCAACGAGTTGGTTTTCTCATCCGCGCCACCTTTTTGGTGGATGGCGAACCTCGATCAATGCGTTGCTTTATCTGCGTTAATCGGTGTTCATCCGTGGCTGAGCCGTTTTTAGGTTTATTCGTGCATAGTTCATTATTTGTGCGAATGCATTCGCACCCACAAAACCGCGCGCCAATGAAAAACGGGCCAGATGTTTCCATCTGGCCCGCAATCGCCAGGCTTTGCAGCCTGGCCTGAAACTTGACTTGCTTGCTTACTTGACGTGGCAGGCGAGGCAAACTGCGCTGCCGCTGTTGCTGATACGCAGGAACGTCTTTTGTGCATCGTTATGCGGGTCGTGGCAGCTTGCGCATTCCACTGTCGCGGAACCCACAGCGGAACCGTAGAGACGCATGTTGTTCTTCTGGACCGGGTCGGAACCTACCACGAATCCGGAGCCGCTGGCAGACGCGCCAACGAAGTCCTGGTCAGCACAACCTGCATTGCTGCCAGAGGCTGTTTGGCCACCGCCGCAGTAGGGGATGCCGACCGGGTGGTCGTTGCTCAGGTCGGTGCCGAGTTCCATGTAGACCTTGGCATTCAGTGCGCCGCCAACCGTATCAGTGCCCTCTCCGGACCAAAACGTCGTGGAGTAGCCTGCGCCGGTAGCGTTATAGCCTGCGCTGCTGGGGGTGCCAGTGGATGGCTTGTTGATCATGTTATCCATGGCTTGGGTGCCATCGTGGCATGACAGACAGGCCAGCGACATGCTGTTGTTGTTCAGGACGGAAGAACCCTGCATGGTGCCCGAGCTGTACGTGGTGTAGGCGGAAGCTGGATTGGCCAGCGCCTTGTTCCACAGCGGTGCATTGACGGTCAGGTTGGCGGCGTGAGGTGTGTGGCAGAACACGCAGACTTCGTCGGTGGCGCTGGTGAATATGTCACCTGGTCTGGCCATCCCGTAGGTAGTCGGGGTAGTAAAGCCGTTGGCGGTACGGTTGGAAGAACCCAGGTTGTGGCGGGTGCTGGCGATGCCGGTAGTGGCGATAGTGGCGGCGCTTGCCGTCGTTGCGGCTGTGATCAACCCAAGAGCTAGGGCTGATGCTGTCAGTACTTTTTTGGTGGTCTTTTGCATGAGAATCTCCTCGTTTAAATTAGAAAGTGGCGACCGCTATTCTGGTCGGGGTGTTACAGGCTTGCGTACCGCACTCACTACAAAGCAGTTTCCGTGCCAGAAATTTAGAGGACGGGGGGAGAAAAACAGAAGACCGTTATTTTGCGCGGCTTTGCCGCGCTTTTGTGGATCTCCGTCTGCCGTGGATGCCTTCCTGCCCCCTGGTTCCATGCCCCTCAATCTCATCTTAAATTCCCATTCCCGAAATCGCCTATTCCCGGAAATGGGAAGCTTCGTTTTTGGAATAAACATCCGGTTCTGCTTGTAGCCCGGATGAAGCGAAGCGGTGTGTGGTTGTTGGGGCTTTCAGCCCCTAAGCCGGACAAGCCGGAACCAAACGTCGGGCTTCAGACCGACGTTGCCGCCGAGTCGGGCTGAAGCCCGATCTACGGGATTCTGCTCAAAAAACGTGAAGAGTTGACTCATGGGGGCCTCTAGAGACTAATGGATTATTTGGGTTTTACGAAACATCCGGTTCGGGAACCCCGCATTGCTGTGGGATAATCCTACCATGAATTCTTCCCTGCTTTCCGGCCTTAATCTCGAGCAACTTGCCGCCGTCACCCTGCCCGCACAATCCGCGCTGATCCTGGCCGGAGCCGGCAGCGGCAAGACGCGCGTGCTCACCACGCGCATCGCCTGGCTGATCAGCACCGGACAAGTCAGCCCGCACGGCATTCTGGCGGTGACTTTCACCAACAAGGCGGCGAAAGAGATGCTGGCGCGCCTGTCGGCCATGCTGCCGATCAATATGCGCGGTTTATGGATAGGCACGTTTCACGGGCTGTGCAACCGCATGTTGCGCGCGCATCACCGCGAGGCGAACCTGCCGCAGACCTTCCAGATATTGGATAGCGGCGACCAGCTTTCCGCCATCAAGCGGCTGATGAAGGCGATGAACGTGGACGACGAAAAATATCCGCCGCGCGAAGTGCAAAACTTCATCAGCGGCAGCAAGGAGCAGGGCTTGCGCGCGTCCGAGGTGGAAGCCTACGACCCCTACACGCGGCGCAAGGTGGAAATCTTTGCCGAGTACGACGCGCAATGCCAGCGCGAGGGGGTGGTGGATTTTTCAGAGATGTTGTTGCGCTGCCACGAATTGCTGTCGCGCAACCAGCCGCTGCGCGAGCATTATCAGGAGCGATTCAAGCACATTCTGGTGGACGAGTTCCAGGACACCAACAAGCTGCAATACCAATGGCTGAAATTGCTGGCGGGTTCTCCCTCACCTCAATCCTCTGATGCAACAACCAGCCATTCGACTAGGCCGCCACAAAACGGCGGCCAAGTCGCCGGTTATCCCGCAAGCGGGGAGAGCGAAGCGAGGGGGGCGAAGCCAGGCGAACGAGAAAGGCAATCTTCAATCTTTGCGGTGGGCGATGATGACCAGTCCATCTATGCTTTCCGTGGCGCGAATGTCGGCAATATGCAGGAGTTGCTGCGCGATTTTCATGTCGGGAGCGTCATCAAGCTGGAGCAGAATTACCGCTCGCACGGCAACATCCTCGATGCGGCCAACGCGCTGATCCGGAAAAACAGCAGCCGTCTCGGCAAAAATCTGTGGACGGACGCGCACAAGGGCGAGCCGCTGCGCGTGTATGAAGCGGCGACCGATATGGACGAGGCGCGCTTCATCGCCGAGGAAGTGCGGCAGCTCGAACGCGAAGGCGTGCGCCTGTCCGAGATGGCCGTGCTGTACCGCTCCAATGCGCAGTCGCGCGTGCTGGAACATGCGCTGGTGTCCGCCGGATTATCCTACCGCGTGTATGGCGGGCTGCGCTTCTTCGAGCGGCAGGAAATCAAACATGCGCTGGCCTACCTGCGCCTGATGGAAAATACCGGCGACGATAATGCGCTGTTGCGTATCATCAACTTTCCCGCGCGCGGCATCGGCGCGCGCAGCGTCGAGCAGTTGCAGGAAGCGGCCAAACAATACAACACGACTTTATGGGACGCGGCGGCGCGCGCGGGCGGCAAGATTTCGGCCTTCGTGGCATTGATAGACATGCTGCGCAATGCCACGCGCGAACTGCCGCTCCCGGAAATCATGGATCATGTCTTGCAGCACAGCGGCCTGATCGCGCATTACCGGAACGAAACAGGCGTAAAAAAACGCGAGGCGGAAGAGCGGCTGGAGAACCTCAACGAACTCATCAACGCCGCGACGCTGTTCGTCCACGAGAACGAAGATGACAGCCTGACCGCCTTCCTCACCCACGCTTCGCTGGAAGCGGGCGAGCATCAGGCGGGCGACAGCGAGGACGCCCTGCACCTGATGACGGTGCATGCCGCCAAGGGGCTGGAATTTCACACCGTGTTCATCACCGGGCTGGAAGAAGGGCTGTTCCCGCACCAGAACAGCAAGATGGCTGACGGCGGCCTGGATGAGGAACGCCGCCTGATGTATGTGGCGATCACGCGCGCGCGGCGCAGGCTTTACCTGAGCTTTGCGCAAAGCCGCATGCTGCACGGCCAGGTGAATTACAGCCTGGTATCGAGTTTTTTGAGCGAACTGCCGGACGAGTTGCTGCACTGGATTTCGCCGAGGGTGAGTACACACAAGACGTTGGCGTCTTTTGGACACTTCGAGCCCCTCACCCCCAGCCCCTCTCCCANNCTCTCCCATTTACGGGAGAGGGGAGCGCGACAGCGCGGGAGAGGAAAATCGTGGTGCGCGAAATTCATCGTGGCGCATCGGCCAGCGCGTGTTCCACCAGAAGTTTGGAGAGGGTGTCATTACCGGCGTGGAGGGCGGCGGCGCGGATGCGCGCGTACAGGTGAACTTCCGCAAGGCGGGCGCCAAGTGGCTGGCGCTGGAATATGCCAGGCTCACACCCTTATAACCCCTGACCTCCGTTGGAGTTCAGGATTTTCTTTCTCCCTGTAAAATACCCCTCATGATCTGGAAACCCAACGTTACTGTTGCCGCCGTAATCGAGCTGGACGGAAAATTTCTGCTGGTGGAGGAAAACACGTCCCAGGGCATTTTGTTCAACCAGCCNNGCGGCGGTCGCGCGCGAAACGCTGGAGGAATCCGCGTATGAATTTGAGCCGCAGCACCTGATCGGCATTTATCGCTGGCACTCGCCCGCATCCGACACCACCTATCTGCGCTTTGCCTTTACCGGGCGCACCCTTGCCCACTATCCGCATCGGGCGCTCGATGAAGGCATCATCCGCGCGTCATGGATGACGCCGGATGAAATCCGCGCCAGCCAGGAGCATCACCGCAGCCCGCTGGTTTTGCGTTGCGTTGAGGATTATCTGGCCGGCAAACGCTATCCGCTGGAGTTGCTGGTCCACTATGACTAAGCTCCATGTCGTGGTTGGCATGTCCGGCGGCGTGGATTCCACCGTCACCGCTCTATTGCTGAAGCAGCAAGGCTACGCAGTTACCGGCCTGTTCATGAAGAACTGGGAAGATGACGACGACGACGAGTATTGTTCCTCGCGCGAAGATCTGATTGATGCGGTCGCGGCGGCTGATGTCATCGGCATCCCTATCGAGGCTGTGAACTTCGCCGCAGAGTACAAGGATCGGGTGTTCAGCTATTTCCTGCGCGAATACGAAGCCGGGCGCACGCCCAACCCGGACATCCTGTGCAACTCGGAAATCAAGTTCAAGGCATTTCTGGAACATGCCATGCGCCTGGGGGCGGATGCGATTGCCATGGGGCATTACGCAAAAATGCATGAACGGGACGGGCTGTTTCAACTGCTCAAGGCGGATGACGCGAGCAAAGATCAAAGCTATTTCCTGCATCGCCTGAACCAGGCGCAACTATCCAAAGCGATGTTCCCGCTGGGCGAGTTGCTGAAGACCGAAGTGCGCGAAATCGCCCGCAAACACGGTCTCGCCAACCACGCCAAGCGCGACAGCACCGGCATCTGTTTCATCGGCGAGCGTCCGTTCCGCGAATTCCTCAACCGCTACCTGCCAACCCAACCGGGCGACATTTGGACTCCCAGCTCGCTTGCTGATATGCCCGGTTACAAGAGGGAGTCCAATGCGCTTGCTCCCGCACCTGAGTGCTCCGCACCACCGTGTCACAAGCGCACACCGCAGGGCAGGGTGATGGGCCAACACCAGGGGCTGGCGTTCTATACCTTGGGGCAGCGCCAAGGCTTGGGCATAGGCGGCGGCAAGGAAGGCACCGGCGAGCCGTGGTTTGTGGCTGACAAGGACATGGCCGGCAACCGCCTGATCGTGGTACAGGGCCACGATCACCCCGCCTTGTTGAAGCCGAATCTGGGCGCGATGGACCTGCACTGGATCAGCGGCCACGCACCCGACACCGCGCGCGGCTACGGCGCCAAGATTCGCTACCGCCAGCACGACGTCGCCTGTCGCATCACCGCGCTTGACGGCGACCGCGCCAGCTTCAAGTTCGACGAGCCGCAATGGGCGGTCACGCCGGGGCAATCGGTGGTGGTATATGACGGCGCGGTTTGTTTGGGCGGCGGGATTATCGAGAATCGCTGACAGGTTCTACTTGCCACCTCAGCGGCCGCTTCTAATTGCATCGCAGCCATTGGTCTCGAAGCAGATTATTTATCGGCTAACGACACATTCCAATTTTGTAGATGTGGTGAGCTCGCGAACCGCATCAATCGCGAACGATGCGGTTCCTTTGTCACCGCATCCTACGAGTTTTTGCGCCTTTCCACTTGAGCATGGTTAGGGGTTTAGGGGAGCTACATGAGACTGAGAATGATTGGAATAGGTAGGCCAAGTGGGCGAGTAGTCTTCAGCTTGATTGCCCCATGTTGTCCAGCCTTCGCGTGGGCCTCGCCCGAAAAGTTCGATGTAAGGGCCAGGGCTGCACGCTTCAATGATTCCGTATTGTTCGTCAGGTTTGCGCGAATGTTCGCGCTTCATGGATCGAATGATATTGACCTGACTTCTGCCGGGCGCAAGAGTACGGACATTCTTTCCGCGCACGCCGAACAAAATGATTTCGGTGGTGTTGCGGAAGTAAAAGCCTACCCCTCTGCCGTCTGGGCCACCGTCCTTGCGCACCTTGTGCCAGATGAGATTGCTCTTGTACGAAAACCCCCATGCTTGCAATATACGCAAGCCTTCAGGCAGTAACGCATTGGGAACCCACAAATACAGGTGAGCGGTTTCCGCGCAAATACTCGACACAGAAAGCGCGGCAATTTCGTCAAGCTTCATCGTGTTATAGCGATTGAGGCGCTTATGTTCTGGTGCGACCTTGCCGGTTTTGTTTTGAAACTGCCAGGGCGGATCGGCCAGTATGGTTTTGAACCGCTCGCCATTGGTTTTTTTAAGGAGGTCTTGTGATGGGTTCATTGTGGCCAATCAGTTATCAGTTTTGGAGTAATGCCCAGAACCAACACTGGGCAGCCGCCGTTTCGTCCAGCGCGCATACGATAAAGAAGTTTGCCCATCCAAGTGGTACTGGCACCGTACTTCGGCATGACGCCGAGACTCTTAAAGACATCGTTGAGGCTTTCGCTACGCGTCAGCAAGACAGCGGCACTGATGACACCAGCCTCATGGAACGCACGGAAAGCATACAAGTCGCGGTCAAAGGTTTGGTCTTTGCTATTCCATTCGAGATCGAATGCAACACGGTTTTTCACAAAGTCGACCTTGTGCCCGTCCATGAAGTCGTCAAGGCGGGTTTCGGTTTTCATCGTTCCGTCGTCAGTATGGGTTTCGATCGTAACGACAAGGTCGCCATGAATACGTGTCTCAAACCAGCCCATTGGGCGAAACAGCGAGGCCATACGTTTGGGGATTTGAGATTCGTTGCCGCCTTTGGCGAGAATGTCAGCCGTTGTCAGACGAAATCTGTTCAGGGCGCTGATGAGTTCCGCAAATTCTTCAGGACAACCCGTTGCAAGAACTTCGGCAGCATGGCGGTAATTGTGGACTTCGTAGGTTTCGAGGAAGTCGGCGGAGAGATAGTCAGTCAAAGGCATTTGTAAAGAATACCTTTTTGGCGCCAATTCAGCAACGGAGGAGCTTTAACCCCGAATTGACTCAAGATAAAAGTTACCGAAGGTTGCAGCGCCTGGACGATTACCAGCGGCTGTTCGAGTTCGACATTTTCCAGCCCGCTCATTTACGCAAGCTGCTGACAATAGCGACACGCTCAAGGCGATAAAGCGGCGCAGCACCCATTCCGTTTTAAGCAGGATGTTGGGGGGGTGAAGATGGATTCTTTCTTTAACAGCGCAGCGGCGTGCCTGGTTTGTGATACATCGCCACCCGTTAGCAGGCGCACCGGGACATTGGTATCAATGACGTGTGTGGCGCGTCTTGGTTTCCGCCGTGAGGGCCTTGCCCATTTCCTCCAGAGTGTGCGCCTTGCCGGTGTAGCCCGCGCAACCATTCACTTCATCCAGCGTGGTGGCAGCGAACGGTTTGAGAGGGCGCAGCAGCACACCCGGCTTTCACGTAAAATAGCGCCTGTCCCAATTGCCAGACCGCCGTCATGACCTTAACCGCCCTCACCGCCCTTTCCCCGCTGGATGGACGCTATCACGGCAAGGTGGACGCCTTGCGCCAGCATTTCAGCGAATTCGGCCTGATCCGCTACCGGGTGCTGATCGAAATCGAGTGGCTGAAAGCCTTGAGTGCCGAAGCGGGCATCGCGGAAATCGCGCCGTTCTCCGCCGCCGCTATCGCGCAGCTTGACCAGCTTGCCGCGCGGTTCGGCGAAGCCGATGCGGAGCAGATCAAGGCCATCGAGAAACGCACCAACCACGACGTGAAGGCCATCGAATACTGGCTACGCGAAAAGCTGGCGGCCAACCCGGAAACCGCAACCGCGCTGGAATTCATCCACTTCGCCTGCACCTCGGAAGACATCAACAATCTGAGCCACGCGCTGATGCTGGACCATGCTTGCGCCGAAGCGATGCTGCCCGCGCTGGATGCGCTCATCGGCAAGTTGCGCGACATTGCCCATCATCTCGCCGATCTGCCCATGCTGTGCCGCACCCACGGGCAGACCGCCACGCCCAGCACGCTGGGCAAGGAAATGGCCAATGTCGCACACCGCCTGCAACGCGCGCGCGCGCGCCTGGCCGAAGTGGAAGTGCAGGGGAAAATCAACGGCGCGGTGGGCAACTATAACGCGCACCTGGCCGCCTATCCGAACGTGGATTGGGAAAGCTTCGCGCACCGCTTCGTCGCCGGGCGCGGCATCACCTTCAACCCCTACACCACCCAGATCGAGCCGCACGATTACATGGCGGAACTGTTCGACGCCTATGCGCGCGTTAACACCATCCTGATTGACCTGAACCGCGACCTCTGGGGCTACATTTCACTGGGCTATTTCAAGCAGAAAGTGGTAGCGGGCGAAGTGGGTTCGTCCACTATGCCGCACAAGGTCAACCCGATTGATTTTGAAAATTCCGAAGGCAACCTCGGCCTGGCCAACGCGCTGCTGCGCCACCTGTCCGAGAAGCTGCCCATCTCGCGCTGGCAGCGTGACCTGACCGACTCCACCGTGCTGCGCAACATGGGCGTGGCGCTGGGCTACACCCTGCTCGCCTACGATTCGTGCCTGAAGGGATTGAACAAACTGGAAGCCAACCCGCAACGCCTGGCGGAAGACCTGGACAATAGCTGGGAAGTGCTGGCCGAGCCGATCCAGACCGTGATGCGCCGCTACAACATAGCGAACGCCTACGATAAACTGAAGGAACTTACGCGCGGCAAGGGCGGCATCAACCGTGACAGCCTGCGCGCCTTTATCCAGACCCTGGACATTCCTGCAACGGAAAAACAGCACCTGTGCGAACTGACGCCGGACACCTACATTGGCAAGGCAACGGAATTGGCAAGGCGGATTTAGCCAACCCCGTCATTCCAGGCAAGGCGTAGCCGCGACCCGGAATCCAGTGTTATTTTTTTTCATCCTAGAAAATGTAGCTGATAGCTTTGTAGGTGCGAATTCATTCGCACATAACCTGTTGTTCGTGCGAATGAATTCGCACCTACAAAACCACCTGCCGTGCTTTCTGGGGTCAAAAGCAAAAATAAACAAGCCCGCAATCGCGGGCTTGGGTGTTTTATGCACAATGCTTCTAGGGAAACGCGGATTTATTCGGTTTTGTCGTTCCCGCGTAGGCGGGAACCCAGTCAAATCAAACAGCTGGATCCCCGCCTTCGCGGGGATGACGAGTTAATCTGTGTTTCCCTAGTTGTTACGGAATGGCGGCTCCTCGCTGGAACGCCGCCACGCCGGAAATCACACCGGCGCTTGCGCCGCCGATTTTTTCCAGCCCATAGGTCATCATCGCTCCGGTGGCGCCCGCACCGCCAAAGCCGCCGACTATCGTCCCTTCATTCGTTGTGCCGCAACCGCTGGAGCAAGTCACCGTAAGGTGCTGCGCGTTTGGTGCCCGGCTATCGGCATAAAAGGCTGTCTTTTGGATGATCGGCACATTTGATGCGGTCGCGCTCAGGTTTGAACCCCCAACCGACACGTTCACGCCGACATTCACCGTCTGCGCGGTGAAATTGGCGCTCAGGGTCGCGGTATGGGAACCCGACGCGTTCAGATTGTCGGTCGGAAAGGTTCCCCCTGCATAGGTATAAGTAAACGCACCTGAAACCGGCAGCGTCACCGCAGCGGTTTCCGTGGGCCCGGCAATCCAGTGCAGGCTGCCCGCCAGCGGCACCGCCGTAGGCGCGCAAGGTGGAGTTATGCAGGTGGCCCGGTTCGTGACATTCACGCTGCCGCCATCCCAGCGCCCCCAACTGATGCCGGTGGCCGTGTCGCTGCCCGCGTTGGACGGCGCACTGGTGCCAACGGCCAAGGTTTTGGATGGATGATTCATGCCGCTATCGTTGATGGTATTCATGTCAAACTGGATCAGGTTGCCGCCGACGCCATCCATCCGTGCCGGGGCGTTCGCGTAAAAGCCGAGCATGGGCGTCTTGATGATCGCGGTTGGATCGGTCGAGGACGTCATCACCCAGCGATATGGGGTTGCGGTGTTGCTGGTCGCGCCAAGCAATGCTGTCACCCCGTTTACTTGTTCAAAATACGGTGGCCCGACAAAAGTAGCGCTCAAACCATAACTCAGGATCGCGCCATTCAAACCTGCGCCGGTCAGTTGCCCGGAAACGTTGCCGCTACCGGGCGTGCCGCCATCCACCATCACCGTCAGCAGGCCCGGCCCGGCGGCCTGGTTATAGCTCGAAGCATGGAATGTCGCCCCGCCTACGCCATCGCCGCCATTGATGACCGCTTCGTTGCCCGGCAAGGTTTGGGCATTCCAGGTGTGCGGCGCGCCCAGTGCATCGTTGATCGCAAGGTCAATATTGATGTCCACCACCTGCCGGGTGAAGTCAACCGTCAACGCGGTCGTGCCCAGCACCGTGCCCGGCTGTCCGATGCTATTGGTCACCCTGCCGCCATCAAAGGTGTAGACCTTGGAGCCGACCAGCGCATTGGGCAGGAATAGCGGCCCGGCCTCCGGCCCGGTAATCCAGTGCGGGCTGGCCGTACCGATACCCGTCCCCCAGGAACTGGTATAGCTGCCCCCGGTCCATGAGCCGAAATAAATGCTGGATTGTCCGGACGTGGTGGTACCGCTCGCGGTGCTGGCTGCTACGCTCGTCGCCATGTAGCCCGAGCCAGGGCTCGCCGGATTCCCGCTACTGTAAGCACTCAGCACGCTGCCGGGGGTGCTGAGGGTGTCAGCCAGTTTGATGTCGCCGCCGTAATCGGCCACAAAATAGTTGCCAGTCGGCGTAGCAGGGATGACATTGGTGACTGCCGCCGAGCGCACAAGGGTCGCATGGCCGGATATGTCTCCACCCGCATTGCCGCTATCCCACAGGTTGTACGATAGCATTGCGCCGTAGTAATTCTGGGCGGTGAAAGCGCCGTCCAGATTGCCGAAGCAAGTTGTGCAAAGGGTGGGCGCGCCTGCTCCCATGGAGACGGTCAGATTGTTGGCTGTTCCACCCGGGTAAGAACTGGCAAAGAACTGATTACCCGTTAAGGCTACGTTGGTCGCGCTCGCTGACCAGGCCTGCCCTCCCACTGTCAGGGCAAGGCTCGCGCTGACCAGATTGGTGGTGAAATCCACGCTGAGGGAGGCGCTGTTAAATGCTCCGCTTTGCCCGGACTGCCTGTCGTAAGGGGCGGTGCTGCTGCCGCCGAAGTACGTATAGCTGAAAGTCCCATACATCTGACCTGCCGGGCCAGCCCCGGCAGGAGCTGTAATCCCGGGATCCAGATACCCTTGCGGTCCGTACATCCAGGTTGTAGGCGCGCCCCAATTCTGGCCACCCAGCAGTTGGGTATGCGTATTGTTCAGGGCGGTTACGCTGGTCCAGCGGCCAAACTGGATGCCGGTGGCGCCGGAAGTCGCCGTGCCGGTAATGGGCGAGACCCCGCCTGTCACGGAGTGGGTATGAATTGAACCGTCGCCGCCAACCGAGCTATCGGTAAATGACGATAAGCCACCGCCGGTATAAGCCATATTGGCCGTCGCCGCCATGTAGTTATTTTTCCATCCCCCCGTCATGAACGGTGAAGCAATCTCGATCAGGATGTGATCCGTGGTGTAAGACGCGGATGTCACGCTGGGCACGGTCGGCGTGGTCGCGGTGCTGAATGTGGCAAGACCCATTATCAGATCGGTGTGCGGAACAGTTCCCCCGGTCGTTGTAGCTGTTGCGCCCCCCGGCTGCAACGCGCGCGCCACATAGCCCAAGGCCGCATGAATGGCGCCAGCCCCAACGAATTGGCCGACGATATCGCCCTGGTATCCGTTTGAGTCGCAGTCGGGGCCGGTGCAGGCAAATACCAACGAACCCCTTCCGGCTGGCGAAGCGTCAAACGTGCTGCCCGTAATTGGGATGCTATTCGCGCTGGCGCTGAATGCCATGGCCTTGGAACTTGGCGCAACAGTGTCGGTGGGGCTGTTAGCGAAAGCAAAATTGACGCCTGTATTTACAGTTTGCGCATCGAAATTTGCTACCAGGGTCGCGCTGTTAAGCGTGCCCACATTGCCGAAAGAGTCGGTCGGGTGTGTTGCCGCATCCAGCGTGTAGCTGGCAGTGCCACCCAGGCTTTGAACATAATTGGACGCAGGGTTAAGGAAAACTCCCCAATGCAAGCTGGTCGTGCCAGCCGCACCCGGCACACCAAGCGCGATGTAGGGCGAATTGTTCACATCTATGTTGCCGCCCTCCCAGCGGCCCATGTAGCCGCTATTGTCGGTAAACTGGAAGTGATCCCTGGCGTTCCCGCCACTCAGCTTGATGTCAGCATTGGTAATCACGGGGCTGGGATTAAAATAATCGTATCCATTCCCGTCAATTGTGCTGTTGCGTATTTCGACCAGATCCTTGTTGCCGTCCAGCACATAAGTGGTTTGGGGCTGAGCCGAACCTTGGGCGATGAATTCTTCCTTCGGTGCAGGTTTGATCGCCAGTCCCCAGTGGCTGAACCCGTCATTGCCGCCCAGGGCCGTGTTCACCGCTGGGTTGCTGTAAGCCGCAATCGGTGCATTCGCGGCAACTATCGGTGCATTGGTATTGACCGTTGCCAGATTGTTTGCGGAAGTGTTCAAGGCTGCGGTTGCGTTCGTGCTGGCCGTCTGAGCAGCAGAAGCTTGCGTGCTGGCTGTGCCTGCATCCGTAGCCGCCGTATTGGCTGCATTGGCCGCTGCTGTTACCGCAGCACCCGCCGCTGTTTGCGCTGTCTGTGCATTGGTCAATTGGGCGGCTACAGCGGCTTGCGCTGCCTGCGCATTGGCCTGCGCTGCCTGCGCAATAGAGAGTTGCTGTTGGGCGATAACCAGTTGAGCTTGTGCTCCGGTAAAATCACCTGCCGCCTGCAATGAGGCGGCCAGCGTGGCAGCCATTTGCGCCGCAGTTGCTGCGGTTTGTGCTGCGGTAACAGCCGCCTGCGCAGCCGCCAGCGGGGTTGCGGTTGAACCCTGTGCCGTTATGATCGCGGCGTTCTGGATATTTGCAGTAGCCAGTGCCGCTTGTGCTGTTGACGTAACGGGGGCGCAACAGTTGGCGGTGGCCAGGCTCAACGCAGACGTAGCCGCTCCCTGAGCCGTTGTTAGCGCAGCGTTGTAGTACGGCACACTTCCCGCGGTAGCCGCAGAACCCGCAGCCGTTTGCACGAGGGTATTGGCGCTTTGCAAAGCAGTATTTGCCGATTGCGTCGCAGTATTGGCTGGTGTCGCCAGCGTGGCATCCGCAAACGCGCCGTTTGCCGTTAAAGCATTTTGCGCCGCCGTCGCCAGCGACGCCGCAGACGTTGCGGCAGTCTGTGCGGAGGTTGCGTTAGCTGTTGCTGTTGCCGCATTGACAGGAGCCAGCGCCGTTGCTGCGCTCACCGCCGTGCTCACAGTGCCAATATTGGTTGTCGCTGCGCCTATCGCGGTGGTTGCCGGAGCGGTGCTTACCTGCGCAACCGCTGCCAATGCCACATCGTTTGCCGCAGCAGTGGTTGCCGCAGCTTGTGCCGCATTCGCCGCAGCTAATGCCGCATCGGCGGCGGCTTGGGCCAATATGTCGGATTGCTGGATGTTGCCCGCCAGATCAACTGGTTGGCCGCCCACATTAACGATGATCGGTATGATCGGAAAAGTGGGCTCTATAGGGGGTACAGGAAGCACACAGCAACCCCCTGTAGTACCCGTGCCCGCACTGCCAGTGGAAGCAGCCCCCGTTCCCGATGTGGGCGCAGAGGTGTTATCTACCACCGCCGAATCGCGGATCTGCCGGGCAGGTTTCTCATCGTTTTGCTCTTTCTGCTCCTTCTGTGTGGCCTGTTTTTGTTTGCCACCCTTCTCATCTTTATCCCGCTTCTCTTCTTTTTTCACTTCCTTGGCTGGAGGGGGGGCAACGGTGAAAATGTTGGTGTTGAGGGGTTGCAGTCTTGGAATTTGGTTCAACCCTCCCGCATAGCCCATCTGGTTGGGTTTTACGTTGATCGCACCCGCATCCGTGGTCAGCGAAGTTTCGCCGATATTGACCTTGCTGTAAGCGCCCGCCTGTATGCCGGGCAGGTTGGCGGGCGCATAGAAACTTTCATGGTCGGTGCCCCGGATGCCGATGGTGGCGGCGGGAGTGCTAATGCGATAGTTTTGCTTGTTGACGCGACCGATCAATCCGGTCACCGCACGGAAACCGCCCTTGAACAGCGAGAAGAAGCTGTTCTCCGTGCCATCTTCCTTGCCCTTGAATTTGAAGCTGTCGAACTTGAGTTTGGTGTCGGGCCGGACGGCAATGAAGCCGCCATCCTGCATCTTGATTTGCGCCGAGGCCTCTTTCGCCGAATCAATGGTATCGCCTTCATTGATGGCATCGCCTTTCCGCAGCGCGCGCGCCTGGCCTGCAGCATCTATCAGCCGCACTTCCCCGTTCACAAATTGGGCTTGCCCCGCCATCCCGGCAAATGCCGCGCCCGCATGTGCGGCCAATATGGCCAACCCGAACAGCCCTAGAAGAATTTTCCGGTTTTTCATGATGTACCTCATTGATGCGAAGTTAACCTACCTGAAATCCCTGCGTACCGTCACCGAAACATCCACTCGGTCATATCCGTAAATCACGATATTCGAATCATTGCGCGACCAGGAAATTTGCGGGCGTATCGTCCACAGCTTATCGCTATGCCAGTTCGCGCCCACATTGAGATCGTCCAGACGGTCAAAGCGTGTCTGCATGAATGCCGCATTGTATTTGTCGTATCCGCCACGCTGCGCGCCCAGGCTGGCAAACAGCTCCGTGTTGTCGCCGACCGAAGTCTGCCCGCCGACACGCAGCCCTCTAAAACTCTTGTTGCCATCGGCCCGCCCGCCGGTTGGATTGGTTGGGGTTGGCGGCGCAATGTCGTTTTCACGGCCGTAGAACAGGCTGCCGAACAATGCGGATTTGCCGTCGGGCATAACGTGCAGCCAGCCTGCTCCCAATGTGGTCTGATCGAAGTCGTTGACTTTCATCGCCGTATCCACGAAGCGGTTCTGGCTGATCTGGGCAAATGCATTCAATTGATTGCTCGGGCTGAAAGTGTGCCGCCATTCGGCATTGACGCCCGTGGTGTCGCGATTATGCGCGCTCGCCAGCGTGTATTGGTTGGCCGACACACCGGCGCGGAACATCTCCGCCCCCCGTGCAAGGGTTAATCCGGCGCGCTCGTCCACGCTGATGGAATCAAAGGCTGTCTGGCGCCGGTTGCCACGCTGGCGAACATCCGCTCCGGCATACAAGGCAATGTTCTCGTTCAGCATGTGGCTGATTTCCGCGCCCGCAGCAAGGCCAGTATAGCTGTCTGACATTTTTACGTTGGATGGGTTGAGGGTAAAAATCACGTTGCCGAATGCGGGCACTGCAATCTGCGATTGGGCGGTGGAATTATTCACGTTGCTGTCATGCCCCACCACACCTTCAATATAACCGGCAAGCTGCGTCTGCTTCGCCTTCGCGCGCGCGCCGATGGCATCGAGGTACTTCTGGATGGTCAGCCTGGCTGCCTCCGGAGGGTTTTGCGACATCACCGCTTCGAATTCGGTTTTGGCTCGCGGCAGGTCGCCCAACTGGTAATAGGCACGCGCCATATCCAGCCGCGCACCGGCAAAATTTTTGTCCACCGCCAGCACCCGTTCAAAAGCGAGCGTCGCCTTGTCCGGCTTGCCGCTGTCCAGCGCGGCAATGCCGAGCAGGTAGTCGAAACGCAGCTCGCCGGAACGGTCGAATTCCAGCGGCTCCAGCAGGGCGTAGGCATCGGCGGGCTTGCCGTTTTTAATCAATTCATCGGCATCGCGCAATGGCTTTTCGCGCGCCTCGGTTATCTCGGCCTGTTTCCTGGCTTCGGCCTCGGCTGCGGCAACGGAGCGCTGGCGCGCTTCCTGCTCGGCTTTGGCGCGCGCCTCGATCTCGGCTTGTTTCCTAGCCTCGGCTTCGGCACGTTGGCGTGCTTCCTGTTCGGCTTTGGCGCGCGCTTCCGCCTCACGCTGCGCTTGAACGGCCCGCGCGTCCGGCTTGACGGGTTTTTTTGCAACTGGTTTGGATTTTTTTACCGAGGCTTTAGTTTTGCCGCTGATATTCTGATTTGCGGTTTCCTGCGCATATACACCACTTGCCGCCAACATCAATCCAGAAAATACCCAACATGACAACTTTACAAATTTCATGACGCCCACCCCGATATTGTATTTATTTTCAGCGTGTAGTATCCCCCCAAAATTAACCGGCGGTCAACATGTGGGTATCGTAGTTATATCAGTCATCTTTCCGCAAACGATGGATGCCAGAGCACCGCCGCAAAATGGCCCGGTACGCCGGGTGTTTGCTTGAAAATTATGCCGCTTGTGCGGGGATGTTGTCGCGCTGTGCGACGATGCGGTTGCGCTCGTCCACGTAGATGAGCTGGGGATGGAATTTCTGCAATTCCAGTTCGGAATACGTCGCGTAGGTGGCGATGATGAGGATGTCGCCCGGGTTGGCCTTGTGCGCCGCCGCACCGTTCACCGAGATGACGCCGGAGCCGCGTTGCGCGCGGATGGCATAGGTGGTAAAGCGCTCGCCGTTGGTGACGTTGTAGATGTCAATCTGCTGATATTCCTTGATGTCTGCGGCATTCAGCAAATCATCATCAATGGCGCACGAGCCCTCGTAATGCAGCTCCGAGCGCGTCACGCGCACGCGGTGCAGTTTGGATTTGAGCATGATGCGTTGCATGGGGACACTCTCCGAAAACCGGGACGCGCATTATAAACGCCCAGGCGTTAAAGACAAACTTCGATGTTATCAATCAACCGGGTGCTGCCCAGCCGTGCCGCCGCCAGAATCACCAGGTTGCGCTCGCCGCTTTCCGGTTGCGCCAGATCGGCTTGGGCGCGCACCGCCACATAATCCACCAGCCAGCCGCGCGCAACCAGCGCTTCCGCAGCCTGCCGCTCCAGTCTGGCGTAATCCAATTCACCACCCAGCAAGGCCTGCCGCATTCCGGCCAGCGTTTGATACAAAAAAGCTGCTTCGGTTCGCTCGGCGGTGCTCAAATACTGGTTGCGCGAGCTGAGCGCCAGCCCGTCCGGCGCGCGCACTGTCTCTCCGCCGATAATTTCAACCGGCAAATTCAACTGCTCCGCCATCTGGCGCACGACGTGCAGTTGCTGGTAGTCCTTCTTGCCGAACACCGCCATCTGCGGCTGCACGATGTTGAGCAGCTTCAGCACCACTGTCGCCACACCGCGAAAATGCCCTGGGCGAAACGCGCCGCACAGGTTGTCGGCGCTGGGCGGTTCCACTGTCACCTGCTGCGGCTGCGGGTACAGATCGCGTTCGCCCGGCGCAAACACAATACCCACGCCGCACTGCTCCAGTTCCCGGCAATCCTGTTCCAGCGTGCGCGGGTATTTTGAAAAATCCTCATTCGCGCCGAACTGCAAGGGGTTCACGAAAATGCTCACCACTATACATTGGCCATGCTGGCGGGCTATTCGCACCAAATCAAGATGCCCCTCATGCAGATTGCCCATGGTCGGAACGAAAGCAATATTCGTCTCGCCGCGCAAGCGCTGGCGCAATTCTGCAACGGTGGAAATAAGCTGCATCGGAAAACCTCAATATAATTTCATTGCGCAAAAAATATCGCGGGGTACACCATACGCGCCAATAAAGACGGTGTGTTTTGCAGATAAAGCACCGCCCCCCACCTTTACGCCGGGCAGTTTTTTATAATTGCGCGATATTCTATTGTGTGCGGAAGAAACGGGAAAGCCATTTGGGCAAGTCAAAATTTCCGTATCGCAGCCCGATGGTTTGCGTTGCCCGGAATATGGCGGATGTTCGGGCGCTGGTCTTGCCGCATCAGATTGATTGTTTATTTTTACTTCGCGCAAAATGCGAACCCGAAAGCGGGTCAGGCATGGCGGCACGAATAACACCGCATGACTTGTGGGCACTTCTAAAAATCCACATTTCATCCCAACTGATGTAACTGCTGGTGAAACAACTAGCATCCGACTAACCAAGCAAAAAACGCTTGGCAAGTCGTTGGTTATAGCCATTCGACTAAAAAAGACGTGGGGCGGCAGGAAACAGTAGTTATCGCAGTAGCCGCTGAAGTGGCGCCCATCAGTACTGCCAAGAGCGAAACACTACACTAGAAGTCAATTTTATCTGGCCAGTGGCCTGCGGCAAATGCCGTTACAGTAACCACTTTTCTGATGGTTTGCGCCGATGCGCTTGTTTCACGCTCGCACCGCTTCAAAAATCCCCGCGTATGCCCAGCGAAAAGAACTTCCGGGTCGTTTTTGAATAGGGCCCGGTTGCGGGCGTGGTGCCGGTTATTTCGATGCCGCCTTCCGCTTCCAGGCTCAGCCGGTCTTTCGCCTGATATGAGATTCTGAGTATGGGCGTGGTTATGGCTTGTTTTCCGCCCAAGTCGTCGTTCTGTCTGTACAGGCGCAACGATGCATCCACCATCCACTTCTCACGCACCACCGAGTGATTGGAAACAAGCAAGGACTGCCCTTTCAACAATTGGCTCGCGGTAACGCTCGCGCTGAGCACCGACACATCGCGGCTGGAAAACAGGCTGCTGCCTATCAACTGTGCGGTCAGCATCCATTCGTTGCCGGTTCCGGGAGTGGCAGCTACCACTCCCTCCAGCAGAGGGTTTGTCCCGCTGGCCGGCATGCCGGTGACGTTCGATACCTTGATATCGCTGCCCAGCATCCAGTTTTCCTTGATCTGGCGGGAAACGCCGACTTGCGCCAGATTGGCGGTGCCCGTGCGCGCTTTTGCCAACGCCTTCAAGTCAGCCTCTGTCCACCCTGCTTGCAGCAAGGTAGTAACGGATGATGCTGGCGCACCATTCAACGCGTTGCGGGTGCTGATGGATGGCGTCTTCCGGTGATCCACCAGAAAGTTGTAGGTCATCCCGTTTTCTCCGCTCAATGTTCCCTGCAACAGGGCCATATTCACAACGGAGAAAGAGGAGTCATAGTCCAGCGTGGCAAAGACGTTCTTGCTCGCGTCAAAATACCGCATATCGGCGCCCACCGCCTTGCGGTCGCTGATGCCGTCTATTGTCTGGTTGATGAGATAGAGCGACCCGCCCCAACTCTCGTTAAAGGTGCCCATGTCCAGGCTGGCGCCATAAAAAACGGGTTTGGAGCCGGCCGAAAAATCAGCGAGACGCCCGCCCGCCACGTTGGCGTGTAATTTCGGCAAAAATCCATAACCGGCCACCGCGCCGTCAAATCGCCCCAAAATGCCGCCGCCGGTCGCGGATTGCCGCCCAATGCGGGCGGAATAATGACTCGCCTTGTTTTTAAGGTCGAAATATGCGGAGTTCAGCTTGTTCGCGCTTGCCTGGTTGGCTATAAAATTCTTGCTGTAAGAATCCTGGAAGACCAGGCGGTTATCGTACTCGTCGCTGCGGTATCGCACGCCCATGTTGACATTGGTTAACAGCAGCGACTGGTCAACAAGCGTAAGCGTAGATGGGGTCGCCACGCCGCCGATCACCGTGGAAGTGTCGGTGCGGCTTGCGCCGTGGTAGTAATACATGGACACGCTGCCGTACTGCACGGTTTGCGGTCCCGTTTTCTCTTTGGCGCTCTCCGGCTTCGCGGCGGCAGGGGTCGGTTGAACGGCAGACAGCTTGGCCAAGCGCTCCTTGACACGCGACACGCCCTCGCCGCCGGTATATGTTTTCAGGTAGGACTCATATTCCAGCTTAGCCTTGAACTTCTGGCCGGCGCGCTCCCTGGCAACGCCGACCCATTCCTGCGCGTCTTGCGTATATTTGTTGGGCGGCAGCAACAGCAATTTGTTAAAAGATTCGATCGCCACGCCATAATCACTTGCTTGCAGCGCCTCGCGCCCTTTCACCATCAGTGCAGCTGCCTGTTTGTTCGCTTCTTCAACCCGATCCGAAGGCATAGCGGAAACATCGGCAGAAGGCAGAGAAATTACAGTTTCCGGCACGCCCATAACGGGGGGAAGCGGGATCTCTTCAACAGCCCGGATGGGCTCGGGTGCAGGCTTCTGCATGGCAGGCAGTGGGAGAGCTGCGGCAGGAACCGGCGCAACAGCGGCTACTGGGGTTTCCTGAGCCGGAAGACGCGCCGCCTCGGCGGCCTTGGCCGGTTGAATGGCGGGCAGCCTGGCAAGGCGCTCTTTGACCCGCACCACCCCGATGCCTTTCGTATAGCGCTTCAGGTATTGCCCGTACGCCTCTTTCGCTTGCTCCGGCCGGTTTGCGCCCTCATTGGCCACGCCCAGCCATTCTTGCGCATCTTGTGTGTATTTGTTGGACGGCAACTGCAGCAGCGCGCCAAATATTTCAACTGCCGCAGCATAGTCAAACAGCAATAATGCATCACGCCCATTCACCATCAATGACCTCGCCTGGCCATTAAACTTCTCGGCTTGGCTTGTCGGCGGAGAAACGGCGGGCGCACTTCCTGAACCTGGCGACTCACCGGGGGCATCCTCGATTTCCGGCAGATCGGGCAGCACGCCGGGCAACGCTTCCGGCTGAATGATAATCAGGATGCTGCGGTTGTTTTTGCCGCCACGCACGCTGTATTCCACGGCGCGGCTGAACTGGACAACCAGTTTTGGCTGGGTATTCTGGTCGCGGGTCGTGACGGTAAAGCTCGGGATTAAATCCGAAGGCGGCGATTTGTGTGTTTCATAGTCTTGCCACTGATCGCGGGAGCCGGTGTCGGCCAATATGTTGTAGTAGATTTCCAGTTGCTTCCCTTTCTTGACGGGAAAGTGCCGCAAATATTGCACCGGCCCCGCCAGTCTGATCGTAACAACGACCTTGCCCTTTTCGGTGTTTAGAACAATATCGTCGAGTATCTCGGCTGATGCATAACCGGGAAATATCCCTGCCAACCCCAGCAGCGCGAGAAACACACAAATCACTTTTAGCTTTTTCATTCCAATAATCCTCGGTGTTGCTGTAAGAAATTAATCCCAGGTCACATACGCGCTACCCTTGGTACCGCGCGGCCTATGGCACCCGGATGACGAGCAATCCCTGGCCGTTGATGCACCCTCGTGGCTCTTTTTCTGCATGCTGCCAGCGTAAGTTGCGCCGGAAAGATGGCAGGTCACGCAGTAGACGGGGCCTCCGCCTTGGGCGCCGTTATGGTTCATTTTCTCGCTGGCCCACATTGAAGTGCTGATGTGGCAGCTATTGCAATCCAGAGAACCAACAATTGCCGTCGGGATGTGGTTGCCTGGCTTGCCCGCCGCCGTCGCGCCGTTGTGGCAGCTCGCGCAGCCGCTGGTGATGCCGGTGTGGCTGAACGCCGCGCCCAGGAAGCTGGTGGTGCTCCTGTGGCAGCTCTCGCACGCCGCCGTGGTCTGCACGTGGCGCGCCGATTTCCCCGCCGCCGTCGCGCCGTTGTGGCAGCTCGCGCAGCCAGATGTTATCCCGGTGTGGCTGAACGCCGCGCCCATGAAACTGGTGGTGCTCCTGTGGCAGCCCTCGCATGGCGCCGTGGTCTGCACGTGGCGCGCCGATTTGCCCGCCGCCGTCGCGCCGTTGTGGCAGC
>CXWL01002091.1_pt1 | contig 49507 bp, 48 predicted proteins | sample 590931 | NCBI WGS metagenome assembly CXWL01 (sample SAMEA3498368, study PRJEB10139) | groundwater metagenome | biome: water well; material: biofilm material | place: Germany | collected 2015-04-27 | reverse complement strand
AAACTCTATACGGGTGAGATGGGATCACATGGTGGGACGGCGCGATAGCTGTGCATCATGCTCAACGCCAGACGTTCACGCTGAGTCTCCTTCGGTCAGATCAAAGTGCGTTTGGTGATGCACCTTGACCTTACAAGGGCCCAAACAGGAGGGTTCGGCCATGATTAGGCAAGTCACACAGGCAGGCGCTATGGTACTCAGTCTATTGCTAGCACTCTATCTCCCCAGCGTAGCCGCGGCACATGGGACATCGAGCGGAGAAGACGACCCTTGCTTGCGCCGAGTCGGTGAGCGCGTGGTGCATTTCAATGCCTATCAGCCGCAATACGAGCTGAAAGGTCAATACTGCACAGACATCCCCAAGGAAGGCGATACTTTCCTGGTCGTGGACCTCGTGGACCCAGCCTTGCGCAGCGAGCCAGTCGGCATGCGGGTAGTGAGGGGTACCGATGGAGCAGAAGGTGAGATTGTGGCAGATATTCGTCCGAGCACACACCCGGACGGCGTGCTCCGGGGCGAAGTCCGGCTGGACGCAGGCCTGTATACAGTCATCCTTGCGACAGAAAAGCAGAATTTGATGAAGCGCCCGCAGTATCTCTTGCGGGTACAGATGACCGATTATCAGAAGCTGGTGCGTACCATAGCAGTACCACTCCTAGGAATGCTGTTAGTGGCCTGGCTCGGATACAAGCTCGCACGATCCAAATGGATGCGGAATTGGCGCATGGGACGTAATCAGTGATGTTCTTGATGCACTCATTGGACGGTCACGTGACTCAGCCGTCCTTCGACTTGCGGTAGAGGGCACACTGCAAGAGAAATGATCGAGGTCATCACGATGCTTATCCGCTGGCTGGCCCTTGCATTCTATTCCATTAGGACTCGTGCCCACGACAATGCCGCTTGTCGCGTATGTAGCGTGGAATCAAGCCCTCTTTTCGGATGATGACCTGGCAGCGAAGTACCACACCCCTGTACCCTAGGAGTTGCACTGATGAGAGGAATTGTCTGGCTCAGACGGGATCTTCGGCTTCAAGATCAGCCGGCTCTCACTGCCGCTTGCGCAGATTGCGACGAGGTCATTCCTCTCTTCGTATTTGACAATCCCCTCTTGCGCGCTCGGCAGTTCGGCTCGCCTTGCGTGACGTTTATGCTCTCATGTCTCAATGAACTCGCCGGTGCCTTGGCCGCTCGAGGACTTGCCCTCCAATGGCGCCGGGGGAATCAGATCGAGGAGGTGCTCCGTTTCGTTACGGACGTCAAGGCCGATGCTGTCTACTGGAATCGGGATTACGAGCCGGCGGCAATCCAGCGAGATCGAAAAGTCCAGCAGGCTCTCATAACCCGTGGAGTGGTGGTCCACACGTTCAAAGACCATGTGGTATTCGAAGCTGAAGAGATCAGAGGATCGACGGAAGATCCGTTGCAGCGATACAGCGCCTATCGCGCCAGGTGGTGGGCCAGGTGGCACGCCGCGACCCCGCCACTCCTTTTCTCCCCAGTCAGGCTGCGGGGCCAGCGTACTGGCACCTTGCCACCGCTGACTGCGTTGCCAACAGCAGAAGATCTCGGCTATCTGACAGCCCCCTTGTTCATCAAACCGGGAGAGAAGGAAGCGCAGCGACGGCTTCGTTGGTTTCTTGACGGTCCCGTCCACACCTACGTTGAAGGACGGAATCTTCCCGCGATCGACGGGACATCCAAACTGTCCTCCCACTTCCGGTTCGGGACGCTCTCGGTGCGAACCGCTGTGCATGCGGCCTTGGGCACGCTCGCCACAGGCGGCCACCGGTCGCGTCGCGATGTGCTCACCTGGGTCGATGAATTGATCTGGCGTGAGTTTTTCCAACAAATCCTGTCCGCATTTCCGCAAGTGGCCTCCGGTCCGTTCCGCGGCAAGGACGGATTACCGAGACCCCGTCCGGCGGGAGCGGAGTGGAACCGTCTTTATGCTGCCTGGTCTGAGGGGCGGACCGGCTATCCATTGGTGGATGCAGGCATGCGGCAGCTGAACCAGACCGGATGGATGCACAACCGTGTGCGGATGATCGTCGCCTCGTTTCTCATCAAGGATCTGCGGATTGATTGGCAGAGCGGCGAATGGTATTTCATGCAGCGCCTCATCGATGCCGACGTCGCGGCCAACAACGGCAATTGGCAATGGTGTGCCTCGACCGGGACGGATTCCATGCCGGGGTACAGGATTTTCAATCCCCTGTTGCAGAGCAAGAAGTTCGATCCGAAAGGCGAATACATCCGGAAGTATGTCCTGGAGCTTACGGCCGTTCCGACTGCCCGGCTTCATGCGCCACATCTGATGACCCAGGAAGAACAGACCCTCGCCGAATGCCGTATTGGTATAGACTATCCTTCGCCCATCGTGGATCATAGGCAAGCCCGCGATGAATATTTAGCCCTCGGCAAACTACAGAGGACGAGATGAAGACCGCGCCGCTCCGTCTTGGAATCAGCCGTTGTCTCCTCGGAGACGAAGTCCGGTTCGATGGGGGACATAAGAGGGACAGTTTTCTGACCGATGTGTTTGGCCGCTATGTGGAGTGGGTCCCGGTCTGTCCGGAGGTAGAGGCAGGACTGGGCACTCCTCGCGAGGCGATGCGGCTGGTCGGCGATCCTCAGAATCCCCGACTCGTGACGATCAAGAGCGGGACTGATTACACGCGCGCACTGGAAAGGTTGACCACGAATCGTATCGCGCAACTCATGGAGCTGGATTTATCCGGGTACGTCTTTAAAAAGGGCTCGCCGAGCTGCGGGATCGAGCGAGTTCGTCTCTACAATGAGCATGGGATACCCAACCGGAACGGAATCGGGCTGTTCGCGCGGGTCTTTATCGAGCAGTTTCCACTTATTCCAGTCGAGGAAGAAGGCCGGCTCTGCGAGCCTACACTGAGGGAAAATTTTATCGAGCGGGTCTTCTGTTACCGCCGCTGGCAGGATCTCGTACTGAGCGGCGTCACGAGGCAGGCCCTGGTGCAGTTCCACACGATCCATAAATATTTGCTGTTGGCCCATAGCCCCCAGCAATACGAGGTGCTCGGGCGGCTGGTCGGTCAGGCTCATCAGCACCGTCCCAAGGAACTCGTCCGCCGGTATGGGGAACTGTTCATGAAGGCGTTGGCCGTGAAGGCAACGGTGCGCAAACATGCGAACGTGCTCCAGCACATCCTGGGGTATTTCAAGGAGCGGCTCGGCGCTCACGAGAAAGCCGAGCTACTGGGCGTGATCGGTGATTATCATCAGGAGCTCACGCCCTTGGTTGTCCCTCTGACGCTGATCAAACACTACGTCCAGATCTTCGATGTCGGCTACATTCGTGATCAGGTCTATCTCAATCCGCATCCGAAGGAACTCATGTTACGCAATCATGTGTAGAAAGGAAGAAGCATGCCGCATGTTGTCATAGAAGAAGCCGGGGATCTGCAGGGCTTATATCAGGCCTTCACCCCGATCATTCATCGGGCGGGGAGCGAGATCCTCAAGGTCCAGGAATTTTTTCTTGCACGGAGCGGCAAAGACGCGCTGCTGGATTCGGTTGCGATCGAAAATGGGGTTGCGTGCACCTTCTTTGTCCAGCTCAAGCTGCACGAGAAGGCTATCACCGTCCGTCTCTTGCCTGCCACAGATCCTGAGAAGACTCCCGCGGTGAAGAAGGTGATGGCCCTGGTGGCGGGATTCATTCGGAAAGTCTACCCTGACAGTCGCTACGGGAAGACCAACTTGCAGGAGTATCTAGAGGCAACGACGGATTCAAAGTGAGTGAGAACGGATGCGAATATCAACAAGGAGAGCGATGAGATGGCGACCATGACAGGAGGAGTGATTCTAGTTGGTCACGGGGGCATTCCCAAGGGATGCCCGCAGGAATTGGTCACGAAACTGAAACGGTTAGAGGCTCAGCGGCGTACTGCGAAGATGCCGCCCTCACCGGAAGAACTTGAGCTGGATACCAAGATTCGCCGGTGGCCGAGGACACCGGAAACGGACCCCTATCAATCGGGACTTGAGGCGGTGGCAGCTCAGTTGCGGGCCAACTTGGGAGACGTGCTCTTTGCCGTGGCCTACAACGAATTCTGTGCACCGACTTTGGAAGAATCGGTGGCGGCTCTGATCAAGAAAGGCGCAACCCACATTACCGTCACCACGACGATGTTTACGCCGGGCGGCTCTCACTCAGAGGTTGAGATTCCGGAAATCCTCGACCATCTGCGGCCGCAGTATCCGGAGGTCGAACTCCGCTATGCCTGGCCGTTCGACCTAAAGCTTGTCGCGAACACGTTGACGGAGCAGGTGAAACGATTTTCCTAAACAGGATTGCGGTAAAGCAGCGGCAACCGAGCATCCACCAGGCAGGGCCCGATGAATTTTCTGAAATGGCAGGGCCCTGGCAACAACGCACGAATCGTCAGCCTATTGATTCAACGAGCCGAGTGGTATCATGCTCGACAATCGTAGCGCCGCGTGGATGACCACGTGAATCGATCCTACGGGCAGAAGTGTTGAGGATGACAGCAGGCAAAGTTACAATGAGTTGACCGGTGGCTAAACGGAAAGGCGCAGAAGCATGAGGGTGAAGCAGAGAGGTCAGCTGGGGTTGTGTGTTTTCGGCTTGCTGATGGCCGTCACGTTCATCCATTGGGTCGCAGGCCCGGCGCAGGCGCAGCAGCAGGAGATCACCGGTAAAGATGGGGCACCAATGGTGCTCGTACCGGCGGGGGAATTTACCATGGGGAGCAACGACGGTAGTGACGATGAAAAGCCCGCCCATCAGGTCTCTCTCGATGCCTATTACCTCGACAAGTATGAAGTGACGGTCGGGCAGTATGCAAAGTTTCTGGAGGCCAAGGGCGTGAACGGGCCGCCAATGTGGCCAACCATGGACCAGCCGCCCCATCAGAAGCGCCCGGTCGTGAATGTCGACTGGTCGGATGCGAACAACTATTGCGAGTGGGCCGGCAAGCGGTTGCCGACGGAAGCGGAGTGGGAGAAGGCGGCACGGGGGGCGGATGGGCGGATCTATCCATGGGGCAATGAGCCACCCGATGGGCTCCGGGCGAACTATGGGAAGGAGAAGTGGAACAACCATGACGCGCTGGTGCCGGTGGGACAATTGAAAGACGGCAAGAGCCCCTATGGGATCTATGATCTAGCGGGGAATGTCTGGGAATGGGTGAGCGACTGGTATGACCAGGACTATTACACGACCAGCCCGCCGCAGAACCCGAAGGGGCCGGAAAGTGGTAAATACAGAGTGTTGCGGGGCGGCTCGTGGGACCTCGCTCCGGAGCACCTGCGATCTGCGCGCCGGGACTTCAACCTACCGTTGGCCCCCAGCTATGAGTCACCGGCCTACCGAAACTTCAACAGCGGGTTCCGCTGTGCAAAAAATCCTGTNNTGGCTGGTGGACGGACCCGAATGTCATCGAGGAGGGAAAGCAGATTTACTCCCAGGAGGGCTGCCGCAGTTGCCATAAGGACGGTCAACCGGTAAAAAGTGGGGGAGGGCTTCGTGACCAGAAAAACACCCGCCGTTTCTCAGACAGCTACTGGTTCTGGCGAGTGGCCGAAGGGGTTCCAAAGACGACCATGAAGGCCTTCAAGTCGTACCTCTCAGAAGAGCAGATCTGGCAGGTGATCGCATACATACATCAGTTCTCACATGAGGGTAAACCCTCCGAACACACGGATTACAAGCCCTGAGGTTGTCCGTTCAATCTGGATCGCCGGTTTAATCATAGCTTGCTCGACCCGGAGCGTTCTAAAAGGGCGCGACCCACATTATCGTGACCACGACAATGTTTACACCGGGCAGGTCACACTCGGAAGTTGAGATTCTTGAAATCCTCGATCATCTACAGCCGCAGGACACCGGGATCGAACTCCGCTACACCCGCCCGTTTGCTAAAGCTTGCTGCAAATACGCTGACGGAGCAGGTGAAACGATTTTCCTTAACAGGATCGCGTGATGGATTTGGCGGAAACGGAAAGGAATTAATTTGCGGTGGGATTCTATTTAGGCCATCACCGAGTGTAGAATGGGCGACCGAATAATTGAGTTAGCAGGATGCTGCCTTTCAAAATTGAGTTAGCGAAAGCCTTTCATGAGACTCAATCATTCAAGTGGGACCCCACTAACGGGTTCACACTCGCTTCCGGACTGAAGAGTCCCTTCTACGTCGATTGCCGGTCTCTGATGGCCCATCCGGGATCGCGCCGCCTTGTCGCCAGCGTGGCGTACGAATCGTTGCGGCAGGTCGAAATCGACTGTCTTGGCGGATTGGAAATAGGAGCGATTTCCATTGCCACGAGCATCTCGGATTTTGCGTTTGTGGCTCAGCCGCCGCGAACCTGGCGGACCTTCGTGGTACGGAAACAGGCGAAGGATCATGGGCTTGGAAAACTCATCGAAGGATCGTTTCAACCAGGTGATCGGGCCGTGATCGTGGATGATGTGCTCACAAGCGGGGGCTCGCTGCTCAAGGCTGTTGCAGCTGCCAGGGGTGCAGACCTGACTGTGACGCATGCCTTAGTGATTGTGGATCGGAAGGAGCAGGATGGGCGACGCAAGGTCGAAGCTGAAGGACTTACGCTCCTCAGCCTGTTGACCATCGACGACTTAACCGCTGCACAACCACTTTCCCCATAAGCTTCAGCAGCGCGCACCTCACTTGCACTGAAATTGAATACCCCATCGGCGCTCTTCTACAAGGTCCTGTGCTCCTTCTATCGGGCTGGTGATGCGGGTTCTGCCTTTCGTCTCCCCTTCCTTCACGATGGTATAAAAACCACCGCACTTCTCCTTCATCAGGGAAAGAGCCTCTGTGCGAAACGAGGAGAGCATCGGCCCCCGTTCTTCGATGAAGGGATAGACAACAACCCCTTCGTTCTCGTTTTCCTGAAGCAGTTTTGCCCCCTCGCCACAACCGGCTAGTGCGATGGCGAAGATGACGGTGAGACTTGACCAAATCTTCATGCGGTCCCTATCATGCCTGTGGGCGTGATCCTGGTCGAACGAATCACCGAACTCTGTGTTGCAAGGAGGTCAACCATGACGAAGCAGTTTGTCGTCTCCGTTCTCGGATTATTTCTTCTGTTGACGATCTCGATCGGTGCCGTCTCAGCGCATCATTCCTATTTGCTCACTGTCCAGCAGTTACGAGCCGGATTGACCAAGGCGCCTTCAATGACACAGAAGGGTTTCATCTTAATCGATGTCCGATCCGCTCAAGAGCATGCGGGAGGATTTATTCCCGGAACCGATCTTAACATCGATTTCAGGGAAATTCAGGCTCGCCATCGAGACATCGGAGCCCAGCCGGAAGACCATCTGGTCGTCTATTGCCAATCCGGCCGTCGCAGTAACATCGCCGCGGAAACGCTCGCAGATCTGGGTTATCGTCAAGTCTATAACGTCACCGGCAGCATGGATGCCTGGCTTGCAGCCGGTTTTCCCATTGAGCGCGGAACCCGGTAATCCCTTCCCTATTTCAGGGGATCATTTCCCTACCGGCTTGGCACCGGCTTGTTTCGTCCGAGGGCTGATTCCTATCACAGCCGGCAGGCCAATATGGCTTGTGATGCCGCCTTCTAACAGGGGTATCCAGGGGTGCGAACCTCCCATCTCAGCCGTGGCTTGTCGTAGCGAGGGACTCACGGCGACGTCGGAGGAGGAGCCTCCATCCATAGCCATGACCTGGCGCAGGGAGGGAAAGGCATCCCGCAGACATTCCCCGAGGGTGTGAAGCGACACCACCTCCGTGGTCTTGAGGATGAGGAGATGGCCGTCTCCCTGTTCTGCGACAAGGGTCTGGTGTGCCCGTTTCCCGGTCTGGCGGACGCGGATCTTTCCGGTTCGGTCCAGGAGCATGAGCGATTGCGCAACTTCTCGATAGGGAATGTGTTGCTCGTCGAAGGTGTCGAAGGTCAGGTCTAAGACCCGCGCGCGGCGCGAACGATCCTCCGCCGGTTCCGCCACAAAGAGTCCGAGCCAGATGCTGTGCCGTTTGCCCCCCAACGAACGTCCGTTTCCATAGAGCAGCCCGAGGTACGCATAATTCTCACGGAAGAGCCCGGCATTGAAGACCAGGTCGTGACCGGTTCGTTCCTGCCATTGGCGAATATCGAGCGGGTCTGAGTAACCATCCTGCTGATAGTAGTGCACGGAAAAGCGATAGCGATTGGGATCGATTTCGATGGCGATCAATGGCGCAACGTCCGGGCAGTGCGCTTGAGAACTCCACGTGGAGATGGATAACCCGTCTCCGAGTCTGTCTCCCGTGAGGGTCTGGGCCGTTGCCGGTTCGCTGAAGATAACGAAGATGACGCCCAGCAGAAACCAGGCGACGGGGAGTGAACGGCAGCGGCTATGGCGCGAGTCTCCCATGGTCAGTGCTGGGTTGTCGAAGGAAGGGCGCCGGTTTTGTCCGACGGCGTTTTGGTGTCGAGCAGCTTCCGGACTGCGTGGGCGAGCACCTCCGGAGTGAAGGGTTTTTGCAAGAAACTGGTGATGCTTTCTTCTTGACCGGCCATGATGCCAACGTCATCCATGTACCCCGACATGAACAGGGTTCGTAATTCCGGGTTGATGACGGAGAGATGTTGTGCCAGTTCCCGTCCTCCCATGCCGGGCATTACGACGTCGGTCAGAAGGAGCTGACAGGATCCTGCCTGTTGCGTTGCCAGCAGGCAGGCTTCGATTCCGTTCTTCGCTTCTACGACCTGGTAGCCCAGTTTCCGAAGCTCGTCTCGCACCAGCGTCCGCACGCTCGGCTCGTCTTCCACCAAGAGAATCGTTTCCGAGCCTCGTTGAGGCTGCCTAGATGGCTGAACCGGCTCCGCGGTGAGGATGTCGGACTCAACTCTTGGGAAATATAGGTCAAAGCGTGTGCCGTGGCCCACGCGGCTGGTGACGTCGATAGCCCCTCCGCATTGGGTGACAATTCCATACACGGTGGAGAGGCCCAGCCCTGTGCCCTTCCCTTCCCCCTTCGTGGTGAAGAAAGGTTCAAAGATATGGGATTGTGTTTTGAGGTCCATGCCGCAACCGGTATCGCTGACAGCCAGCCGAACATAGGGGCCTGGCGGCAACGGGGTGAGGTGGTAGACCGGACTGCGTGTCAGTTCGACTTGGGTCGTTTCGATCGTGAGCGTTCCGCCCTTTGGCATGGCGTCTCGCGCGTTGACGATGAGATTGACCAGGACCTGTTCAAGCTGAGTTTGGTCGGCTCGCAGCCGGCCGTTCTTGGGATCGAGTTTACTGACGAATTGGATGTCTTCACCGATGAGGCGGCGTAGCATGTTTTCTAAATTCGTGACAGCGGCATTGATCGATAGAATTTTTGGGTCAGCCGGTTGCTTACTGCTGAAGGTGAGCAGTTGTCGGATCAACGACGCGGCCTTTCCGCCGGCCTTCAGTGTTTCTTCGATCTTTCCGCGAAGGGGGTGTTCAGGGCCGAGCTCGACCAAGAGAATCTGGCTGTAGCCCATGATAATGGTTAGAAGATTATTGAAGTCGTGCGCGATCCCTCCGGCCAACCGGCCAACCGCTTCCATCTTTTGCGATTGCCGAAACTGCTTCTCGCTCTGGCGTAGGGCCTCTTCTGCCCGTTTCCGCTCGGCTCGGTCTTCGAACTCTCGTAATGCGCGCTGGACTGAGGGCACCAGTCGCCCGAGCCGTTGCTTGAGCACATAATCGGTTGCGCCTTGGTGCATGGCATCGATGGCCAATTCCTCTCCGATAGTGCCCGAGACGAAGAGAAAGGGTACGTCGGGACAGTGCTGACGCGCGAGGAAGAGCGCTGTCATGCCGTCGAAGCCCGGAATTGAATAGTCCGCCAGGATGAGTTCTAGCCGGCCTTCTTTAAGGGCCGCTACAAATGCCTGGCGTGTGTCGACGAGTTGCGACTGACAGGGAATATTGCCGTCCATCAAGGTGGTCGTGATGAGCTCTGCGTCGAGTGGGTTGTCCTCAAGGAGGAGTAGGCGGAGAGGGGGTTTCACAGATCCTTTGTAGGGAGGCTACTTGATTGACTCAGAGCCTTCGGGCGGTGGTTCATTGATGACTCCCCAAAAAACACCAAGTTCTTTAACGGCCGTGATGAACTGATGAAACTCAACCGGTTTTACCACGTAGGCGTTGGCGCCCAACGCATAGCTTTGCGCCAAATCGCTTTCTTCGCGCGAGGATGTGAGCATGACAACGGGAATCGGTTTGAGGTTCAGGTCATTCTTAATCGTTCTCAAAACTTCGAGCCCGTCGACTTTCGGCATTTTGAGATCTAAGAATACGACGGCTGGATTGTTCGGCAGCCTGGAAGCAAAGATTCCACGACAGTAGAGGTAGTCGAGAGCTTCGGCTCCGTCCCGGCATACCACCACTTTGTCTGCGATGTGCTGTTCTTCCATGGCGGCCAGCGCAAGCTCGGCGTCACGCGGGTTATCTTCAGCCAGCAGGATGGGCTTGACGGTCGTCATCTGGGAGACCTCTCGAGCGGAAGGGAAAAGTAGAAGACAGCCCCTTGATCCAGCGCCCCTTCGGCCCAGGTCCGTCCACCGTGTCGATGGATGATTCGGCGAACGTTGGCAAGCCCGATGCCGGTGCCCTCAAATTCGTCGTTCCGATGAAGGCGCTGAAAGACGCCGAATAGCTTATGCGCATATTGCATGTCGAATCCCACCCCATTGTCACGCACGAACACCTCGGTTTCACTGGAACTCTTGGTGACGGCGCCGATCTCGATCTTGGCCTCCGTCCGCGTGGCTGTAAATTTCAGGGCATTGGAGATCAGGTTCATGAACACTTGGCGTAACATGGCCGGATCTCCTGACACGTTCGGTAGTGGGTGTATTGTCCAGGAGATTGTCCGCCCTTGCAAGTCAAGTCGTAAATCGTGAAGGGCGGTCTTGACAAGCTGATCCAGGTTGACCGTCGTGCGGAGCATGTCTTGGCGGCCCATACGGGAAAAGACGAGCAGGTCGTCGATTAATTGTCCCATTTGCTTCGCGGAACCTGAAATCGTCTGTAAGTAGCGGCGTGCTTTGTCGTTCAGCGTGTCGCCGGCTGCCTTGGACAAGAGGGCCGCATATCCGTCGATATGACGAAGCGGAGCCCGCAGGTCATGCGACACGGAATAGCTGAACGATTCTAGCTCTTTGTTGGCGGCCAGGAGCAGTTCACCCCGGCTCTGTAATTCGGCAGCCACACGGCGTCGCTCGGCGACATCGTGATGGATCAGAAAGTAGACCGACGCCAAGAGGACCAACTGTAAGAACGCACCAAGTCCGAGTAGGGAGATGGTATTTTTTGTGCTTCCTGCTGATTCTTCCACACGGGCAAGCAGTACTCGTTGCTCTGCCGTGTCAAGCTCGGTCACCAGGCGATGGATTTCCTCTATCTCAGTCTTTGCCGCCCCGGAGAGCGCGAGATGCCTGACACCTTCATATCCACGCTTCTCACGTTGGACGATGGCCGCCGCCTCTGCCATCAACTGCCGGGAGATAAGCTGTTCGAGCGCCTCCACACGGTCGCGTTGTTCAGCTCCCTCGCTCGTCAGGCCTCTGAGATACCGAAGATATTCAGGCATTTGTTCCACGGTAGCCCGATAGGACTTGAGATAGGACTCATCGCCGGTGACGAGATAGCGCCGATGGCCGCTTTCAGCCGCAGCAAGGGCTTCTTCGACTGAGCTGAGCAGTTGGACCAATTCGTGGCTCTTCGTATCGAGCCGGCTATTCTCGATCAAGACGGAGGTATTGCGGTAGGAGATGGCGCTGATCACCACAATGCCGGCAAAGACGAGCCCAAACCCCGCAAGGACTCGTTGTTCGATCGACCAATGAGCGAACCGCTCTTTGAGCCGACTGGTCTTAGGGGGCGACACAGGGCTGCTGTCGGTAGCCGCTTCCGGCTGAACAGGCACGGATGTGTCGGGATGTTCCTGAGCGAGGGATTCCATGGTTCAAGCATGCGCGGGCATGGTGAGATCAACCACTGTCGTAGAAACTCTACCCTCCTCCTGAAAGCCCTGCAAGAAATATTTCAGAAGAATGCTTGCCGGGGACAACGATTTCGATCGACTAGCCGCCGAAGGGAATGACGGCCTGGGGAATGGGAAGGGATGCAGTTGGATCCGCCACGTTTGAAAATATCATGATGGCCGAGACAACCCAGTCGGTGACTGGTTGAGGATAGACGCCGATCGCGAGGGTGCCTGCGAGACAGACGTAGACCACCGCTTTGATCGGGCCCGATACTTTAAGTGGTGACCGGTCGTGGGGCTCGTTGACGTACATTTTCTTCACGACGATAAGGTAGTAGTACATGGAAATGACGATGTTGATGAGCCCGACAGTGATGAGCACGTAGAGCCCTTCCTTTATGGCAGCGATAAAGATGTACAATTTTCCGATGAAGCCGGCCAGCGGGGGCACTCCGGCCAACGACAAGAGAAAGATCAGCATCGAAAAGGCGAGAAAAGGCGACCGTCGCCCCAGGCCGCTGTAGTCGTCTATTTCCTCGCTGCCGATGGCTTCGCTGACGGCAATGACAATGGCAAAAGCGCCGAGGTTGGCGAACAGATAGGTCAGGAGGTAGAACAGCATGGCATCGCTGCCCATCTTCGTTCCGGTCGCGAGACCGATGAGGACGTTGCCAATCTGAGCGATACCGGAATAGGCCAAGAGCCGTTTGATGTTCTTCTGGGCGATGGCCACGATGTTGCCGTAGGTCATGGATAGGATGGACACAGCGACAAGCAGCAACGTCCAGATCGGCTTAAAGGTCGCCAAGGCAACGAAGAACATTCTCAGGAGGATGGCAAAGGCCGCTCCCTTGGGTGCGATCGAGAGGAATGCCGTCACCGGCGTCGGCGATCCATGATAGGTGTCCGGAATCCATGAATGAAAAGGCACTGCGCCGATTTTGAATCCTAATGCGGCGAAGATCAGCAGGAAGCCGATGACCAACCCCGGCGTGGCCTGTACTGTCGTCATATCGGAAAACACCAGTTTGCCTGTTTCTCCGTAGACCAGGCTGATACCATAGGCAAGAAGGGCTGCGGCAAAGATCCCCAGGATGAAAAACTTGATGCCCGCTTCGTTTGAGGCCATGTCCTCGCGGAGATAGGCGACAAGAACATAGAAACCGAGAGAGGAAAATTCCAGGGTGACGAAGACGGACAGCAGGTCGTTCGCGGAAGCCATGAACATCATTCCGAGGGCCGACATCACGACCAGGAAATAATATTCTCCGCGGAAGAACCTGAATCGATGGATGTAATCGATGGAGGCCAGAATAACGAGGATCGTCGATCCGATGATGAACATTTTGAAGAAGAGGGCCATCCGATCGAGAGCGAACATGTTCGCGAAAAGAGTTCCGGTGATGCCGGCGACATCGAACCAAACCAGGCAGCCAAGGGTGGCGACGAGCCCGGCGATGCTGAAATAGGCTAATTGTTCGTTGGGCAGCTGAGGGAAAGCAAAATCAACGATCAGGATAAGACAGAGCCAGGACGTGAGCAGGATCTCCGGGAGCAGCAGCAGCAGATCGGAGGATGACAACGTAAGCGCGAAGGTCATTCCGACCCCCGTGAGGAGTAAGGGGTAAGGGGTGAGGGGCTCTTCGCGACGAGCGGAATATCAGACGTATGCGGAGCGGCGCTCGCCTCACTCCTCACCCCTGCCCCCTCACCTTTCTGCGCCACGGGCACTACGCGGGTGATCTTTGCGATTAAGGGATCGACGCCAGACCGAACCACATTATAGAGATGCATGGGGAAGAAAAAAAACCCGATACTGACGGCGATCATGATCAAGAGCGGAAGGCGATCAGCCGCGGAGACGGCGTCGTGCGCGTGACTGTACTTCTGATCCATGGGTCCGTAGAAGAGGCCGCGCATCATCTTGAACAAATAGGCCAGAGTCAAGACGATACCGGCCACAGCCACAATGACCTGCAGTGGATACTTGCTCCAACTGCCGACGATGATCATCACCTCTGCGATGAAATTCACGGTGCCTGGCAATCCGATCGAGGCCATACACGCAATCACGAAGCAGCCTGAGATGAACGGCATGCGATTCGAGAGCCCGCCGAGCGAGGGGATATCACGGGTGTGTGTCTGATCGTACACCCATCCGGCCATGGCGAAGAGCATCCCCGTGGCCATGGCATGGGCAAACATATACATCACCGCGCCGGTCAAGCTGATGTAGTCCAAGGCGGCCATGCCTAAGAACACATAGCCCATGTGACTGGAACTGGAATATCCGATGACGTACTTCGTGTCTTTGGCGTAAAACGCCACGAATCCGCCATAGACGATACTGAACATGCAGAGTACCGCCGCGATAGGCATGAGTTCTCTGGTGGTTTCAGGCAGAATCTCAAAGGCCACCCGGATGATGGAAAAGTGGCCGAGCTTCATCAGCACGCCTGCGTGCAACATGCTGGTAGCGGCCGGCGCGGCGGCATGGCCGACGGGGGACCAGGAGTGCAACGGCCACAAAGGCGCAATCGAAGCAAAGCCAAAGAAGATCAAAATCCAAATGATCTTGTCGAGTGTCGTGCCCAGAACCGGGATGTTCATCAGCTTGGCTTGTTCACGCAGAACGAGAATGTCGAAGGTATTGAGCCCCGCATACTTGTAGATCAGCAAGATGCCCATCAGCGCAGCGACGGCAAAGGCCGAGAGAAAGAGCACCAACTTCATCGCAGCATACTCTTTGCTATTGGACCCGAAATTGAGGATGAACCCGACCGAATCCCGCAGTTTGAGTCCTTCAGGATCCGTCATCTCGTTGTACTTTTTCGTGTGGCTCCCCCACATGCCCAACAAGAGATACATGGGGATCACGGACATTTCATAGAAGAAGAAGAGGAAAAACAGATCCAGCGACATGAAGACGCCGATTGTGGCAGCGGCGAGGATAAGCAGCCAGATATAGAACTCTTTCGTTCGGTCTTTAATGTGCCAGGATACGAAAATTCCCGCGAACAACAAGATACCCGATGCCAGAACCAGCGGGGTGCCGATTCCATCCACGCCGAGATGGAGCGAGATGCCTAATTGGCGGGACCATTCGAATTGCTCAACGAATTGGAATCCCCCCCTCACATGATCGTAGGCGAAGAATAGATAGAGCGAGGCAAGTAGGGACACAAAGGCCGATCCCGCTGCAATGCCGCGAACCAGCATCGTTTGCCGGTTGGAGACGAAGATCAGCGCGATGGCCCCCACGAAGGGAGCAAACAGGATATAGAGCAGCGCGTGGTCACCCATAGGAATCAGTCCACCCTTACCGGCTGTTTGGGTTCAATTGAGGCGACGGTCCCCCGCTCCAGTCGATCCACCAATGCCTGCACCGACCCGTTCATCATTCTCAAGAAGGGAGAGGGATAGAGACCGATCCAGAGGATCATGACCGATAGGGCCGCCGCAATGAGCACTTCTCGGGGATGCAGATCGCTGATGGAGTCCTTGACGGCTTTGCCGAGCGGTCCCAGCATCGATCGCTCGTAGTACCAGAGAAAATAGGCTGCGCCGACGATGACGCCGGTGACGGCGATTCCTCCGTACAGCCAATTGGCCTTGAAGGTTCCCATGAGAATGAGGAACTCACCGACGAAACCGTTGGTGCCGGGCAAGCCGATCGATGCCAGTCCGATGAACAAGAAGAAACTTGCGAGCACGGGGGTCTGCTTGGCCATACCGCCGAAGGAGCCCAATTGGGTGCTCTGTTGCCGGGAGTAGAGAAACCCCGCAACAAAGAACAAACCAGCCGTACTGAATCCCAAATTGATCATGGTAAGGAGGCTGCCCTGGAGTCCTTGAAAGTTCAGGGCAAACAGACCGATCACGACAAACCCGAGGTGGCTGATGCTGCTGAACGCCAGGAGCCGGCGAAAGTCTTGTTGGATCAGGGCCATGATGGCCCCATAGAGAATCGCCGCTAGTCCCAGAACCATGAGGACCGAGACGACCGTCTGACTTTTCGAGGCATCCGGGAGCAGTGGAATACTAAAACGAATGAAGCCGAACGTCCCGAGTTTCAGTCCCGCCAGTACGACTGCCATGCCGATCGGTCCTTCGAGGAGGGCGTCTGGGAGCCAGGTATGGAAAGGGAAAACCGGGGCCTTGAATGCAAAACCGAGGAACAACAGCCAGAAAATGAGGATTTGTTGGCTGAGCGGGATCGGGACGGACAGCAAGTCCAATAAGTCAAAGGAGTAGGTCGGCTCCATATGGCGCAGCGTCGCCCACTGGTGATAATTGATGTCCAGCAGGGCGATGCCTACCAACATGAAGACGCTGCCAAGCAAGGTATAAAGCACGAACTTCAGCGCAGCGTAATGCCGCTGCGCTCCTCCGCCCCAGAGCTTGATCAGAAAGTAACTGGGAATCAGCATGAGCTCCCAAAAGACGAAGAAGAGAATCAAGTCGAGGGAGAGGAAGACTCCCATCGTGGTCGTTTCGAGGGCAAGAAGCGCCATCATGTACAGTTTTACTTGATGACGGACGGTGTCCCAGGAATAGATGATGACCAGGACCGAAAGGAAGGCTGTGAGCCCCACGAAGAGGACACTGATTCCGTCGACCGCGAGGTGATAGCTGATCCCCAGGGCAGGAATCCACGGCACATGTTCGGAAAACTGCATGGCGGCCGATTCGGGAATGAATCGTAAAAGCACGAATACTGACAGGGCCAACTCCAAGAGGGCAATGGTCAAGGCAGAGGTCCGGACCATGTCCTCATCGTCGAAGAGCCATAGGACAACACCCCCGATGACAGGGAGAAACAGAATACAGGTAAGAATGGGAAATGTGGACGCCAGTTCTTCTAACATTAGAGTGCTTTATAGCTGCATGATCAGCTGAACGATAACCGCCAGTAGAAACAGCCCTGCCACGATAATGGCGGCGTAATGGTGCACCATCCCGCTCTGCAGTTGTCGCCACTGGCGGGCCGCAAGGTGATTACCGTAACCGATTACGTTAAGGCCGCCATAGACCACGTATTTCTCTGCCCACGTCGAGCCGGCTGCGGCCCAATCTGCCAAGTGCGAAACGCCGCGAACGAGCCCATCGATGACGGTGCGGTCGAACCAATCGAGCAACAATCCCAGCTTTTTTATCGGCTCCACCCACAGCAGGTCGTAAAGTTCATCGACATAGTACTTGTTGAGCAGGGTCGTGTAGGCAGCCTTGAATTGTTCGGCCAGGCGATCGGGCGCCGAGAGGTTCACGCTATAAAAATAGTGCGCGAGGCCCCAGCCCAGCAATGCAATTCCGGTGGCAACCATCATGAGCATCAATACAAGCCCGGTGCTCTGATCATGCTCGCCTCCAGTCCCTGCGACTGGTTTGAGGAATTGATGGAGCCAGCCCTGTTCAGGGGGGAACCCCAAAAATCCGCCGAGAATGGACAGTACACCTAACGCCATGAGAGGACCGACCATCACCATCGGAGACTCATGGACATGCTGCTCCGTATGATGGTCCATGCGGGAGGTGCCATAAAAGGTTAGGTAGACCAGGCGGAACATATAAAATGAGGTCAAGAGAGCGCCAAGGGCGGCCATGCCGTACAGCAAGTAGTGGTGATGGGTAAAGGCATGGGCTAGGATTTCATCTTTGCTCCAGAAGCCTGCCAACGGTGGAATGCCGGCAATGGCGACCGTGCCGATGAGGAACAGCCGATACGTCCATGGAATTTTGGATTTGAGTCCACCCATCTTTTGAATGTCTTGCTCGCCCGAAAGCGCATGGATGACTGATCCTGCTGCGAGGAACAAGAGGGCTTTGAAGAAGGCATGGGTCATGAGATGGAACACCGCGGCTGTGTAGGCTCCGATTCCGCACCCGAGGAACATGTACCCGAGTTGGCTCACTGTCGAATAGGCTAAAACACGTTTGATATCTGATTGCACGAGACCGATGGTGGCGGCAAACAAGGCTGTGACTCCGCCGATGATGCCGACGATCGTCATGGCCATCGGGGACGAATCGAAAATGACGTGGTTCCGCACGATCATGTAGACCCCGGCGGTCACCATCGTTGCCGCATGGATGAGGGCGCTGACGGGCGTCGGTCCTTCCATTGCGTCCGGGAGCCAGGTATACAGAGGGATCTGGGCCGACTTGCCGACCGCTCCGATGAGCAGGCAGATCGCAATGGCCGTAGCCATTTCCGGTGAGAGCAGGCCGATCTGGGCAAATACCTTTGTATAGTCGAGTGTCTTGAAATTGATGAAGACGAGGAAGATGGCCAGAAGGAAGCCCGCATCGCCGATGCGGTTGACCACAAAGGCTTTCGAAGCGGCCTTGGCGGCAGAGACCTTGTTGTAGTAGTAGCCGATCAACAGATACGAACAGAGTCCCACCCCTTCCCAACCGATGAAGAGCACGACATAATTGTTCCCCATCACGAGGAGCAACATGGAGACCATGAAGAGGTTCATGTAGGTGAAGAAGCGCGTAAATCCGTCTTCTCCATGCATATAGCCGACGGAGTAGATATGGATCAGGAGCCCGACTCCGGTAATGACCAGCAGCATGATGCAGGTGAGAGGATCGACAAGATAGCCCAGGTTGATGGTGAGGTCGCCGCCGAAAATCCATCGATAGGCCACAACTTCATGGGTTGTACCGGTCCGTAAGATATCGACAAAGACGCCGACCGTGCAGAGAAACGACAACCCCACAGATCCCCAGGCAAGCCGGTGCGCGAGGTCGTGGGAATATCGCTTGCCCACGAGTCCGTTTAAAATCACAGCCAGGAGGGGGAAGACAGGAATTAGTTGTATTAGTAGATCGGTCACGTTACCACTTTAGGAGATTCATCTCATCCACATTGGTGGAAATTTTTCCACGGAACACGACGATGATGATGGCCAGCCCCACTGCCGCTTCCCCGGCAGCGATAGCGATAATGAAGAGAGTTGCCAGCTGGCCTGCCATGGATTCCAGGTAATGGGAAAAGGCGACGAGGTTGATATTCGCCGCGTTCAACATGATCTCGACCGACATCAGCACAATGATGAAGTTCCGCCTGATCACCACACCGAGCAATCCGGTGATAAAGAGTATGGCGCTGACGGCCACGTATGCGCTTAATGGAACCATAGTTACCCGTGAAGCGTGAAGCGTGAAGGGTGAGGCGCACGCACCCTTGTCTTTCCCGCAGTCGCTCGTCCCTTCACGTCTTACCCTTTACGCCTTACGCTCTTTGTTGACCGGCTTCGGGGTCTTTGCCAGGACGATCGCTCCAATGACCGCGCCCAACAGGAACACGCCGACGATTTCGAATTGCAACAGATACTCGCTGAACATCTTGATCCCGACCGCGTGGGTATCGCCATTCTTCAGTATCGCTTCGCTCGTCGCATCACCCTTTTCACCGCCGTAGGGTGAGCGGATCAGGAGGGCCAGCACGTACAATGATCCGATCGCTGCAGGGGCCAAAAAGTATAGATATGAGGAATGGAAATACCGGTCGTCGGTCTTCAAGTTCATGAGCATCAGCACGAAGAGGTACAACACGAGGATAGCGCCGGCGTATACGATGACTTGCACGGCCCAGAGGAATTCGGCGTTGAGGAGGATGAAGAGTCCGGAGACATGGAGCAACAGGGCTAGGAGCGCCAGACCGCAATGCACCGGGTGCCTGAGCGAGACGGTCATGACACCCGCAGCAATACTAGCCAGCGCAAAATAGGCAAAAAAGACTAAAACCATTGAATAACTTAGCCCAGATGCTTGGGTGGTGGTTGGGTCGGTTTTAGTACCGATTGCGGGAAGTAATACCGATATTCCCGGCTTTCCTCAACATTCTTTTCCTGATTGTGCGCGTACAGGTATTTTTTCGCATCATCGAGATGGCGCTCGCCGATGTCGTAGAGCCGTTTCTTGTCGAACAGCAAAGTGCGTTTATCGTGGGTCGAGAACTCGTAGACCTTCGTCATGGCCAGCGCGTTGACGGGACAAGCTTCGACACAGTAGCCGCAAAAGACACATTTGGTGATGTCGATGTAAAATTCGCTCGCGAACCGTTGCAGCGGCCGCTCCGGATCTTCCGAGCTGATGACCTTGATACAGCGAGATGGGCAGGCGGCTTCGCAGAGGTCGCAGCCGACACAACGTTCCTGATGATCGTCGTAGCGTAAGAGCGCAAGCGCCCCCCGGTGGGTATCGGGTAGCGTTCGCTGCTCCCGTGGGTACTGGAATGTCATGGGCTTGTGGAACATGTGTTTGAACGTCACCTTCATCGCGTCCCAAATCTCATAGAACAGGGCGGCTTGGAGAATCTGCTTTGTCAGTCCGGCCACACTCATGTATGTTTCCTGTTTCCTCTTAGGCCTTTTCGATCGTCACGCGGGTTTGCTTGAACGTGGGAACTCCCGTCGTCGGATCGACCTGCACGGACATCAAATCCTTCACCGGCGGCTCATTGAAATGCTCCGGGAAGAAGCAGGTCTGCGGGGCGATGGATTGATCGGGCTGCACCGCTAATTGCATAGAGCCGCGATCCGACGTCAGTCGCACCGTCGTCCCCTCCCCCAAGGCAAGCCGCTCCATATCTTGGGGATTCATCCTGAGCCGCCCTGTATTGGGGGCGATGGTAAGGAGCCCAGGGGCCTTGGTGGACATCTTACCGGAGTGATAGAGGACTTGTCCCATCAGTAATGCGAAGGGCCGTTCGTTCGTGGAGTCGGATGGAGCGGTGGCACGATAGCGCTCCACGACATCCCTGGTGTAGCCGTTTGAGAGATAGTGATCCATCGCCGGCACCACCTTGCGTGGCTGTCCGAGGTTGTAGTAGCCGGGCAGCAGTTTCATGATCTCGGACTGAATATCATTTGAGGATTCATAGTCCCATTGGCAGTCCAGCCCGTTGGCGAGGGCTGTCATGATGTGCCAATCCGGCAGGCTTTCCCCGATGGGGTCAATGGCTTCGCGGACGCGAAGAACTCGGCCTTCCAGATTGGTGAAGGTGCCGTCCTTTTCCGCAAAAGTACAAGCCGGCAGCACCGCATGCGCCATGCGAGCTGTTTCGGTCTTGAACGGATCCTGGACGACGAGCAACTCGAGCCGGTCCAGCGCGGCGCGGACCTCCATCGAAGCCGGTAATGTGGCGAGCGGGTTTTCTCCGACGACATAGAGGGCGCGGATCTGGCCGCTTCTGCAGCGTTTGAGAATCTCGACAAGATCCGCTCCTGAATTGGCTGCCGGGAGCGTGACGTCCCAGGCCTTGGCAAAACGGTCGCGAGCGGTTTGATCGCTGAACAAGGCTTGACCAGGGAGGAATTCCGGCGCGGCACCCATGTCCACAGCCCCCTGCTCGTTCGGTTCTTCAGTTACTGTACTCACGCCGCAGCCTGGTTGGCCTAACTTGCCGGTGATCCAGGCGAGATCGATCAGCTTCAAGACATTCCGGTATCCATCGGGCCGGCGGACAATGCCTTCCGCGCAGAGAATGATGGATCGTGGCGATTCGGCAAAGATTCTCGCAGCGTCTTTCAACGATTGGACCGACATGCCGGTCTGTGTTGCTACTTGTTCCAGCGAGACATGGGCTACGGCAGCCTTCAGGGCTTCGAAAGCCTGGGGATGCTTCATGACGCTGCTCTCGTCGATCAAGTCAAGCTCCAGGGTAGCCTTCACGAGTCCGTCGATCACGAGGCCTTCCGTTCCCGCCGCGATCAGGAACGGATGGGATGCGAGCTTGGCCATGTTTGTCACGGCTGAATCGATGACCACCACTTGTGCGTTGTAGACGCGAATAGCTTCTTTGATCCGCACGGCCGTGAGCGGGTTGGTTTCTGTGATGTTGGAACCGATGAGGATTACGGCTTTGGCTTTCGTCAGGTCTTCCCAGTCGTTCAGGCTTCGGCCGATCCCCAAAGCATGCCGGGAAGCATGGACGAAGTTCAGATGGCCGTAGCGAGCGCTGCTGTCGAACTGGTTGGTCCGGAACCCGGTGCGCATAAGTTTCTGAAAGAGATATAGTTCTTCGTTGGTGCAGCGGGCGGTGATCAGGCCGGCAATCGCGTCCGGTCCGTGCTTACGCCGTATTTCAGAGAACCGATCGACCACCTGGTGCATGGTTTCAAGCCAGGGGGTTTCGACGAGCTGATTGCCTTGGCGAAGGAGAGGCTGCTTCAACCGCGCGTCGCTATCGATGTACTCGAATCCAAACCGTCCCCGCACACAGAGTCCGCCGTGTCCCTTAGCGGTTTCGGCCCGGTCCCCCCATTTGTTTTTCCAGGACAGTGGCGAGGTTACCCGTACGACTTCTGCGTCCTTGGTCTCAAGGTACATCTGGCAGCCATCCCCGCAGTAATTGCAGGTCGTCGTGGTTTTCTTCATCTGCCACGGCTTGTACAAATATTTAGAGAATTTGTTCGTGATCGCGCCGACCGGGCAGACGGCCAGGCAGTCTCCGCAGAACTCGCACGACAGTGCGAGGTCTCCTTTCGGCACCACTTGATTGAAACCGCCCTTTTTCATGAACTGGAGGGCGTCGATCATCAACACGTCTTTGCAGACGTTGATGCATTCCGCACAAGCGATGCAGCGGTTCATATTGAAGTCGAGCACCGGGCTGCGCGTGTCTTCCGGAATGAGCTTTTGTTTCGCATTGGCCAGATTCGTGACCCCGTGCCGGAACGCCATGTCTTGTAGCTCGCAATGGCCGTCGGCATCGCAGACGGGACAATCGAGCGGATGGACCGAGAGATGCTTTTCCACTGCCTTTTTTCGGGCCTGGAAGAGTTCGTCCCCGTCGGTCTTGATGATCATGCCTGCCGCCGCTTTGGCGGTACAGGAACGCACTGGCGCTTTCTTGCCCTCCTGCATGACCAAACACATGCCGCAGGAGCCGAAGGGGTCGAAGGTATAGTGGTAGCACATGGCCGGGATGATCTTGCCCGTGCTTGAGATCACGTCGTAGAGCGAAACACCGCCCTTCGCCGTCACGGACTTTCCATCGATCGACAATTCAATCGTGGCCGCTTCCACATCAGGATTGGTCGCTGGTTTCAAACCCATGTTTCTTCCTTGTGAAAAGTGAAACGGAAAAAGTGAAACGAAATTTCTGCTCTATCTTTTACTTTTCACATCTCACGTTTTACGTCTACCGGTCGCATTCCCCCATCACAATGTCGTAGGTTCCGAAGATCGTGACCGCATCGGATATCATGTAGCCTCTGGACATATGGTCGAAAGCGCCCATGTGAATAAACGAGGGGGCGCGAATTTTTAAGCGGTAGGGTTTCCCGCCGCCCGTACTGACAATGTAGAATCCCAACTCCCCCTTGTGGGCTTCGGTCCCGCAATAGATTTCTCCCCGAGGCGCATCGAATCCCTGCGAAAAAAGCTTGAACTGCTGGATCATGGATTCCAGATTTGTAAAGACACGTTGCTTCGGCGGCAGTGTGACGCTGGGCACATCAGCCATGATCGGGCCGTCCTGCATCTGCTCCAGGCATTGACGGATAATTTTTACACTCTCATAGAGTTCCTGGACACGGATCCAGTATCGATCGTAGGTGTCGCCGTTCTTGCCGAGCGGTACGCTGAATTCGCATTTCGGATAGGCTGAATAGGGTTCAGCTTTACGGAGATCGTAGTCGACGCCCGAGCCACGGAGCGTTGGCCCGCTGAGACCAAAGCTCACGGCATCTTCCGCAGAGATGATGGCCACCCCCTTGGTTCGCCCGATCCAAATCCGGTTTGTTTCCAGGAAGACCACATACTCGTCGATTTTTGGAGGAAAGTAGTCCAGAAACTGTTTCAGTTTATCGAGCAGCGACGCCGTAAAGTCCCGCTCGACGCCGCCAATGCGATACCAACTGGTGGTGAGGCGAGCGCCGCAGAGCTCGTCGAACCAATCCATCAGAATTTCCCGATCGCGGAAACAATAGAAAAAGACGGTCATGGCTCCGATGTCGAGAGCCTGGGTACCGAGCCAAAACTGATGGCCAATGATTCGTTGGACTTCCGCCACGATCGTGCGCAGATACTCGGCGCGATCCGGCACGGTGATGTTCATGAGTTTTTCAACTGCGCGGCAGTATGCAAAGTTGTTGTACATCGCGCAGACATAATCGAGACGGTCGGTATGGGGAATAAATTGATGATAGGTGCCGTCTTCCGCGAGCTTTTCCACGCCGCGATGCAGGAATCCCAGCACGGGAGTAGATTTGACGAGGCGTTCTCCTTCCAGTTCAAGGATCACCTTCAGCACCCCATGGGTCGCGGGATGCTGGGGGCCCATATTGAGCAGGAGCTCCTCTGTGCGCAGGGTCGGAAGGGTTTCGCTTCCCGGATGGGCCGGATCGAGCTTGTAGACAGTTGTTCGTTGATCTTCGAAGGCCATCGTTCTTCCTACCGGGGCGTTTCGTCCAGGAATTCGAATGTGTCGCGCCAGCCCTTGCCGCGGAGCGGAAAATCCTTTCGCAAGGGATAGCCTTCGATGTAATCGTCCGGTAGCAGGATGCGGCGAAGGTCCGGATGGTTCCGGAATCGGATTCCCATCATGTCATAGACCTCACGCTCCATGAAATCCGCGCCTTTCCAGAGATCGGTCAGAGAATCCACAATACAATCAGATTCTGGAACCCTGGCCTTGAGCCGGATGCGGTGTCGTTTCCGGATCGAGTACAACTCATAGACAACCTCAAACCGTTCTTCGTCGTCGGGCCAATCGACCGAACTCACATGCACGATGTAGTCAAAGTCCATGGCTCGGTCGTTATGGAGGAATTGGGCGATCTCATGGAGCCGGTCCCGGGTTACGGTTACTGTTAGCTCACCCCGCCACTCGGCAGTTGTAACGATGCCGGTGGAAAAAGCTTCTTGGAGTCGGCTGGCCAATTCCTGCAATGACATCGGCTTGAACCTATATCTTCACGCTGGGCTTGACCTGGTCCGGTTGTTTCATAAACACGCGCTTCAGCATGATTCGCTCTTGAAGCTTGAGAATGCCATCAAATAGCGCCTCTGGTGTCGGAGGGCATCCCGGTACATAGATATCGACCGGTACAAAACGATCCACCCCCTGGACGACGCTATAACTATCGTAGATATTTCCCGACGTGGCGCAAGATCCCATGGCAATGACATATTTTGGTTCAGGCATCTGGTCGTATAGTTTTCGTATGACGGGAGCCATTCGCCGGCAGACGGTACCGGCCACGATCATCAGGTCGGATTGGCGTGGTGAAGCCCGGAAGACACCGGCTCCATACCGGTCCATGTCGTATCGTGATGACACTGCAGCGATCATTTCGATCGCGCAGCAGGCTAAGCCGAATGTCATGGGCCACAGTGACCCCTTGCGAGCCCAGTTCACAGCTTTTTCAACTGTTGTGGTGACAATGTCAGGCGTGCCATCCTTGTCCTGACGACCAATTTGAATCAGTCCCATTCCAGGGCTCCCTTGCGCCAAGCATAAACGTAGGCCACCAAAAACAATCCGATGAAGACCAGCATTTCAATCAACCCAATTAACTCGATTTTTGTGAAGACTACGGCCCAGGGATATAGAAAGATGACCTCGATATCGAAAATTACGAAGAGCATCGCAAAGATGTAATATCGAACGGGAAAGGGCATCCGGGCATCCGAGAATGGCTCCGATCCGCACTCGTAAGCTGAAAGCTTCTCTGGTTCAGGATATTTCGGTTGAACTAGAGCGCTGATGCCTAGCGCCCATATCCCGAACAGCAGGGAGAGGACGATAAACACCATAATCGGGAAATATCTGGTCAGATACTCAAGGAGGAGCTCAGGCCCGCTCATAGGGCTAACCTTTCAACAGCTTGAGATGCTCGGATGGTATGGAGTTTAGACTTGGGATTGCAGGGATAGCAAGCGTCCAAAAGACCTGTCTGGTCGACCCGAAAGTCCTAGACCCTGGTCTTTGGGAGATTCGTCTCCGCAGATGGGTCTAATCCAGGGAGGATACGCTCATGCAACGGGGGACCGCCGGTGTGGGTGTTATTACCGACGTAACTCACTTGCAAGGGTGTTCTAGCTTATCGGAAGAGCTTATTGATGAGAGATCTTTGCCTTGTTGGGTGGAGCAGGCGACATGCGACTTGATGGCATGCGCAGGTGGGAGGGTGATTCTTGGTCCATGTGATCCCATTCAGGTTCCAGCACTGAGAACGCCTTGGCTTTGTTCCGTCGATGAATCTGGGTCTCGATGCGAGAGCGATGTGCGGGCTGGGCGTCACGGGCCGGATATTGGTCAGCCACCATGATGTTGATTTCCCCATCTGTAAGAAGTCACTTCAGTGGTCACCATAGCATTGATTCAATTGTTGGGTAAATGGGACAAGGCCTTAATATTCTTGACAATGCAAGACTATTTGCTATGGTTGCTGACAGTAATACTTGCCTATATGAAGGACAACCACCATGGCTAATGATTCAAAGAAATGCGTCATCTCTCTTGTGGCCTGTATCCTGGCCGTACCAATCTTTGCTCCGACCTGGGCGGCCGACGACCTCGGTTCGATCCGATTCGGAGAACCTGCCCTGGCCTATTCGTCTGGCTCCATCCAGCGATCAACCCCACAGGATGGGTTCGTGAATGTGATTACCGGTGACAATCAGACCACGGGAAATCATATGTTATTGGGGAGTAGGGATGTCCTGTACCTGCGACTGAAGAACCCCGGCGATGTCGCGCCAGGCGATCTTTTCACGATCTACAGACGACAGCACAAGGTATTCCATCCCATTACTGGGCAATACCTGGGTCATTTGGTCAATCGGTTGGCTGTGGTTCAGGTGACCCAAGTTGATAAGACCCTGACCACTGTTGAGGTTATACAGTCCTACTCAGCCATCAAGCCAGGTGATCCGGCAATGAAATTCGTGCCTCCGATTGACGAGGGAGCAACGGTTGACCAGCCTTCTGCTAACGAGGTCGAGGGACGGGTTGTGGAGTTCCAATCCAACTTGGGCATCATGAATCTTGTGGCGCAACGGAACGTCATTTATCTGGACCGGGGACGGGAAGATGGGGTTAGGTACGGAGATCGAATGGACCTGATTCGATCCGGAGGGAGCCTTCCTCAACGGGTTGTGGGTGAGTTGAAAGTTCTGTCAATGGAAGATCGCACCGCTACGGCGCTGATCACAAAGTCAGTCTCCCGTATTCTCAAGGGTGACCGCTTCAGGGTGAAGGCTCATGCTCCCGATGCCATGCCGATCTCTCAATCACTGCCGCAGCCTCTGGACGTCCCCCCTGCTGTGGCTTCTTCCTCTCCCAGCAAGCTCCAGTTCAAGAATGTTGCCGGTGAAACCCGAGTCAGCCTCAATGACTTGATGAAGCAACTTCGGTTTGAATCGGGCGAAGCGACAATCAAGTCCGAGGGCTATCAGGTGCTCGATGAGCTGATCGCATATCTTAAGACGTCTGCCGGCGATAAATTGATTCGAGTCGAGGGCCATGCGGATAACATGGAGATCGGTCCTTCGCTTCAATCGACCTATCAGACGAACTGGGATTTGTCGAAAGCTAGGGCCAGGATCGTCCTACGCTACTTGCTCGAGAAGGGCGGGATCGATTCGGCGAAACTGTCATCGGTAGGCTATGGTGATACAAAACCGGTAGTCGGCAATGCGACCGAAGAGGGCAGACAGAGGAACCGTCGTGTTGACATCGTGCTCTATTCGCCCGAGTCGGTCGATGACCGGTCTGCGCCTGCGGCAAAGCAACCGGGGACAGATGGTACTGGATATAATTTGTCCCGCCTCAGTTCAGCGGATAGCGGGGCTTCAGTCTCCGGAGCTGATCGGCTGATCCCAGTAACGCAAACCAGTTCGTCCAAAGAGGAGTTTACGCCTATTCCCGACAGCCCTGCTTCGGTAGTGGTTCCAGCATCAGGCGGCCAGGGTCAAGTCGATCAGACTCCCAGGGCTCCAGGCACCCCTGAAAAGTAGATACCTCGCGGATCGTGGGGAGGGTTGACGACGCAACGTCAATCCTCCCTGATTCCCCCTCAGAGCTTGCCTATCGCTCCCTCGTTGTTCCTCCTTTTCCCGTGCTGTTACAATGCCGCATGGATTCGACCCAGGCAGTCCCTCCATATACGACCCCCGAAGTCCTGTTTGCAGATGTCATAGTTCCGCGACATTTGGCGGGCCCGTTTACCTACACCGTGCCCCTGTCGCTCCAACCCACATTGCGGATCGGACATCGAGTGCTCGTACCCTTTGGACGGTCGATTCTCCAGGGAGCTGTGATCGCCCTTTCCCATGCGCTTCCCCAAGGTCTTGATCGAGCGCGACTGAAGGAGATTCGCTCGTTATTCCCGGAAGGGGCCGCATCAGATGTGTCTTCGAAGTTGTTTCAGCTCTCACGGCAGGTGGCCGAGCAGTATGTTGCTCCATGGGGGCAATGTCTCAGGCTGGTGTTGCCTCCGGTACCGAAACCGCAAGCTGAGGTCAGCCGCTACGAACTGACAGAGCAAGGGCGGGCCGCTCTTGCAGCTCAAGAACCTTGCTCGAAGAAGATGCTGAAAGTGCTCAGATGTCTTGAGAAGAACCCCTCAGGGCGTGGCCGTTCCTTTCGCGGTCCCAGTTTGGGCGATCTGTTGCATGATCTCAAAGTGCGTGGGTGGGTAGTTGAGGTCCGGAACTTCACGCCTACCTCATCGGAACTGCTCACTCTTCCAGCCAGTCAGCCAGCCTTAGCCAATTTTGGCATCACCGAGCCGACTATTCCTGATTTCGCAATGTCTTGGGCGGAGCCACTGCTCAAGGCGTTGAGAGGCCAAGGTTCCATTCGAGTTTTGGTACAGGCTTCTTGGACTGATCGTTTGACGCTCTTGCAGCAGACTGTTCGTTTGGTGCTCGATCGTGGGCAGAGGGTTCTTATCATCGTTGGCGAAGCAGAACGAGCCCAATGGGTTGCGGGCTTGATCCGCAATGACGAGACCGGCATCTCTCCAGTCTGTTTCCATAGCGGCCTTTCAGACCAAGAGAAGGCTGAGGTGTGGGATCAGATTCATCGGCAGTCCGTTCGTGTGGTTGTGGGAACAAGGTCCGCCGTCTTTCTCCCATTAACTGCTATCGGAGCGATCTGGATTGAGGGAGAAGACGATACTGCGCTCAAAGAACCACAAGAGCCACGGTATCATGCACGGGATGTGGCCTGGTTGAGGGCGCAAGATGAGCAGGCGGTGTTGGTTCTGAGTTCATTCCATCCGTCCCTGGAAACCAGAGCATCGGTGGAACAGCAAGGAGTTGTCGTGCGCAAGCTCCCACCGTCTGATACACGAGCGAATGTACAGGTCGTTGAATTGCGTGATCATGGTTACGGCACGGTGCTGAGCCAGCCACTCATTCGGGCCATCGGTCAAGCCATCGATCGCCGAGCCGGCGTCCTGTTATTTCTCAATCGGAAAGGCTATGCCGGCGCCCTCGTCTGCCGTGACTGCGGCGAGGTTCCTCGCTGTTCTGCCTGTCGCGTGGCGCTGATGTATACTCGGCATGCGGGTCGTCTACTTTGCTCCTATTGCGGGGACGTAACACCTATTCCCGAGACTTGCGTCTCCTGTTCCTGCCCCCACATGCAATTTATCGGGGAGGGCACAGAGCGAGTAGAAGAGGATGCGAAGCGATTGTTTCCCCATGCATCGGTGATTCGGCTCGATGGAGATACCATGCGGCGACCAACGCAGGCGAAATCCCTCTGGCGGAGAGTCGAGCAAGGGGAATGGGATATCATAGTCGGAACGCAAATGCTGCTGCGGCACGTACCTCTTCCGGCGATTGGCCTCGTTGGGATCGTGCAGGCAGATGCGGGACTCAGCGTGCCGGATTTCCGATCCGCCGAACGCACCTACCACACGCTTCTTGATGCAGTCAGTCTTGCGGATCCAGTAGGGGCCGGCGGTCAGGTTTTCGTACAGACCCGCCTGTCGACTCACCATGCGATTCGGGCGGTGGAGCAGAACGATGAAGCCATCTTCTTGTCGGAAGAGCTGTCCCATCGAAATGCATTGGGCTATCCGCCCGCGGTTTACTTGATTGCCCTTCTCGTATCGGGAACTGACGAAAAGCTGGTATACGATGCCGCGAAGTCTTGGGTGGCTCGGCTCACCGACTGCCATCTACCCTCTGTGGCTGGACAGAGGGTTGCGGCGAAGGTCTTTTCGGTTGCTCAATCGATGGATCAGCCTGACCGTCTGCTCGTTCTGGGGCCAGTCCCTTCTCCGGTACCGAGACTCAGGGGGCGGTATCGGTGGCAAATTCTTGTGAAATCGCGCGATCGGGGCGCAGGCCTTGAATCGGTTCGGATGACAGTCAGGGAGATGGAACGGGCCTATCAGCGTCGATCCATCAAGTTCGATGTCGATGTCGATCCGATCGAGATGTGGTAGAAGGTGTTTCTTCTTGTGGGGGTATCCAGCTCACGATCCTGGTAGATGGTCCTTGGTTGTGTCGGTCGATGAGCTGGCGATGGGCCGACCGGCTCGCTTGAAGAACCCATAAGAAAAGGTTATCCAAAAGACTGCCGAGAAGAGTCCCATCAGTACGGCTGAGAGGATTGTCCCCATTTGTTCGTCAGTTGGTTCTGCCGTAGCCGAACGGAATTGAACCATCGTGATGATAGGCCAAGCAAGACTTTCCAGGCCAAGCAACAGGGTGGCCCAGGCCCAGACTAGTCCGATCGTGCGCCCTTGCCAGATTAAAAACCCTGCGACGCCACCGGCGACCAGTGCGATTTCCCATAATGTGAACGAGTCCCAAGCCAGCCAGGCGCCTGCTGCCACAACGAGGCTTCCAAACAGTGCATTGAGTTGGGGGCTCCACCAGGCGGTGACCATATAGGGAGGCGCTTTCCGTTAACGATTTATGGCTAGTGTGGGTTCCGACGCCGTGGTTGTCAATGGAGGTGTCGCCGGCGAACTGGGAACGACACGATGGTAGACCTTCAGGCAGTGAATCGACGGTGAAAATTCGTATTCGACTCTAGCTCACGTTGAGGTAACCCCAGAGGTTCTACTGCTCGGGAATATTCTCGTCACGCTCCACACGCACGCTTTCGGTGCACGCGTTGATGATTCAGCGCAAAGTCATGTTGTCCCAGGTCGTTCTACTTGTGCAGCACCAGGACTGCCGCCTCGCCCGATAGCTTGAAAGAGCCGCGCCCGTTCTTCTCCAGAAAGCGGTTTCCATGCGCCGGATACCAATCCTTCAAGTGTCACATGCATGATACGGACACGATGCAACGTGAGCACCCTATACCCAAGGACTTGGCACATACGCCTGATCTGTCGATTGCGTCCCTCGGTGAGGACGATGCGGAATCGGGTTGGGCTGAGTCGCTCAAGCCGGCAGGGCTTGGTTGGGCGGTCGAGAATATCAACCCCTTGAGCCATGCGGTCGATAAAGGTTTGATCGAAAGCACGATCAATAGACACCTCGTATTCCCGTTCATGTCCGTGCTCAGTGCGTAGAATCTCGTTCACGATGTCCCCGTCGTTGGTGAGCAGAATAAGGCCGGATGAGTCCTTGTCGAGACGGCCAATTGGGAAGATTCGTTCCGGATGGCCGATCTCCGCAATGATATTACGGGGTACATGCGACTCGCTGGTCGTTGTTACACCCACCGGCTTGTAATACTTGAGATAGACCGAGGCCGTTCCCCAGGGAATCACCTGTCCGTCTCGCGCAACTACGTCATCATGGCCGACCTGATCTCCCAAGCAGGCCGTTCGCTGATTGATGGTCACTCGACCGGATTCGATCAGGCGATCGGCCTCTCGCCGAGAACAGATGCCGTGGTGTGTGAAAAATTTATTGATGCGAAGCTTGTCGGTCACAGGATAGGCAAAGTCGTGTTAGTGGACGCGGCGGCCCGCTTTGATCCGTCCCAACATGCGGTAGATCAAACGGGCGATACAAAATTGTGGCGCGACAAACCCTTCGATTGGAGCGATCTCGCTGATATCCATCCCAAGGATACCAGGACCATCGGCCAGGGCTGTAATAAGATGCAGCGTATCATACCACCCCAACCCTCCAGGCTCGGGCGTGCCGAGCGCAGGAACTAACGACGCGTCAAGCCCATCACAATCGAATGTGAGGTAGACCGGGCCGCGGCACGCCTTCACGATGTCGGGAACCCAGCGGGAGGCTTTACCTTCATACGGACCTGATGGGTCAAGAATCTCGGCGGCAAAGAATGTCGTAATTCGATCGGTGCTCTGAATGCGCTCGATTTCCTCGGGAGAAATGGAACGAATGCCGACTTGAACAAGCGGCAACCCGTCGTCGACCACTCGGGCCATGACGCTGGCGTGGCTATAGGGGTTCTCTTGATAGGCCCTCCTCAAGTCGCCATGCGCGTCGATTTGCACCACGCACAGATCGGGATAGCGCCGGGCATGAGCTCTGATGGCTCCGAGCGCTCCCGTATGCTCACCGGTCAAGGTGACGATGAACCGCCCGGTGCCGGCGTGGGGAGCGACGAACGCGTCGATCGCCTCCACAGCCTGACGATCGACTTTGCCGCCAAGGTCGAGTGGGCGGATAGTGGCCACTCCACCCCACTCGCGATACGGCTCACACCGGAGTGTTTCGTCGTAGAGTTCGACTTGTTGAGACGCCTCAATGATGGCCGACGGGCCTCGATCCGACCCAGGCACATAACTCGACGTATGTTCGTAGGGTGCGGGCAGGATGTAGACACCCGCCTGATCGGGGTGGCACCAGGGTTCATCGAGACCGAGGAAGTTCTGGTCGATGCCCTCCCAACCGGCGGGAAGTGTCATGGGCGTATACTCACGCAGTCTGGCTATCGGCGCCGCTTCGGAACATTTTCCTCTGGAATAAAGACGGCCAATGCGATCACCGTTGTCCAGCGATTAGGTTTTCCAATAGCGGACTGGGTGATGTTTTGGGTCCGCACAATCTTCCCGGCCATTTTGAAGACTTGCTCCCGTTCTTTCCACGCGATGTCCGGATCGAATCCGACACCGAGCGTCGTGGCCAACATCTGCGCCGCCAAGTCTTCCGTATACTCACCGGTCTCCTCGTCGGTCTCGCCATGCGCATGATGCTCGGACAGATATCCGTAGGTTCGACGATCGGTTGGGACCGCCAACCCAATCGACGCGGAGATCAGTCGATTCCGCTCATTCGTTTCCGACCGCGCCATCACACAGAACGTAATTTCACCGGGGCTCAATAATTTTTCGCCGCGCGCACGCGGGAGAATTTTGCAATTCGGTGGAAGAATCGACGACACGGTGACGAGATTTAAAGAGGCGACGCCGGCACTGCGTAAGGCCTCCTCGAAGGAAGCCAGTTTTTCTTTGTGGACTCCGACGCCTCGCGTCAGAAATATATGCGAAGGTACCATCGTTTCTCTCCTTAGTTGATCCAACCAATCTGGCGAGGGTGCCTTGTTCACTGAAAGGCATTCCCACAGTAATACCTCATGCGAGGCACAGGCTCGCTGTTGTACCAAGATCTGTGCCGCTTCGCAATATCCTGTGGGGTTATTTCTTTCGCAGGATGCGGAAACGATGTCACTCGCTGGACACCCAATGGTCTGCATGTCCTGGACAACAGGACAGGACTCCGCTGAGCGCTCAAAAAGCTTGCCCAGTGAGGCGTGATTCCTTAGCGTAAGAGTCTTCGGAGGAAAAGCCTCGGCAGTCCTATGTTTCACCTTTCACGGTTCTTGAGAGCGACGCAAGAAGGCCGCTGGGGTTCCTTCCGTACCTTGCGAAAGCGCAGGCATGCGCAAGAGAACTGGTCTGTTCGGCTCTACCGGAGAGCAGTAATTTCATAAACATCGTAGTCAGCGGCGGAACAGGGTTCATCGGTCGGCCCTTATGTGCCGCGCTCTGTCAGGAGGGACATCGGGTCACTCTCCTCACGAGAAGGAAGGAAGAAGCGCAAAGGACCTGTAACTCAACTATCACGGCCGTCGAGTGGAATGGCCCAAATGCGGGAGCCTGGGAGCACTGTCTCGACGGTGCGGATGCCGTGATTCATCTCGCCGGTGCACCGATTGCCGATGGACATTGGACCGAGGCTCGCAAGCGGGTCCTCACGAAAAGTCGGATCCGTTCCACTCGTCTACTCGTAAAAGCCCTGTCGTGCTGTTCTTCGAAACCTCGGACGCTGATCAGCGCGTCCGGCATCGACTATTACGGAGCCAGCGACGATCGTGTGTTGGATGAGGGAGCCGCGCACGGCCAAGTATTTCTGGCCGATCTCTGTCTCGCGTGGGAAACAGAAGCACTATGGGCGGCGGAATTCGGCGTGCGAGTCGGTGTGCTGCGGACCGGGGTGGTGCTCGAATAAGACGGCGGCGCCCTGCCCAAAATGCTGGTGCCGTTCCGACTCTTCGCAGGCGGTCCCATCATGCCGGGAACCCAGTGGGTGTCGTGGATCCACCGTCATGACCACATCGGTCTCATCCAATGGATACTCACGAGACCGAGCATCTCTGGTCCAGTTAACGCAGTGGCTCCCGAGGCTGTGACCATGAACCATTTCTCCGATGCGCTCGGACGCGTCCTTCACCGGACGTCCCGGCTGCCTGTACCGGGCTTCGCGTTGCATGTGGCTCTGGGGGAGCTGGGGACGCTCATGACTATGGGCCAACGAGTCACTCCAGCGCAGGCGCTTTCCGAGGGATATGCCTTTCTGTATCAGACATTGGAACCGGCCTTGCGGCGATCATGATATAGGGGTAAATGAATATCGGACAGGCTCAGGTCGCTCGCCGGACACCGTCAATTGCCGCAAGCGCGCCCACGAGTTGTGACGAGCTTCGTTTGACTTTCCATTATCAACGCTGTTTAGCAACGCTGTAATGTCCGCCATCAGTTACACAGTGAACCTGAAACCGCCATCGCCATCAAGGGCTTGTATAAAAATTTACACATGTGCTATTGCATGCATCATAAAATATTTAAGTGGATACATTGTCGCATACATCAGATGGCGTGTGTGGCGGCGATGATGTCAAGGTGAGAGAACCCGAGGCGAATGAGCAACGGAATCATCAACTTGGCAGCAGACCTTTTCAGTATCCTGCTCGCAACGATATCAACGTGTGAAACGAAGGAGGTGGCATCTTGGGCGAAGAGCGGAAATATAAAGGCAAGGTTCCCCTGCATGACAACTATGGCCCTGAGGCCAAGTACGCTGTCGAAGCGGAAGCGCTGTTGCCGACTACGAAATGGGAAGAAGAAGTTGCCCGGGGCCTTGAATTAGGCCTGCCCGGCGCTGATTCCATTAAGGACAAACGGATTCCCACGTTCAGCCGGGGAGAACTCCCTCACTTCGCCGGGATCAACACGTTTGTCAAAGCCCCCTATGTCGAAGATGTACGCAAGTGCGGCCAGTACGACGTGGCCATTCTCGGGGCGCCGTTCGATGGCGGCACGACCTATCGGGCCGGCACACGATTCGGTCCTCAGGGCATTCGCAAAATCTCGGCGCTCTACGGTTCCTACAGCTTCGAACTCGGCGTGGATCTGCGAGAATCGATCTCCATATGCGATCTCGGGGACGTATTTACCATTCCCGCCAACATTGAAAAGACGTTCGATCAGGTCAGTAAGGCCGTCTCGCACGTCTACGCGAGCGGGGCGTTTCCCGTGGTGCTTGGCGGCGACCATTCCCTCGGCTTCCCGACTGTGCGGGGCGTGGCCCAGAATCTTCATGGGGGCAAGCTCGGCATCATTCACTTCGATCGGCATGTGGACACGCAAGAGACCGACCTCGACGAGCGCATGCATACCACCCCCTGGTTTCACGCGACGAACATCCCCAACGTCCCGGCAAAGAATCTCGTGCAGATCGGGATCGGCGGCTGGCAGGCGCCACGGCCCGGGGTGAAGTCCGGACGTGAACGGCAAACCACCATTATGACCATCACCGATTGTGTGGAGATGGGGATAGAGACGGCGGCCAAGCGCGCACTCGAGGTGGCGTGGGACGGTGTCGATGCCGTTTGGCTGAGCTTCGATGTGGATTGCCTGGATGCCGCTTTCGTACCTGGAACGGGCTGGCCGGAGCCAGGCGGGTTCTTGCCTCGCGAAGTGTTGAAGTTCCTTCAGGTCATCGCAGACAGTAAACCAATCGCTGGAATGGAGATCGTAGAGTGCTCTCCGCCCTATGACGCAGCTGAGATCACCGCCCTGATCTCCACGCGCGTCATCATGGATGTCTTGGCCTGCCAGGTGCGCTCCGGCCATCTGCCAAACCGGAAAAAGAAGCTATAAGCAGTACAAACCCCTGAAACGACGCGTCCCGCAGTGTACTGCGGGACGCGTCATTGTTTTGGCTCATCCACGTGTTCTCGTCATCGAATCATCCCGTCGATGAACTCCTGCTGGCTTTGCTGGTCAAGACTTGCACCGTCACGATCGCTAAAATACCGCTCATGACCAGCGGGACTGCCCAGAGCTGCCACCAGGGAGCGTCGGGCGCAACGGCATAGGCGCGCGGCCAAGCGATGTTGATGAATTCAAACAGGGACCAGGGGAACGCTGTCGCATTGATCACCAATCCCCAGACACCCAGCTTGAGCTCGCCCAGGGCCGGGTTCCAGCGGCCTGTGAGGCGGGTATAGAGCCCGACCCCGGTGGTCATGGCGAACATGGCGTACAATCCCCCTGTGCCGAAAGCAATGATCGTGGCCACGGCCTGATCGTTCAGCCCGAACAGCAGCCCGAGCCCCGCCAGCAGCACGACGCAGATCACGGCATTGCGCGGAGTCTTGGAGGCCGTCACCTGACTGAACATAGAGGGCATATTGCCCTCTCGAGCCATGGAAAACACAATACGCGACGTGTAGTTCACCACGACTGCCCCGCAGGCCAGAAACGCCACCATGACGATTGCCAGAAACGGTTTCTCCGCCCACGCGCCGAAGCTGCTGCTAATCAGCGGAGTGATCGGATCGGACGTGGCGCTGGTGGTCACCAGGGTGTCGCGGTTGAAGCCTAACGTCAGGGCGGCAGAATTGAACAGCACCACGGTCCCGACGCTGCACAGGGAAAACATGATCGCGCGCGGAACCATCCGCTTGGGCTCATGGGTTTCTTCGGCGATGGTGGAGCAGGCATCAAACCCGATAAAGGCCCAGCCCGCAATGGCGAGCGCTGCCAAAAACGCGGCCGTCTGGCTGGGTGCGCTCCCCGTACCCAGATGCTGGAACAATTCGGAAAACGGATGCAGCCGGAAAAAGAAAAACAGCAGCAGCGCCACGCCGAACGAGCCAATCACCTCGGCGTACACCCCCAGTGCAATGACCAGATTGAACACCTTAACGTGCACCAGGTTGAGCACCATACAGATCGCTAAAAATACGGCGCCCCACAGCACCATCTTGACACCGCTTCCCCCCCCGCCCCGAAAAAAATGGCGAGCCAGATGCCGCAGGTGTAGGCGGTCGTGGTGAGCATGGCGATGGTAGAACTGACGTAGATGGCTCCGGCGTATTGTCCGGTGGCGCCTCCCCCGAGTTGTCGGGCCCACTTGTACGCCCCGCCTGCAATCGGAAACTGCGAGGAGAGTTCAGCATAGACGGTGGCCACCAGCAGCTGCATCACGAGACAGATGGCCAGCGCAGTAAACCAGCCGCCTCCCGTCACCGCCGTCTGCACACCAATGATGGCGTAGAGCCCCACCACTGGCGACACCATGGCAAAGCCAATCGTAAAGCTATTCCAAAGACTCAGGCTGCGCTTAAGGGTTTCGCCAACAACCGTGGCAGTTGCCGAAGGGAAAACATCCTGATTTTCTTTGGCTGTCACGTCAGGTGTCTCCATCAATTTTTGAAAGTTCCATCCTCGTTTTCAGAAAATTTTGAAGAATCCGGCCTCCTATGCTCTCAAATTCCCCTCTGTTTCGGCCCCTCTAGCCCGTCTTGTTCGCCAGGGTTCGTGAGTTATGTGGGCTACGGGTGTTTCATGAAATAGGTTTTGGCCAAGACTTCCTTGATGGCCAAACTGACATAATTACGCCCATCTTCTATATTCTCTCGCAGGGCCTTGCACGCACCCGCCATATCCTTGTCTTCGATACGAGCCAAGATGTTTAGATGATGATGACATGTGATGTGAGTCCGTTCCGGCCTGCCGAAGTCACTCATGCGAAAAACCAATAGCCGTTCGTTGAAGACGCGGAGCTCATCCAAAAGTGTTTTGTTGCCCAACGCTTGAGCAAGTGTTTCGTGAAACCTGGTGTCTAATTCAGCAAGCTCCTCAACTTTGGGAGGAGGGTCATTCAACAAGGCAGTCCAGGTTTGCTTCAGGTCCTCTATCTCCTTGATCGGTTCGCCACGCTGGGCTAACTGTTCCACCACAAACAATTCCAACGCCATACGAACATCATATATTTCCAGGATTTCTTGAGGGTTTAGTTGTTTGACTACATATCCGCGGTGGGGCATCTGTTTTAAAAAAAACCGTGCGTCGCCAGTTCACGCAACGCCTCGCGCACCGGGCTTCGGCTGACACCGAATTCCTTGCAGAGGACCTCTTCGGTCAGCCGGTATTCGAGCGGGTACTCCCATCTAATAATCCGGTTTTTTTAAAGTCGAGATAATCGACGAACTGCGACTTGAATATTTTCTTTCTTTCATTCGATCCATCCGTCAAGCGACAATGGGCAATCTTTCATTTTTACCAAAATGCAATCAACCCCGTGATCGGATCGCGAAACATTGCGCACGGTGAATCAGTGCCACGAGGATCTAGGTGAGAGCGAAGAGGGCGACAAAAAGCCGACGCCCGCACTTTAGGTTTCGGCTTTTCCAGATGGGGAGAAGTTTTAGTGAATCCCATCTTCTTAGAACTGCAACTGTAGGCCTACCCTGAATGCACTGAACTTATCACCCAGCACAAGACCGGGGGCATAATTGAGCTTGTTCAAGGTTTCGAGATTGCCGTACTGTCAGTATGCCGAAATGCGCGCATTGAGACCATCGATGACGTAGTTCACGCCAGCTTCAACTTCATCGCGATTGGTGCTGCTCTCAGGCTGATTAAAAGTATATCTCCCATAGGGCTGGAATTTCCCGATCCCTACCTCCTGCGGCAGCAGATACATACCGTACATGGTGTATGACTGTCCACGAAGCATACAGAAGCAGTCGCCTACAGGGGCCGCAAAGGCAGCGTCGTTGTAACCTGCCCAGTACCGTTTGTACTCAGCGTTGAACGTGAGCACGCCCATGTCCATGTTGTTGCCGAATGGTTTCTCAAACAGGAGATCGGCGGCTAAAGAGGTGAAATCGGAACGATGATCGAATGAACCGGCTCCATTTTTCTGATGTTCTCCACCCACCGCGATCGCGAGAATATCACCGGTTGTACCGAAGTAGGTACCCTGGGTGTAGTAACCCGGATTCTTTTCTGGGTTCAAGAAGTTGTAGGTGAGACGTCCAGCGTACTTCAGGCTGTCTGCTTGATTAGGGCCGGCGGTTGCCGAAGACCGCAGTCCAGTGAACACACCCACGGAGTATTGCAGGTGGCCAACTCCTGGATCGATTTGACCCCAGAAGGTCGCGCCGTTATCACGGTTAAAGAGACCAGCACCACCTGGGCCGAAGTTCGCGCTGAAGTCTGCGGGAGTGAACGGCATCTTAAAGGTGTCGAAAACCCCGTGGAAGAAAGGGCCATTCAGTTCGCTACACTCTCCTGTCACCAACATACGCCCGACCCAGAGGTTCACGTACTGATTAAACTCGAATTTTGCGACCGCATCGGCTACGCCGATCGTAGAATTACCTCCGAATGAACTTCCGCCTCCGAATACAGAACAGTTAAAGCATTCGGTGTTGAACTCGAATCCGACGTACTTATGGACTTTCCCGTTTATATAGATAAGAGCCTTGCGTGCGAGAACAAGCAGGGCACGCGCTGTGAGCGGGCAGGGAGGCTTCGACTTTCGACCGTGGACAATGCTGTGGCCACAAACATGCGCGACTGCCTCACATGAACTGTCGAGTTGGGCTCAACGATGCGAACAGATGGCTGGCCTGGTTATTCCGACTAGGCTCTGTTGGGGGTCACACATCGAGTGCAAGTGGTCAGTACCCTTGAGCGAGCCCACCAGGTCGTTCTCATGTCCAGCGCCTGTTCAGCAATTCTAAAAGCCTGGCTCACAGTCCGCATCATGGAATTGATGACTCGGTATCTTCAACGCCATTCGGACGAGTTGGTCTTCGCTTCAACCGGCCAATGAAATGAGAACTGAAGCTATCTAAAAAAGTCCCATGAAACTCGTGTAGTGTTAAGTGTCCTGGATTAGCCATAAACCAAACCCCGCATTCGGCACTATTCCGTCCTCACGCTTTTGTCCCCTCACAGGCTGCGAGCACACTCAGTTTCAGATCAAATCCCACTATGAGTACGAATGATGATGGCGCAGAAAATATCTCGCAGGATGCTCAAAATAGCCGTCCAGCGATGCGTGAATCGTTAAAACGTGACAGGTGAAAGGTTTTGGAGAAAGAGCTCTTGACAGTCCCACGTTTCACTTTTCACGGTTCCTGAGAACGCTGCGTGTGTAAAGCTACGGCTTAGTGCGCCTGGGTCTGGCAGGTGAAAAGAGCGGCCTTTGAGCATTCTGCTAGGCTCCGGCAGGCGGTTTGAGGTTCAACACCAGCATGCGGGGCTCGGTCATATCCTCGATCGCGGCCTGAACTCCTTCACGCCCGACCCCGGAATCCTTTACACCACCATATGGCATATGGTCGGCGCGAAATGTCGGAATCTCGTTAGCCAGCACGGCTCCAACTTCAAGGTGCCGGAAGGCATGAAAGATTTTATTCACATCTTGGGTAAAGACACCGGCTTGGAGTCCATAGTCGGAATGGTTGAGCGCTGTGATCGCTTCACCGAAGTGTCGGTACGGAGTCACAGTGACGACAGGTCCAAATACTTCCTGACAAGAGACTTTCATCGTTGGCGTGACATGCGAAAGCACCGTTGCCTCCATCACCGACCCCATGCGCTTACCACCCAGAAGCACGCGTGCCCCTTGCGATACGGCTTCCCCAATCCACGACTCGATGCGAGCGGTCGCAGCCGGATCGATCAGCGGTCCGACCACCGTCGAATCGTCGCTCGGGTCGCCGGCTTTCAGCCGCGCAACTTGTAGCAAGAGTTTCGTGGTGAAGAGGTCTGCAATGGAATGGTGGACAAAGATTCGCTGAACGGAGATACAGGTCTGACCGGCGTACCCGAACCCGCCGACCGCGCATCGCTGTGCGGCAAACTCAATGTCAGCATCGGACTCCACGATCACTCCCGCGTTCCCACCGAGCTCCAAGACCACTTTCTTCTTCCCGCATTTGGTTTTTAACATCCATCCCACGGCGGCGCTGCCGGTAAAGCTCAAGAGTTTGAATCGAGGATCGACGACAAGCTGCTCTGCCAGGGCGTTGTCGCAGGGTATGATGTTGACTGCGCCGGGAGGCAGGCCGGCCTCCAGCGCGACTTCGCCCAAGAGCAATGCGGTGAGGGGTGTTTGTGGCGCCGGTTTGATGAGAATGGAATTGCCGGCGGCCAGAGCCGGAGCAACTTTGTGGGCTACAAGGTTCAGGGGGAAGTTAAACGGGGTGATTCCGAGCACCGGACCGATCGGAACCCGGCGGAGAATGCCGAGATGGGAATCCGTTCCTGGCGTCCAATCGAGAGGGATGACCTCGCCGGGAATGCGTTTCGCTTCTTCTGCGGCAATGGTGAATGTCTGTACGGCCCGACTGACTTCCCGCTTCGCGTCGGTGATCGGCTTGCCGGCTTCAGCCATCATCAGTCTGGCGAATTCCTCACGCCGGTCGTAGATCCCGCCAGCGATCTTTTGTAAGGCGTGATAGCGGGCGTGGGATGGCAGAGCCCTCATCGCGACAGCGGCATCGACCGTCGATTGAATAGCAGCCTCTGCATCGGCGGGTCCCGCGTTCGACACTTCGGCGATGAGTTTCCCCGTATACGGATTATTCACGGGGACAAGAATCTCCCCGTGCCGCCACAGACCTCCGATCAAGAATGGACGAGGTTCCTGCACGAGAAATGCCCCGCGGGTAGTGAAGATTTAGTCGGCGGACTTTACTGAGGCTTCAGGAGCTGATTCGAGATCGGCAGCCTGCTGGGCAATACCGGCTTTGGCGACCAAATCCTCTGTGCCCCAATCGCGAATCGCTTCAAGCGTAAAGGCCTCGTAGGTTGACACGCCATGGCAGGTCGGGCAATCCGGCATTGGTACCTTGCGATAGAAGACTTCCGACAAGCACGACATGCACATCCAATAGGGTGGTTCGCCCTCGCGTCGAGGAACAGACCAAAATGATTGTGTTGCAGACATAGATAATCCTTAGTGAGTGATGAGTTTACTGTCCTGTGCTGCTGCCGCGAGCCGTAAGGCTCTATGCCTGTTCACTGGGGGCGTGGAGCTGCGGCCAACATGCGATCGATCTCCTCGGCAAACTCGTTGAACGGGACTGCGCCAGGGATTGCGACTGCCGGCTCTTTATCAGTGGGCCCACCAGCCGTCCGCATCAGGATAAAGCCTGGGGTGCCATGAAATCCCCATCCGTTCGCCTCTTGGCGATCCTGGAAAATGGACTCAAGATACTGCCGTTCGTCGAAACACTTGGCAAAGGCCGTCTGATCTAAGCCAATTGCTCTTGCGTAACCTTTAAATGACCCAGAATCTAAGCGGCTTCGCTCACCGAAGAGCCGATCATGCATCGGCCAATATCGACCCTGCGCTCCAGCGCAACGCGCTGCAACCGCAGCTTCAACCCCGACTCCCCGGTCCGATCGAGGGTAATCCCGATAGATAAACCGTACTTTGCCTGTGTCAACGTATTTGGCTTGCAAGCGAGGCCAGGTCTCTTGAAAGAACTTCACACAATATCCACATGTGAAGTCCGAATATTCGATCAAGGTGATCGGGGCGTCCGCGCTCCCCCTGATCCGTCCGTCCTCTGGGACTGGCCCAGCCCCGGCCTGAGTCAGCGGTATGACAAGCAGCCATAACACCGCCGCAGCTGTGCGAAAGAGGCCGGTGCTCATCATTTGTGGAGCGCTCGCTTTGCCTTGAGGCGCTCCAGCAATCCGACCATCAGAAGAGGCCAGACGACCGTGGCATCGCTCATTACCTCGGCAAAGCGCCCGCCTGTTTCCGGTGGAACGAACTTCCCCCATGAAAGACCTTCCTGATAGGTGCAGCCGCTCAAACCGCCCAAATGGTCTGGTTCCGGACAGATGCGCACCCCGTATTGGAATCGAGGCGGTTCCACATTGAGACCCAGCCGCGTATTGCTGATCTCAATGTAGGGGCCGACCTGTTGCGACCAATTTCGAGGCACTCCTCCGCCGATCGTAAAGATCCCACGCCGTTTGGCAGAGATAACATGGCTTGCGTAGCTGTTGAGATCGAGATAGGGATTGAACGAAGGATAGGAACGATGAGTCGCACGTAGCACGTCAAGATCGCCGCCCCCCTGTGCCTGCGCACGGGCCTGATCGAGATCTCGACTCATGGCCCAGGTTCCAAGATCCAGCCCCATCTCGGAATCGGTAAAGGCGGGGATAAAGACCGGGACGTGTTTCAAATAGGCGCTTTTAAGAATACCCGTTCCGTCATATTCCTCCGTGAGCGTTCTGCCGAGTTCGCGGGTGAGGATTTCAGAGGAAAGAACCTGGTCCCGATCCATCCGCTTCATCGTTCGGGCAACGACCTGCTCCACATAATTGAGGTTGGATTCCATCTCCAGCGTATCGTAGACCCGATTATAGCCCTTCGCGAATAACTCTTGATCGGACATCGACGAGTGGTGTCGATAGTGGGTTTTACCGACCGACTCACTCAATCCATGGGCGATCAATGCCCCGGTGGACACGACACACTGCACCATCCCATGATCGATCATCGCGCTGATGATCTTGCCCATCTTGGCTATGGTCATCGCCCCTGACAATGTCAGCACAACGAAACAGTCGGGGTCTTCGATCATCGTCCACAGCACTTCGTAAGCCTCGCCCACTCTGCGGCCCCCAAAGGCTGTCTTGCGCATAGCGGTCAACAGTCCGTCGAAGGATCCGATCTGTTCCGGGTCGAGAGGCTCGAGCGCTTCGAGTCCGTCCTGAGCCCCATCATGAAATTCACGCACACCCATGGAAATTCCACCCATTGTATAAATGAACAGAGAAACAACGCATTCTTTATACACAACAGAGGATGGAGGCGTCAACGAAGTTGCTGTCCAGGGAAGCTCTTCGCCGCATTCAGGTTCATGCGGACACATGGCCACTGTTATCGTCCGTCACGGCAATCGTGGCGGACGTAGTCGGCTGAGCGGCCTGCATCCCTGAATGTGGCTGCAATGAAGATCTTACGAAAGGAGTTAGCCCCGTACCAGGCTCGATTCGATAACTCAGGGCCGCGTAAGCGGAGTAAGGAGGAATATACTACCTAAGGTCATATTGATGCTCGATTGCTCTGATCATGTGCGCGCGTTTGTCCGAGCGTAAGTGTTGGTGGTCCCAACGGGATTTGAACCCGTGTTTAAGCCTTGAGAGGGCTCCGTCCTAGGCCAGGCTAGACGATGGGACCAGATCGTCAATAACGAGGGATAGACCTGGCACAGTAGCACAGGGACTTTTCACTTTTCAATTCTTAACGAATCGGGGTTGCGATGAAATCTCCACGCTGATCTTCAATCACCACTTGACAGAGACATTCGTATAGCCTACCTTCCGACAAGCACAGCGGCGGGCCTCTGGGAGAGGGGATTCTTCGGTCGAAGGCCTCTGTTTCCCGTCGGTAAACTCATGGTGGAACATGAACAACTCGCTCCAAGTCAAGACAATCGGCATTACAGACTCTCCGGAACTGGTCGACATCGAAAAGCCCGAACAAGGCCTTGAGCTCCACGTCGGCTCGAATGTGTTCCGAAACACGAACGGTGTCGTCAAACTTCAAGGCAAGGAGCAGTTGGTGGTAGAGACGCAACCCCAGCCGTTGGTGTTGCTTCTCACGATGGACCTGTACGATGGGCAAGGAACCCGCGTCGGCCACATCCGACGGAATGCGCTATCTGCACATTCCGCCGTCCGGTTTTCCGTCGATGTGAGGGCCAATAACGAGGCGACTCAGGACGACATCCCTTCGGTCACCATCGCTGACCGGACAACGGGACATACGGTGTTCGAAGCCTGTTTGATGCAGAAAAGGAAAATTCGCATAACCGTTGCGAATTTCTACACCCATAAAGGCGAACTCGTCACTGTCAGCCCGCACTACTGCCGTATCGGCACCAGCTTCACCCTGTTCGGTGATGTTGCGGAAAGTCGAGGCAACGCAGCGACAATCGGATAATCCGTTCCCATAAACCTCAGCCGCGACTCCCCTCTGATCTCAAACCTTTTAGTCCGTATTATTCAAGACGGTTCGTCGCGAAATCGCGCAGTCGCCATGCGAGACAGGCGTGCGGAGCCGTGAGGGAGGGAGGCATACGTGAGACAGTATGTCGATCGACCGAATGGCGATCCTGTCTGGACGCCGAGCTACCGTGTCCAGGCTTGTCGCAGCGGCGAATCCGCGATTGCAGCAGAAGCGCTCACGAATAATGGGGGTTAGTACGTGGTCTACTCCGATCTTCTGCTTTTCCGGATAAGCTCTTCTCCGGTACGCCACTCATGTGATATGTGATAGAAGAGCGAGTGACGGCTAGGCTCTCACATGTCTCGCCCAGAGAGGAATCATTACCCATCGTGTCTGAACCGAGCGGCGCGTCAAACTTTATTCACGATCTCGTGGCCGCCGATCATGCAGCCTGCAAGCATGACGGCCGGGTGGTCACGCGTTTCCCGCCTGAACCGAACGGCTATCTTCATATCGGGCACGCAAAATCTATCTGTTTGAATTTCGGCTTGGCACATGACATCCCTGGTGGTATCTGCCACCTGCGATTCGACGATACCAATCCGACCACCGAAGATCCTGAATATGTCAATGCGATCCAGGCTGACCTCAAGTGGCTGGGGTTCGACTGGCAGGAGAAGATGTTTTTTGCCTCGGATTATTTCGAGCAATTGCACAGTTTTGCCGTCAAGCTGATTCGTAAGGGGAAAGCCTATGTCGATAATCTAACACCCGAGGAAATTCGTGCCTATCGCGGCACACTGAGTCAGCCGGGAAAGAACAGCCCTTCTCGCGATCATTCCATCGAGGACAATCTTGACCTCTTTCAACGTATGCGAGCCGGAGAATTCGCCGATGGAACCTATGTCCTTCGAGCCAAGATCGACATGGCATCGCCTAATATCAATCTCCGCGACCCGGTACTCTATCGCATTAGGCACGCGAGGCACTATCGAACAGGGACCAGTTGGTGCTTGTACCCATCATACGATTTTGCGCATCCCCTTTCGGACGCCCTTGAGGGAGTCACTCATTCAATCTGCACCTTGGAATTCGAAGATCATCGGCCTCTCTATGATTGGGTTGTTGAGCAGGCTGAAGCGCCTCACCGACCGCAGCAGATCGAGTTTGCTCGTTTGAACTTGACCAATACCGTCATGAGCAAACGGAAGCTGCTCGAGTTGGTCGAAAAGAAATTGGTGGGCGGATGGGATGACCCGCGATTGCCGACGATCAAAGGACTTCGTCGCCGTGGGTATACGCCAGAGGCGATTCGGGCCTTCTGCGAGCATATCGGCATAGCCAAGCGCGAGGCTATCGTCGAGATGCAGTTGCTCGAACATTTTATTCGCGAAGATCTGAACAAGCGCGCGCCAAGAGTGATGGCCGTGTTGCGCCCGCTCAAAGTCATTCTCGACAACTATCCCGAGGACCAGTACGAAGAATTGGAAGCCGTCAACAATCCGGAAGATTTGTCTGCTGGGACGAGGAACGTTCCCTTTTCACGCGTTCTCTATATTGAACAAGACGATTTCCGTGAAGACCCGCCCAAACAGTTTTTCCGGCTCGCTCCGGGGCGAGAAGTGCGGCTCCGGTATGCCTACATCATTAAATGTGTCGGAATGACCAAGGATCCAATAACCGGAGAGGTCACCGAGCTCCATTGTACTTACGACCCCACAACCAAAAGCGGCGCCTCGCAGGAGCAGCGCAAGGTTAAGGCCACTATCCACTGGGTGTCCTTGGCCCATGCTGTGAATGCCGAAGTCCGTCTCTACCATCCCTTGCTGATAGCGGATCTGGCAAAGGTACCGCCAGATCACGATTGGACGACCTACCTCAATCCCAACTCGCTGGAGCGAGTCACGGGCTGCAAGGTTGAGCCCAGTATGCGACAGGCAGTGCAGGGCACTCGATACCAATTCGAGCGCCTGGGATATTTCTGTACCGACCCAGATTCAGCTTCCGGCACGCTGACATTCAATCGTACCGTGTCACTCAAAGATGCCTGGGCCAAGATCGAAAAACCCAAGCCAGTCAAATAATACATCGGTCATTTGCCCCCCGTTCGCAAGAACGCTCCAAAATCCCCCCCCCTTTTTCCGCTCTGTTACATCATCCTGAACAGATTCGGAATCCCTGCTACGCTTACTCAGTGGCAACGACTAGTGGCAGGAGATGTTCTACCGTGACAACCATCATCAAGATGACGTTCAAGCCGTTCGCACAGCTATTATTCGTCTCCCTAATGGTGGCGGGACTGGCCATTGCGTCTCTTTCGTCGGCCGCTCTCACGGTCAATAAGACTGAATCGAGCCCGACCGACGCAGTGAAGGGTGCGATTGCCGACCTCATACAAGTTCTCGAAGACGAAACGTTGAAGCAACCGGGCCAGGCCGTGAGGCGTCGGCATAAAATTGAAGCAGTCATCAAAGATCGCATGGACTATGAAGAGATGGCGAGACGGGCATTGGGTGCTCCCTTTTCCAGGCTTTCCCCTCGGGATCAGCACGAATTCGTGGATCTTTTTGTGCAACTGCTTCGAAACGCGTTTGCGGGTCGCATCGCCGAGCAATCCGATGAACAGGTGATATTCCTGGGGGAATTCCGGGATGATGCCTTTGCAGAAGTCAAAGCGCGCATGCAGGGGAGAAAAATCAACACGCCGGTCGACTTTCGCCTCATTCGCCAAGCGCACGATGGCGGGTCTACGATGTGCTCATCGACGGCGCCAGCATCGTAAGCCATTATCACGCACAATTCACCAGTATCATTCGTGACAGATCGTATGTTGGCCAGTGAAGAAGATGAAACAGAAAGCGATCGCCGTTAAGTTCTTCGAAAATTCTCCGGCACCGTAACCTTCCCCCAGGTCCAGTAGTGAGTCGGCTTCCACATATCACTGTACCGCTGCGTCGGGTTTGCCAGACTAGCTGGCTGCGGAACAACTCGATTTATACATAAAACGCCAATGGCATCTGACCTATGGCGCTGAGGTCAACATAGTCGCAGGATGCTCAAAAAGACCGGACTTCTCACCCGCCCAACCCTAGTGCGCCGAGACGCGCCCTGTCCCAGGCAAGGCCGCAGCGAGCGAAGAGGCGAGGAGGTGCAGACCGCACTTCGTGTGGGCTGTTCGCCGACCTAGTGAATCTTGGCGAACGGAACCCCCCACCTGCAACGCTTCCGGCCTCCGGGAATCTTATTCGGTACGTTGAGCCTCTGAGCGATGCGAGAACGATGCTGGCGGTCTTTTCCGTTCCTGCTAGACAAAGTTGTAAATCGTCGGCATGATGGCAAACATTGAGCCTGAAGGAGGGCGGCATGATTGAGTGCCGAGAATATACACGAACCCCTGTGGACATGCTGGTTTCCTTCTCCGACACCGACACGACAGCCATGCGTGAAGGTACGATGTTCGATCTGTCTGCCAGAGGATGCGCCGTCACGAGCATGTCATCAGTTCAACCAGGCTCAGCGGTGAAAATCCTCATCAGGGAGACCGATCTGGGCGCCCCCATTATGATCGAGTCCGCCGCGGTTCGTTGGAGTGGTGGTGGGGAGTTCGGAGTCGAATTCCTAGGCCTCTCCGAGATCGATCAGCGCCGGCTAGATCGATTGCTGCAGATGACCATGGATTCGACCCAGTCGAATTGACCCCTGACCAATTTTTAGTGTTGGCATAGTATAATGTCCCGCATGACCTGCCCCCTCTGTCGCCAGCCCAGTGTTTGGGAAGGTAACCCCTGGCGCCCCTTTTGCTCTGAACGTTGCCAAATGACCGACCTCGGAGCCTGGGCAACGGACCAGTATCGGATACCGGGCCCCGCCCTTACGTTGGATATTTCGTCCCTTGACTCGTCGGAGGGTGATGACGACGAGGCGACACAGAAAACAGTTACTCCCCAATGATCCATAGCAGATACCTCGCCTTCCCCAACGGTCCAATCGGAATTCCCATCCAACAGTTCCACTCGCAGCATGAAATAACGACTGAATAAGAGGCCGATCCATCCTGGCCTGATTTTCACATTTCAGAGTTGGCAAGCCTACGGGCA
>CXWL01121560.1_pt1 | contig 49562 bp, 45 predicted proteins | sample 590931 | NCBI WGS metagenome assembly CXWL01 (sample SAMEA3498368, study PRJEB10139) | groundwater metagenome | biome: water well; material: biofilm material | place: Germany | collected 2015-04-27 | reverse complement strand
TTGGCCTATGTCGCTGCGGCAATGAGCGATGCCGCGCATCACCATGCGGACGAAGCGACGCGAAAATCGAATCACGCCTGTTATGAGTACCTGGTGCCTATCGTGAAAGGCTGGTCGACTGAAATGTCACTGGATGTGACTTCGACCGGTGTGCAGGTGCACGGCGGGATGGGTTTCATTGAAGAGACTGGGGCTGCGCAGCATTATCGCGATGCCCGTATCCTGACTATCTATGAAGGTACCACGGCGATTCAGGCGAATGATCTGGTCGGGCGGAAAACGGCGCGTGACGGCGGCGCGGTTGCCAAATCCCTTATTAGCCTGGTGCGCACGACTGAAGCTGCACTGGCGGCTAGCCAATCTACGGATTTGCAGGCGATCGGGCGCCAGCTGGCCTTGGGCTCTGCTGCCCTGGAAGACGTAGTCAATTTCGTCGTGACTCACTTCAAGGCCGATATCAAGGGTGTTTTCGCCGGCAGCGTGCCGTATCTGAAGCTTGCCGGGATTGTTCTGGGTGGCTGGCAAATGGCGCGTGCTGCCCTGATTGCAGAGCAGAAGCTACAGGCGGGCGAGGGCGACGCAGGGTTTTACAAGGCGAAAATCGTGACAGCAAGGTTTTTTGCTGATCATATCCTGTCTGCTGCGCAGGGTATGCGCTCTTCCATCGTGGAAGGCAGCGCCGGTGTTCTTGCCATGAGTGAAGATCAGTTCTGATCTATTGACTTGAAACCTGTCTGGCTTGAACCTAATAGGTTTGAAGCTGAATTGACATTAAGTGGCACAATTAAGCGGCACAAGAATTCTTGTGCCGCTTTTTCATTTGCGTGTCAGGCAAGCTTAGCCGTAAGCGCCGCCGGTATACAGCAAGTCGAAACTGCGTGCCAGAACGAAAATCAGCGCCATCGCACCAACTCCTACCGTCAATACAAGAATCAGCGCCAGCGGCCAGGTTGATTCGCTCTGCTGTATCGAATCCGGGTTGTACTGTGCATCCCATTTCTCATCTGATTTTAATCCAAGCACCAAGGCCGTCAACAGGCTCGCCAGGAATGACAGCACCCAGGGCGACATTGTTACCAGCAATGGCAGGTTGAACAGTAAATTCGTCAGCAGTAGCGATAGCGGCAAGCTGAGAAGGTGCAGCCAGGCCCACTGGTCGCGCTTGCCGGAAAGATAGAAGCGGTGCGCGCCCAAGCTGCCCAGGGTTGCCGCTAATAGTGTGGCAATAGTTTTGTTTTTATGTTTTGTCGTCATGTTGAGAGATGTGAAAAATCGATCTGGTGTTGGCATTGAGGAAATGTCTGGCGAAGGCCTGATTTTATAGGATTTAGCCTTGTTGCATCGGCTTATCGGAGTCGTGCCGTGGAAGTGATGGCGCCCGTCGCATCCTGCCACCATCCCGACAAGTTTCCTGATAGGCTTGTATCAGTCCTGTTTGTTGGTTATTTTGCCGGTGATCACCAAGGCCGCTGTTGGATTTTGTCTCGTATAATTGACTTTTCTCTGCTTTGGCGAGGATAGTTCTTGCGCGGCTTGGCATGAGCAGGCTATAATTTACGGCTTTTTCCGTCTTTAGACATTTTTTGGAAATATTATGGTCGTTATTCGTTTAGCTCGTGGTGGTGCAAAAAAGCGCCCTTTTTACAATATCGTTGCAACAGATTCACGCAATCGTCGTGATGGCCGTTTCATCGAGCGCATCGGTTTTTACAATCCGGTAGCAACTGGCAATGCTGAGACTATGCGTGTCGCAGCTGACCGTCTGGCTTACTGGCAAGGCGTAGGCGCACAATTGTCGCCAGCTGTTGCTCGTCTGGTTGCTCAGACTGGCAAAGCAGCAGCTTAATAGCTTGTCTGCGAAGTTAGCTGTCGGTTTGGCTAGTACACTTGCTCCTGATGATTTGGTCCTTGTGGGCTACATCTCAGGAGCATTTGGTCTTCAAGGCTGGGTAAAGGTCAGACCTTATTCATCCACGGCAGATGCCGTGCTGTCTGCCAAGACCTGGTGGTTGGAAAGTCCGCAGCAGCCAGAATTACGCGATATTGATCGTCTTGAATGTAAAATTCACGGCGAAGATGTCGTTGCCAGATTGGTCGGCGTTGCTGATCGAAACGCTGCTGAAGCGCTTAAGGGTACTACGGTCAAGATTTCGCGCAAGCACTTCCCCGTATTGCCTGACGGTGAATTTTATTGGCTGGATCTGATTGGTTTGTCGGTCGAGAATTTGCAGGGCGAAAGCCTGGGGCAGGTACGCGATCTGATGGACAACGGCGCGCATCCGATTTTGCGTGTCGCACCAGCGGATGTTCCCGAGAGTGAGCTGGTCAAATGCGAACGCCTGATTCCCTTTGTTGATAGTTTTGTCAAGGAAGTGGACCAGAAAGGCCGCAAGATCACGGTTGACTGGGGTCTGGATTATTAAGTACGTGGATGCAGGGAATGTGTTGATGAGATCAGATCGCCATGCAGTTTGATGTCATTAGCTTGTTTCCCGAGATGTTCGCTGCGCTGACTCAGTCAGGCATTACGCGACGTGCATTCGAGCAAAAAAAATGCGAATTGGCTTTGTGGAATCCGCGTGATTTTACTAGCGACAAGCATCGTACCGTGGATGACAGGCCATACGGCGGCGGCCCGGGCATGGTGATGCTGGCGAAACCCTTGCAAGCGGCAATCCTTGCTGCCAGGGAGCGTCAGGCGCAATTGTGTTCAACCCCGCCGCGTGTGATCTATCTGTCACCGCAAGGGAAGTCTCTTACTCATCAAAGGGTGATGGATTTTTCAACGCAATCCGGCTTGGTTTTGCTGTGCGGACGTTATGAAGCAGTGGACCAGCGTTTGCTTGATCAATGCGTTGACGAAGAAATTAGCCTTGGCGATTTCGTGTTGTCTGGCGGCGAATTGCCTGCGATGGCATTGATGGATGCGGTGATACGCCAGTTGCCTGGCGTTTTGCATGATGATGCGTCGGCTATCGAAGACAGTTTTGTCAATGGATTGCTCGACTGCCCGCATTACACGCGTCCTGAAGTGTTTGATGATCAGGCTGTGCCGGCCGTGTTGTTGGGCGGCAATCATGCAGAAATTGAAAAGTGGCGCCGTCAGAAATCGCTGCAGGCAAGTTTGCAGAAACGCCCCGACTTAATCGTTCAGGCACGTGCCGCAGGTTTGCTCAGCAAGGCTGATGAAAAGTTTTTAAGTAGTTTGTAAGATGGTTTGTAGTGCCGCCAGATCGTCTGATCTGGCATTAGAGAGTGAACTGAGTAGCAACTTTGGTTCGCATGTTAAACCCCATCCTCTACTGAGCAGGTTATATCAGCGTCAGCAAGATGGTATCTGGAGTAATAAAAATGGATTTAATCCAAACATTAGAGGCAGAAGAAATTGCTCGCCTCGGTAAGAGCATCCCTGATTTCGCACCTGGCGATACAGTAGTCGTTAACGTCAACGTAGTTGAAGGTACACGCAAGCGTGCCCAGGCTTACGAAGGTGTTGTGATCTCCCGTCGTAACCGCGGTTTGAATTCAAACTTCATCGTTCGTAAGATTTCATCTGGCGAAGGCGTTGAGCGTACATTCCAATTGTATTCTCCGTTGATCGCTTCGATCGAAGTTAAGCGTCGCGGTGATGTACGTCGCGCCAAGTTGTACTACTTGCGTGAGCGTTCAGGTAAATCTGCTCGTATTAAAGAGAAATTGCCAACCCGTAAGACAGCAGCTCCAAAAGCGGCGTAATATCTGCTTTAGCGGTATGTTGAAAAAAGGGATGCCACTGGCGTCCCTTTTTTATTTTGTTGGCAAAAATTTAGCGGTAGAATTTTAGCTGTAGAAAAAGAGAATAATGTGGTGAAGTTGGTGTTTAATCCGGAAGATCTCCCGATACATTCGATTGCGAGTGAAGGGGCCTTGCCGTCTTCACGTCTCACCGCCGAATGGCTGCGCCAGCGCTTTAGCCAGCCGCCGCTGTGGACTCCGGAGACCACCGACGAGCAGCTGCTGGCCGCCATCCCGGCCTACAAGCCTGCATCGGTGTTGATTCCCCTGGTGCAGCGCGAATCCGGTCTCGGTTTGCTGCTGACGCACAGGTCGGCGCACTTGAATAACCACGCCGGGCAGATCAGTTTCCCTGGCGGCCGTTTCGAAACGGATGACATGTCAAGCATAGAAACCGCGTTGCGTGAGGCGCAGGAAGAAATCGGCCTGGATAGGCAGCATGTCGATGTGATCGGCGCTTTGCCGCAGTACCGCACCGGCACCGGCTACGACGTGACGCCTGTCGTCGCCTTGCTTCAGCCGCCGTTTGAACTCACGCCGGATCCGGTTGAGGTCGCGTCTATTTTTGAAGTCCCCTTGAGTTTCCTGATGGATGCAAATAACCATCAGCGCCGTTCGCTTAGCCTGCCTGGTGGCAAAGGCATGCGTACTTTTTACGCCATGCCATATCAGCAGCATTTCATCTGGGGGGCAACCGCCGGCATGCTGCGCAATCTATTTCATTTGCTGCGCGCCTAGGCGCCTGAGCTGAGCATCTGCGGCCTTATCTTAAGGTTTTGCTGGCATGATAGTAGCTGTCGTCTTGGGTATTGGGGCCGCCGCGCTTCAAAATCTTGCTAAATCAGTTTACACTTGCCGCATTCACAAATTCATTCCATACCGGAAACGATTGAAGAACCCCCAGCCATGACATTTCTTTCCATACTCTTTGCCTTACTCATCGAACAATTGAAGCCATTGCGGGTGGACAATCCTATCTATCTGCAGGTGCAAAATCTTGCGGCAAAGGTGGAGGGCTGGTGCAATGCGGGCAAGGCCAAGCACGGCCGTACCGGCTGGTGGATCGTGGTGGGCTCCCTGACCGTGCCTACCGCATTGATCTATTGGTTGTGCATGTACATCAGCCCCTTTGCGGCCCTGGTGTGGAATGTCATTATCGTGTATCTGACGTTAGGTTTTCGCCGTTATAGCCACTATTTCACCAACATCCAACTGGCCCTGAGTTCCGGCGACGAGGCTTCGGCCAGAAAATATCTGGCCGAATGGACCAACCGCGACACCACCGATCTGGACGTGGCGGAAATCTCCCGCCTGGCGGTAGAGCGTTCGCTGATCGCCTCGCACCGCAATGTCTTCGGCGTATTCTTTTGGTTCCTGATGCCGGTAGGCCCTGCCTGCGCGGTGATGTACCGTCTGGCGGAATTTCTCTCACGGCAATGGAATGAACCTGAGAACATGAAAAATGAAGAATTTGGCCAATATGCGACCAAATTCTTTTACTGGATAGACTGGATTCCTGCGCGCCTGACCGCTGTCGCGTTTGCGGTCGTCGGTAATTTTGAAGATGCGATCTACTCGTGGCGCAATTACGCAGACCGCTGGCCGGATGAGTTGGTCGGTATCATCTTGTCCGCCGGCGGCGGCGCCATAGGCGTGCGCCTGGGCGAGCCGGAAACCAAAGCGATCGTCCTGAACGCCGATGCCAGCGCGGTTGACATGGACAGTCTGGAGCTGGAGAGTCAGCCCGGCGTAGAGGCATCGCCAAGATCACTGCAAAGCGCAGTCGGGCTGGTCTGGCGCGCCTTGTTATTGTGGATGCTATTGCTGCTGCTGCTGTCGTTTTCTATCTGGTTGTAGTTTTGTACGGTTTTTTTAAATAGCATGCCACAGATAGAAATCTGTCCACCCACCATCGCGGATACCAGCGCATTGCTTGATTTCGAAATCGCCAACCGCGCTTATTTCGAGGCCAGAATCAATGCAAGGCCAGTCAATTTTTATCGCCATGAGGCAGTGCGCTATTCGATTGAAGAGGCCAGCCAGTATCGATTGCTCGGCGCCGGTTACCAGTATCTGATCAAGTCTTGCGGTGAAATTCTAGGCCGGATTAATCTGGTCGGTGTCGAAAAATCGTACTACAACAAGGCGACACTGGGTTACCGGATAGCTGAAGCGCACAGTGGCAAAGGCGTCGCCACGCGTGCCGTGAATCTGCTGCTGGCCGAAGCCTTCGATAAACTCAATCTGTGGCGCATTGAAGCCCTGGTGCGCGACGATAATCTTGGCTCGGTGCGCGTGCTGGAAAAAAATGACTTTGCTCTTTTTGGCTGTGCCAGGCAAGGCATGTATTTCAACCAGGTCTGGCACGACGTTCTGCATTTTGAATGCCGCTCTCCAAAAGGCCCCGGCGCCTGAATTGCCGACCTGGTCTAGGCTTTACCAAGGAATTTTTTCACCGGTATACGAGTAAAAATTCCCGCTGTCTTCTGCCGTCAAACCATTCAATACTTTCAGCATATCACCGGCGGCATCGAGCGCCGGCCTGCCTATCTCTGCGCCCCGGAACGGCTGCGACAAAGGCGAATTCACGGTGCCCGGATGCAGCGCTATCATCGTCGTGTTGGGCTGGGTTCTACGGATCTCGATGGCGGCAGTCTTTAACAGCATATTCAGCGCGGCCTTGGAGGCGCGATAGCTGTACCAGCCGCCCAGGCGATTGTCCTCTATGCTGCCCACCTTGGCCGAGAGAACCGCCATCACGGCTTTGTCTTTGGCGAGCAGTCTGGAAAAATGGCGCAACACCAGCGCTGGGCCAAACGTGTTGATCTGGAAGGTCGCCAGCATTTGTTCAACATGCAGATCGCCGAGTTTTTTCTCGGGCATGAAATCTGTCGCGTGTAAGACACCGGCCGCATTGATGATGAGATGAAACGGCCCCTGTGGGGCGAGTAGCGATGCGGCATCGGCGACGCTCGCTTCATCGGTAAAATCTATCGCCGGTTGCGACTGGCGGTGCAAGCCGATGACCAGGGCGCAACGCGGGTCGGCATTGAGCAGATCGACAAAGGCTGCGCCTATGGTGCCCGATGCGCCTATCACCAAGGCCTTGTAGTGTTCAGGAAATGCGTGTTCAGGAAGTGAATGCATGGCTACACCCATCCTTGCAGCCAGAGCGACGTATCGGTTAGCTCACGCCAGGGAATGCGGCGCTTTTCCCCGGAATAGACGGCCTCGATTTCTACCCATTCAATCCTGTCATCAGGGTAATCCGGAAGTATCACTTCGCTGACCAGAAAGTGCTTTTGCTTGGCGATGATCTTGACTGCGGTCCATTTTGTTAGCAGCAGCTTCTTGGGATGGAGTGGATTCATTATTCTTGTTCCTGAAAAGGATGCAATTTACATTTCAAAAAGTGGCAGGCCCAGCGCGCACTATCCATGCGCCTTAGCGGGCAGAGTGGCTGGGAACCCGCATGGAATATGCGTGGTGGCGGTGGGCATTGTTAACTTTGATCGCGCCGGGTTCATAAATCATCTAGCCTGTCGCGCCATCCGGCTGCCTGTGCCTGCAAGGCCTCCACCGCTGCCGGCTCCATTTTGCGCAATTGCGGATACACCATGCCTATGCGCGGATTGCCAGACAGCGTCGCCTCGTTACGCGCAAAAAAATCCCAGTACAGCGCATTGAACGGACAGGCCTTTTCGCCTATGCGCAGCTTCTTGTCGTAGTGGCAGCCCTTGCAGTAATCGCTCATGCGGTCGATGTAGGCGGCGCTGGAGACATACGGTTTGGTCGCCAGTAGACCGCCATCGGCGAACTGGCTCATGCCTAAGGTATTGGGCAGCTCTACCCATTCAAAGGCGTCGATATATACGCCCAGATACCAGCGATGCACGTCTGCAGGATTGAGCCCGGCCAGCAGTGCAAAATTGCCTATCACCATCAGCCGGTGGATGTGGTGCGCGTGGGCGTGTTGCAGCGATTGGCCGATCGCGTTGGCCAGGCAGCGCATCTTGGTGTTGCCGGTCCAGAACCAGGCCGGAACCGGGCGCGTGTGGCCGAACACATTCTGTTCTGCATACGCGGGCATGTGCTGCCAGTACACGCCGCGGATATATTCGCGCCAGCCGAGTATCTGGCGGATATAGCCTTCGGCCGAGGTGAGCGGCACATGTCCGGCACGCCAGGCCGCTTCCACCTTGGCGACGACCTCGCGCGGTGTCAGCATCTTGGTGTTCAATGCGAACGAGAGCAGCGAGTGGAACAGGCGCCAGGCCTTGCTGCTCATGGCGTCCTGAAACTCGCCAAAATGTGGCAAGGCATGTTCGACAAAGGCATCCAGTTGCAGCAAGGCTTCGTCACGATTCAGCGGCCAGGCGAACGAGGCCGCATTCGGCTCGCCGAAACTGCTGACGCCCGCCACCTGTATGGTTTTCCACAAGGCAGAGTGATCGTGGCGCTGGCGGAAATCCGCCGGTTCCCAGGGAATGCCGGGCCAGGACTTTCGGTTGTCATGGTCGTAATTCCACTGGCCTCCAGCAGGCTTGCCGGCCTCATCCATCAGCACCTGATGCTTGACGCGCATGTGGCGGTAGAAATGTTCCATCAGCCATTTTTTACGCCCGGCAAATAGCTCGGCTGCCTCATCGTGGCGGGTGTAGAAATGCTCGCTCTCGACCATGCGGCAAGCGACCTTTAACGTGCGGCTATAGTCGGCCATTTGCTGATCNNGACCTGGTAATGCGCGATCAGGTAATCGATATTGGCGGGCAAGGATTGCCGGTTGGCCGGGTCATCAATCGCCAGGTAATGCACGCGATGTCCGGCCTCGGTCAGCTGGCGCGCCAGCTCGCGCATGCCGGCAAAAATCGCAATGATCTTTTGCGCGTGGTGCAGCACATAGTCGGTTTCCTGGCGCACTTCCATCAGGACGTAAATCACATCCTCATGCTGGTGCGCAAACCAGCTATGCAAGGGATTGAGCTGATCGCCGAGGATCAGGCGCAGTGTGGTGTTTATCGTCATGGTATTTTCTGGTCAGTCGATGTTTGCCGGTGTCGCTTATTGCTGCAGCGTTCGGAACAGTATTTCACTTNNCGCAAGTGAGGCAGGGCTTGTTTGGCAGATCGGATTTTTTGCGCATTTTCATTTCACAACCCCACTGCGTTCATCCATTTTCATTATTCGGCTTGAATATCGGCATCGCTGTTTTACCACGTTTTTGCCTAGCTGTTTTTAAACCGCGCCTAGTGCGCAATTCACTGATAAGCGCCTGCTGCGTGAATAGTTGGCGATGATGCTGAAAAAGCCAGGTTGCCATCCTATGACAGGGCAGTTATAGTGAAAAAATAAGAGCAAAAATACCCACGGCCCTGGCTATAAAGAAGGAGCGCCATGCACCATATTGATGGCATATATCGCCATGCGGATCAGCATCAGACACCTGGGCCGGCAAGGGCAGGCATGGCCGCCGCGCTGTTGCCTGCCGCATCATGAGCACATTCAGTTCTATTCCATGGCAGTCGTTTGTGGGCTGGATGGCCGCCTGGTATTTGCTTGCCAGCCTGGTGTGCTTTGCCGTTTACGCCATCGATAAATCTGCCGCCATTGCCGGCCGCAGGCGGATTTCAGAGAAGACATTGATCTCCTGGGGGCTGCTAGGCGGCTGGCCCGGTGCCATCGTGGCGCAACGCCTGTTGCGTCATAAAACCAGCAAGACGCGTTTTCTGATCGTGTTCTGGCTTAGCGTGGCCTTGAATATTGTTGCTTTGTTCCTGATGCAGCGCTTGATTTCTTTGCTTGCCACTTGATTGCCACTTGATTGCCATTATGCAGACGACTACAGCAACCCGCTCCATCAACTCTCCATGGACGCAACTTCTTATCGTCGCCAGCCTGTTTGCGCTGGTTTGGTTTGCGCTGGAACGCGGCAAACCTACGCCGCCGGCCGGCGTCGATGTCAGCTTGTCGACGTTCTCGGCGCAGCGTGCCATGCCGCTGTTAATGAAGATTGCGCAAAAGCCGCATCCCATCGGCACGCCGGAAAACGCCGAGGTGCGCGCCTATCTGTTGGCGCAATTGCGCGCGCTCGGTTACGATCCGCAAGTGCAGACCACGCTAGCCATCGCCAGGTCGCGTCGCGCTTTCAGTACCGGCGTGGTGAATAACATTCTGGTGCGTAAAAAGGGTAGCGCGGCAGGCGATGCGGCAGATCACCAGACGCGCAAGGCGCTGTTGCTGACCGCGCATTATGATTCCGTGCCGCATGGCCCTGGCGCCGCCGACGATGGCGCGTCGGTCGCCGCGATCCTGGAAACCCTGCGTGCGCTCAACTCTGGCCCAGCCTTGCAGAACGACCTGATCTGCTTATTCAGCGACGGTGAAGAAACCGGCTTGCTTGGCGCCGAGGCCTTCGTCGCTGAACACCCGTGGGCGAAAGACGTAGGGCTGACATTCAACTTTGAATATCGCGGCAACCGCGGGCCTATGCTGATGTTTGAAACCAGCCCCGGCAATGGCCGCCTGATCGCCGGCATGGTGCAGGCGGTGGCACACCCGATCGCGAATTCGCTGAACTACGAAATATACAAACTGCTGCCCAACGATACCGATCTCAGCGTGTTCAAGCGTGCCGGTATTCCCGGGCTGAATTTTTCTGCGATTGAAGGGCACGCCAGTTACCACACCTCGCTAGACCGGCCAGAGCTGCTGGATCAGGCTACGCTGCAACATGAGGGCGACATCATGCTGAGCCTGGTCCGACATTTTGGCAATCTTAAGCTGCAGGATTTGCGCAGCGGGGACAGCGTGTATTTTGACTTTCCCGGGCTTGGTCTCGTGCACTATGCCGTGTCTGCGGTGTGGCCACTGACATTTGCCGCAGCCGCCCTGTTTCTGCTGCTTGCTGTGGCGGGCGTGCGGCGCAAGCAATTGCGGGCGGGGCGAATAGCCGCCGGCAGCCTGGCGTTTTTGCTCATCGCCGCCGCGCTTGCCGGTGCTGCAAAGGCATTATGGTCGGGCCTGCTGCTGGTCCATCCTGGCTATCGTCTGATCGTGCAGGGCTTGCCGTATAACAGCCATTGGTATTTACTGGCCTTCATCGCGCTTGCGGTTGGCGTATTCGTCTGGATGCAGGCGCGCTTGCAACGCTCGATAGCGCCGCTGGAATTGGCTATGGGCAGTGCCATGGTCTGGGTGATACTTTTGGTCGCGGCCAGCATCCTGGTGCCTGGCGCGAGTTTTCTTTTGCTGTGGCCCTTATTGTCGATGTTGCTGGCCACAGGCGCACTGCTGGTCTGGCCCCGGCGAGAGGGCGGATTCCGCACTTGGCTGCTGCTCTCGGGCGCGGCGCCAGGGGTGTTGCTGTTCGCGCCCCTGATCCGTGCGATTTTCATCGGCCTCGGTCCACATCTTGTCTTTGTCATGATCATCGTACTCGTGATGCTGTTGGGCCTGATGGCCGGATTGCTCGCGATGATGACGCGCCGCCTGCCGCTGTTCGCCATCCTTGCCGGGATCGCCTTGCTGTCCGCCGGGGCGCTGAGCTCGGGTTTTGATGCCGACCATCCGCGGCCAGCCAATCTTTTTTATATCAAGGAGGCAAAGTCAGGCCAGAGCCTTTGGGTATCTGAAGATGAGAAACTTGATGCATGGAGTCAGCAATTCTTTGCCGGTCAAGCGCAGCGGCGGGCGTTGCCCTCGGTGTTTGGTGATGGTGTGGGTGTATTCTGGGCCAGCCCTGCGCCAGAATCGGGCGTTTCCACACCCTCGATCCATGTGCTGAGTGACCGGCGTGAGAAGGCTGCACGCAAGCTGGAGCTTGAAGTCAAGTCCTTGCGGCTGGCACCTTCTTTCCTGGTTGTTGTTGAGGGGGCCAAAGTCTTGCAGTCGGGTTTGAACGGACGCGCTCTTGGTGAAGCGCCGCGTCATCCATGGAGCCTGCTCGCCTCCGGCATGCCAGCTGACGGCGTCCGTCTGGCGCTGGAAATCGAGCCGGGTAAGGCATTCAAGATCCGCGTAAGGGAACGCAGTTTTGGCCTGCCGAAAAATGATTTTGCGCCGCGGTCGGCGGATATCATCGTGCAGGCTTTCGGCTCATCCGACAGCACCCAGTCGGTAAGTTTGCTTGAATTCGAGAAATAGCGCGACCGTGATGCACCATCATGCCGCGCTGATTTGTTTCATTTGAAGTGGAAAAAGGGATGCTTCCAACACGCATTGTGGATGCGGTCTGCAAGCCACATGCTGCCAGCAGGCGCATGGGGAGCGCGTGCTGGCAGGGTGGCATGGCGGGATTAGCGCTGCTTGCGTTGCGTGCTCATGACCAGCACGGCGACACCCGCGAGCATCAGCAGGTAGCTTGCCGGCTCCGGCACTTCCACGCTGGCAGCGCGCACACTTAAGCTCGGCCCCCAGACTGCCGATTCCAGGTCACGCCCGCTGGCCGCCAATGCATCAAACTGCGCGCTTAAGCCGTTTGCTTCCGAATACGAATAACCCAGATAGCTGAGCAGGGGATTGACGATGAAATTATTCACCCCCCAGGTGAAGTTGTCGCCAGTGCTGTTGCCGATAATGCGGTACATTTCGCCGGCGTTGAGCCTGACGGAGGCAATGCTGCTGTAACGGAAATTGCCCAGCAAGATGTCGTCTGGCCTGACGGTGGTCTCGGCCAGCTTGGTGCCATCCATCTTGAACAGGGCGACATTGTGCGGCGAATACGAAGGCGCATCGTCGTAGTAGGCCAGGGCGTCTACATCGAGGTTCTGGTTGGCGCTGAAAGTGATGCCCAGATTCCAGTCGACACCATCGTTATAGCTGAAACTGGGGGCGTCAAACTCAAATGCGGGATCGATCTGCGCTGCGCTGACGCTGATCGCCAAAGGCATGCTGACCGCCAGTATCATTGCGTGCAAGAGTGTAGAAATTTTCATCGTGTGCTTTCCTGAATAAAGGAGGTGGCGCATGTCTGGCATGCGCCACCATTAAAAAAATGCTGCCAGTTAGCGTGAACCCAAACCATTAAACGTATCGACTGCAAAGGCATCCCATTCCAGCGCGGGATTCCAAACCGCCGGCGCAGCTGGCGGTACGCTGCCCTGACTGATGCCGGCTTTGCGGCGCAGCGTTTTGTTGAGCGTGGTCACCGCGCCGTTGACCCAGGCGGTACCGGGATCAACACCTACCTGGCCAATGGCATCGATCACGTTGCCGTTTTTCTCCAGGGTGATGGCGTCGTTGCCGTTGAAGTTGGTCACGCTGCTCACCTGCTTGACCCCAATGACGACGGCGGCGGGCGTGAGGCTGGCATGGACCAGCGTCAGCGTACTGCCGCCGGCAATGCTGCCGGACAGGTTTTGCGTGCTGGTCGGCACCGATGCGCCGTTGGCGTATAGCTTGACCCGGTAGAGGCTGAGATCAATCGGGCCAGCGCCAGGGTTATAGATTTCCAGCGCCTTGTTGTTGCTGCTGCCCTCTACGTATTCGCTGAAGAACAAGTCTGAACCCAGGCCAGGTCCTGGCACGCTGCTTACGTTAATATTGCCAGTCAGTTGTACGCCAATTCCCCGTCCATCCGTCAGCAATAGGGTGATGGTGTAAGAACCTGCAACTGCATATGTTTTTGACGCACTGAGGGCATTTGATGCCAGCGCTTGCGGGCCGCTGCCATCGCCCCAATCGACGCTGAGCGTGGCGTTGCCGCTGCCATTGGCAACAGTCGCCTGAATATTGCTGATGCTGACGCTATCGCCGGCTTGTGCGCTGACCGGCAAGAGTGCATTGAGCGTAGGCACAATGATTGGCGCATCGGCGCTGAGGTTCAAGCCGAGCAAAACCGGATCATGATCCGATGAGCGGTAAGGCGACACCTCGTAACGGTCATTGGTTTTGAATTCGGTGTTGTAGTCGAGCACCTCTGGCTCGTCGGCGTTGATGTGCCAGACGGTAACGCTACTCACTTGTGACTTCAGCTGATTGCTCGCGAAAGCGTGATCCAGCGCACCGGTTTCGCCATCAAAAACATAGGAATAACGATCAGATGCAGGCAGGCGGCGCAACAGGCTTTCAAAATTGCCGGCCTCAAGACTGGCGAGCGGGTCTTCATTCAGGTAGGAATTGAAATCACCGACCATCAGTACATCGGCCTCACCAGAGCTGGCGACCAGGCCGGCGACCCAGTTTTTCAACGTCATCGCCTGGGTAACACGGGCCACATTCCAGCAGCCTTGTCCCAGATCGCGATTCACGTCGTTGCTGCCAGCGGGACATGATCCCTTGCTCTTGAGGTGATTCACCACAAACCAGAAGCTGCCGTTATTGTCGCTGGCGGCAAAGCGCTGCGCTACCGGTGGGCGCATGCCGCCATCGACCACAAACCCGGCATCGTTTGGCACCACGGGGATGCCGACCGGCGTGAGCTTATTGGCCTTGTAAATGATGGCAACCTTGATTTGGTCGGTGCCCGGCTTGCCGCTATTGATGTAAGTGTAGGTGCCGGCGCCCATCTTGGCGTTCACCGCCGTGACCAGATCGCCTATCGTGGTGCTGGCATTGTTTTCTATCTCCATCAAGCCGAGTACGTCTGCATTCAAGCCCGCTATGGTGGTGACAAGCTTGTCTTTTTGGCGGGTAAATTCCGCCGCAGAATTGGCGCCGCGTTGATTGAGCGTGGTGAAATAATTGAGCACGTTCAAGCTGCCTGCCTTGAGCGTACCGGTAGGCGCAGATGGCGCGAGCGGACGCGGATTGCTCGGTGTAAATGTCGCCTGCTGGGTCGGCTGTATGCGGTAGGCGCCAAATGCCCAGGTCAGTATGCCCTGCACGTTTTGTACGGTATCACCCACACGGCGCGTACCGCTGGTGTCGCTGGCGGACAAATACGGAGTGGGGTTGGGATTGGAAGGAGATAGGCCATCATCGAGCACAATTTTTGAACGTGCATTGAGAGCGGCGTTGGCGATGGCGTCGGTACTGACAGGATTATTGTAGGGCTGATACAGGCGTTGCGGTGCCAGGATGATTTCGCCGTAGCGTCCCAGGCTATGCACATCGTTGACTGTCAGTGTCTGGGTAAATTTAACCAGCATCCCTTCATACGCCTCAAGGCTGTCCGGGCTGGCGACCGGCAGGCTGAGCACAACCGGTTTAATGCTGATGCCGCCGCCACAAACAGAGACTTGGCTCAACTGGCTGATTTGCGTCAAGCTTCCGGCATCGGCTGCCGCCGATTTAAATTCTTCGACTGTGCCGCTCACTTGCACATAGTCGCCCGCCTTGACCGGTGTCGGATTGGCAGGGGCGTAAACAAAAATGCCTTCAGATGTTTGCGGATCCTTGTCGGGGATGACTTGTTGAATGAAAAAGCCCTTCAGCTGATTTGACGCCTGAAAATCACCGGTTACCACACCGCGTACCGTGACTAACTGCCCGACCAGAGGACTGGTTCCGGCGGTTCCCTGAACGGCATTAATTGCCAGGAAGGCATTGGGCTCGGCCGGACATACCGGCAAAGTGGTTGGGCCGCCCAGCGCCATCATTTGTTTTTCGGGTGCAGCACTGACCGCCAGGGATTCTTGTGTGCTTGCGCCGCCGCAGCCGGCCAGCAGCGTGCTTATGCTGGTCACGGCACATAAACTGGATATTCTTGACCATCTCATCAGACCGTTCAGGCCGATATTGTCTACATAGCGCCTCATCTTATTCCCCATCTTAGTCCCCATTGAATGAATGAAAAAAATGCATCTTATGTTTGAAAAATGACAATGACATGACATCTGGCCGGTTTGCTCTGAAATAAAGCAAACGTTTGCGCAATCCTTTGCGTATGTTTCNNAGGGCACGACGCATGCGGCCTTGTCTGATGATCGTCTTTGCTGGTTAATTACCCTTATTGCCTTTAGCTCTATGGGCTAGCCATCATTCAATAAATTCGGGCGATGTCTTTAAATAATCCGATTCATCAAACGGACAGCAACGGCGATAATAGAAGCAAACTGAACTCATCAGAATCTACCGAATCTACCGAATCTACCGAATCTAGCAATAAGGAAACCGATTTATGCTTACCCTGAGAAAATCACAAGACCGCGGCTACGCCGACCACGGATGGCTCAAGAGTTATCACTCATTTTCATTTGCCGCTTATCACGACCCGGCTTTCATGGGTTGGGGCAACCTGCTCGTGATCAACGAAGACCGCATTGCCTCAGGCACCGGTTTTGGCACCCACGGCCACCGTGACATGGAAATCATCAGCTACGTGCTGTCGGGCGAGTTGGCGCATCAGGACAGCATGGGCAACATTAAGGGTATTCCGCCGGGCGACGTGCAGCGCATGAGCGCTGGCAGCGGGGTCAGACACAGTGAATTCAATCACGCCAAAGACCAGACCACGCATTTCCTGCAAATCTGGATTAAGCCAAACGTGACCGGCATCGCTCCCAGCTACGACCAGAAAACGATTCCTGCCGCGAGTAAACGCGGCGCGCTGTGCGTGGTTGCCTCGCCTGAGGGGGGGCAGAATGCGGTATCAATCAGCGCTGATGCGACGCTGTATTCCGGGCTGTTTGATGGCGACGAGCATGCCGAATTGCCGCTTAACGCTAGCCGCAAAGCCTATGTGCATCTGGTGCGCGGCGAACTGGAAGTCAATGGCCAGCGCATCAGCGCCGGGGACGCATTCATGATAGAGAACGAAACTGGCCTCAGCCTGGCAAACGGCAGAGACGCCGAGGTGCTGGTGTTTGATCTTGCCGCCTGAAGTTGTATTGAGCAATTTTGCAGTGCAAGGGAAGGGCGGGACGGCTTGGCAAGCGACTTGTTCCCAGCTATTAACTTCCGTCTTGTTCATGTAATTACATGGCTACTGGTGTTAATTTCTTTGCTGGGCGATGAAAAGGAACTATAGTGAGCGGGTGGCATTGTTTCTGATGCATCAAAATTTTATCTGTGATGGATTTTGGAATCAAGTCTTCTATAAGATATAATACCTAAGTTGTTTGAAAGCTTGGTGCCAGGGTTACCGACTCGCGATTTTGCCAAGTGATAGAATTTTTTAGCTTCAGGGCAAGCCGATCACATGGCCGATTCCATTAAAACCAATTCGACACCAAAACGTGAATTTTTCATCCACGGTCTGACCAGTGATGGAAAACAGTTTCGACCCAGCGATTGGGCCGAGCGCCTGTGTGGGGCGATGTCTTGTTTTCGTCCGGATGCTGGCAGAAACGCGCATCTGGTGTATTCGCCCTATGTGCGCCCGATCTTGCTCAACGGCGTGCGTTCGGTGGTCGTGAACGAGGCATTGCGCGAGATAGAACCGCTGGCGTATCACTTCGTGCTCAGTTTTGCCAAAGACAATGACCTGCAAATTCTCGATGCCTGCCTGCTGCCAGATCCACCCGGTGCGGATCAAAGCCCCTCAGGCAAGTGACTTAAACAATTTCCCTCATAAAAAAGCTTGCCTCACTTGCTGACGTAACCAGCGGTTGGCGGGATCATTCTCCACATTCTGATGCCAGTACAAATACACGTCCCACGACGGCATGGGCAAAGGTAGCGCCAGTATCTGGTTGCCAAACTGTTCATTGGCAATGCGGGCATAACGTTCGGGCATGGTCAGCAGCAAATCGGTCTGGCTGACCACGCGACAGGCGGCGAAATAATGCTGGCAGCGCAGGCGGATGCGGCGCTGCAGGCCTAGGCGGCTCAGTTCAAAATCTTCCAGGCCCATGCCCTTGCGCCTTGAGCTTGCCAGGACGTGCTCTGCGTTCAAGTAGGTATCCAGGTCCAGCTTTTTTTTATTGCGGATGACGGGGTGGCCTTTGCGGGCAAGCACCACCGTCGTGTCCTCGACGATTTTTAGCCGCTCAATTTCATTCGGCAATGGCAATAACATGTCTATCGCCAGATCGATGGTGCCTGCAGCCAGCTCGCTGACCAGCTCCCTTCGCTCTACCTGTATCGCCGCCACACTGATGTGCGGCGCCTGTTGCGTAATGCTTTTCAGCAGCGGCGGCAGCACTGTCGATTCCAGTACATCACGCAAGGCCAGGTTAAATTGCTTGCTGGCCTGAATGGGGTCAAATTTGCCGGCGTCGGCCAGCGTCACTTCCAGCCCCCGCAAGGCGGCGCGCACCGGCTCTATGATGCTGCGCGCCAGCGGTGTCGAGACCATGGCATGGCCCTGGCGGACGAATAAAGGGTCATCAAAAATCAGCCGCAGTCTCGCCAATGCGTGGCTGATGGCCGGCTGGGTCAGATGCAGTTGCTGGCTGGCGCGCGTCACGCTGCCTTCGGTATAGATGGCGTCAAATACCGTAAAAAGGTTTAAATCGACCTGAGATATATGCATGAAATTAATTGAGAATGATAATAACTATTCATTTGATCAATTATAGACTGGGCTTTACACTGTACTCATCAAATTTTCTTAAGGCAGGGGTAATGGCGCAAATTTATCTGATCCGGCACGGTCAGGCTTCCTTCGGTAGCCAGAATTACGATCAATTGTCAGATCTCGGCGGCGAGCAGGCCAGGCATCTGGGGCGCTGGTGGGCGGCGCGTGATTTGCCGGTGTCGCGCGTGGTCACCGGCAAGCTGCAAAGGCATCTGCAGACGGCGCGCATCTGTATTGCCGAAATGCAGGGCAAGTCAGAACAGGAACTCGATACCGCTCACTGGCACAGTGACGCCGGGTTCAATGAGTACAACCACCACGAGGTGCTGGCCAGACATGTTCCCGCCTTCGATGACCCGCTTGAAGTGAAACGTTTTTTGATGGGGACGCCCAATGGCAAGCAGGCGTTCCAGGATATTTTTTCTCAAGCCCTCGGGCGCTGGATGTCGGGCGCCCATGATCAGGAATATAGCGAAACCTGGCAGGCATTTCGTGATCGTTGCGTAGCGGCACTGGAGCGGCAGATTCATCATCCCGAGCCGGCAAAGAATATCCTCATCTTCACTTCTGGCGGCATTATTTCAGCCTTATGCCAGCATTTGCTGGGCTTTCCTGATAGCCGTTTTGCCGAACTGAACTGGTCGCTGGTGAACAGCGCCGTGACGCGGTTTCACCTGCAGCCGGCGGAGTTGGCCGGGTCTGCCGGGGTCGCCGGGTCTGCAGATAAGCCGGCGCGGCTTGCGTTGGCTTACCTGAATAATTTTTCCCATCTTGAACAGGCCAACCAGCCTGGCATCATCAGTTACGTTTAACACGATTGTTTGAATCTCTAAAACTTCAACTCTGCATTTAACCCGAATTTAAACCCGATCTCATCCAACCCAGGGAGCACAGCATGGATTTTCAGTACAGCCCAAAAGTAGTCGCCTTGCAGGCGCGTTTACTCGCCTTCATGGACGAGCATATTTATCCGAACGAAAAAGTCTTTTACGGTGAGATAGCAGCCAACCGCAAGGCGGGTAATGCCTGGATACCGACTAAGATAGTCGAGCAACTCAAGGAAAAAGCCCGTGCTGCCGACCTGTGGAACCTGTTCCTGCCGGAATCGAGCCACGGTGCGGGCCTGAGCAATCTTGAATACGCCCCGCTGTGCGAGATCATGGGGCGCTCCCTCTGGTCAGCAGAGGTGTTCAACTGCGCGGCGCCCGATACCGGCAACATGGAAGTGTTTGCCCGCTACGGCACCGCAGAACATCAGGAAAAATGGCTCAAGCCTTTATTGAACGGCGAGATACGTTCGTGCTTTGCGATGACCGAGCCTGCAGTCGCCTCTTCCGACGCGACCAATATTGAAGCGTCGATTGTGCGCGAGGGCGACGAGTATGTCATCAACGGCCGCAAGTGGTGGTCATCCGGCGCCAATGATCCGCGTTGCAAGGTTTTTATTTTTATGGGGAAGAGCGATCCGGCCAATCCCAATCGTCACCAGCAGCAGTCGATGGTGATCGTGCCGCGTGACACGAAAGGCGTGACGATATTGCGTGCGCTGCCAGTATTTGGCTATGACGATGCGCCGCATGGTCATGGCGAGGTTTTGTTTGAAAACGTGCGCGTGCCGGTATCGAATATCCTGCTGGGTGAAGGGCGTGGCTTTGAAATCGCCCAGGGCCGCCTCGGCCCTGGCCGTATCCATCACTGCATGCGCCTGATCGGCCTGGCCGAACGTGCGCTGGAAGATATGTGCAAGCGCTCATTAAGCCGTGTCGCCTTCGGCAAGCCCGTGGCAGAGCAGGGCGTGACGCTGGAGCGCATCGCCAATGCCCGCATCCTGATCGACCAGGCGCGCTTCCTGGTGCTGAATGCCGCACAGATGATGGATACCGTTGGCAATAAGGCGGCAGCCAAAGAAATCGCCATGATCAAGGTGGCGGCACCGAACATGGCTTGCACCGTGATTGACTGGGCGATACAGGCGCACGGCGGCGCCGGTGTCTCCGACGATTTTGGTCTCGCTTACTCTTACGCCCAGGCGCGTACCTTGCGCTTTGCAGACGGGCCGGACGAAGTGCATCGCAATCAGATCGGCAAAATGGAGCTGAAAAAATATAAAGCAAAAGCACTTTAATCCACTATCAAAAAAAGGCACGCTGAAGGCAACTTCAGCGTGCCTTTTTTATTCCGCTCACGTCACGTCGGACCGGCACAGTAAGGCATTTCCAGATATATTCCATCCTCATCGACATACTTGTTTAGCAGACAGTGCTAATAGGCTGTTTAATTGGTTGTTTAGCAGGCCAATCTCCAGATGGGGATCAAACTTATGGCCTGCGCCGGTGAATCAGGCTTGAAAAAATATTACAATCCCGATCAGCTGCATCACCCATGTTGATGCAAACTTCACTTTATATGCCGGCAGGTAGTTCACATGCAATCACGATGGGATGAATATGCGTTTGCAAAATCAATGTTTTAATGAAATCAAGATAGGCGACAGCGCCCATCTGCGGCATATTGTCACGCAAAGAGACATTCAGCTTTTCGCCTCGCTGGCGGGGGATTTTAACCCCATGCACCTTGAGGCCGCCTTCGCCAATCATGCCGGCTACAGCGGCGCCACCATTTCCAGCATGTGGCTGGGGGCGCAGATCGCGGGTTTGCTGGGCACGCAATTGCCCGGCCCTGGCACGGTCGATGTCGGGCAGAATTTGCAGTTTCTTGCGGTGGCTATCCTGGGCGATACGCTGGATATCAGCATCACGGCGCGCGAGAAGATAACGGAGGGTAATTTCATTCATTTCGATTGCCTGTGCACCAACCAGCATGGGCAGACCGTGATGACCGGCAGCGTCAAGGTGATTGCCCCTACCGAGAAAATCTCCATCAACCAGCCTGAAGTCAGTGAAGTCAGCGTGCAGACGCATGATGCCTTTGAGCAGTTGCTAAAGCATTGTGAATCGCTGCCCGCTGTCAGCGTCGCCGTGGCACACCCTTGCGATGAATCCTCGCTGCGATCGGTGATCGAAGCATTTCAGCGCGGGCTGATCGTGCCCACCCTGGTTGGCCCGGAGGCGAAGATACTTGCGCTGGCCAGGCAATATGAACTCGATATCAGCGAGCTGAAAATCGACAACGTGGCGCATAGCCACGCCGCTGCCAGCCGCGCGGTGGAACTGGTAGAGCGGGCGGATGCCGCCATGCTAATGAAAGGCAGCCTGCATACCGATGAGCTGATGAGCGCCGTCTTCAAGAGCAGCCTGCGTACCGAACGCTGCATCAGTCATGTTTTTATCATGGACGTGCCGACTTACCATAAGCCGCTCTTCATCACCGATGCCGCCATTAACATCGCGCCGGACCTGATGACTAAGCGCGATATCTGTCAAAACGCCATCAATCTCGCACATGTGCTGGGCATCGCTAATCCTAAAGTGGCGATTTTGTCGGCAGTCGAGACGGTGAATCCTAAAATCATTTCTACCGTGGATGCGGCCAGCTTGTGCAAGATGGCAGATCGCGGCCAGATCACCGGCGGTACGCTGGACGGCCCGCTGGCGCTGGATAACGCGATCAACCTCGAATCCGCCCGCATCAAGCATATCGTGTCAGCGGTGGCTGGCGATGCAGACATTTTGCTGGTGCCTGATCTGGTGTCGGGCAATGTCCTGGCCAAGCAACTTAGCTTCATGAACAACGCCGACGCTGCCGGCATCGTGCTGGGCGCGCGCGTGCCGGTGGTGCTGACCAGCCGGGCCGATAATGAGCGCGCCAAGCTCGCCTCTTGCGCGGTCGCCTGCATATTGGCAAACGCTATGGCCAACGCAGCGAGCGCAGCCCTACCTGACGCTCAATAGGATTGCCGCACATGACCAAGGCTATTCTGGTATTGAATGCAGGCTCGTCCAGCCTGAAGTTCTCCGTGTTTGAACTGTGTCCCGGCGGTGATTTGCAGCTGCTGGCCAAGGGCAATATTGACGGCATCGGCAGCACGCCGCATTTTTCCATCAAAGACCGTCAGGGCGTATCGCTGGCCAGGGAACATTGGACTGCCGATGACGTGATCGACCACGCCTATTGCCTGAAAGAGATAGGCACGTTTTTGCGTCAGCAATATCAGGGCATTGATTTTCTTGGTGCCGGCCACAGGGTGGTGCACGGCGGCATGAAGTACGCCGCGCCCCTGTTGCTCAATCCCGCCATCATTGCCGAGCTGGAGAGCCTGATCCCGCTGGCGCCACTGCATCAGCCGCATAATATTGCAGCGATCCGGGCGGTGAGCGCGATTAATGCCAGCTTGCCCCAGGTGGCCTGTTTTGATACGGCATTTCATCACCATCAAGAGCCTGTCGCGAAGCTGTTTGGCCTGCCTTACGCTTATTTTGAACGCGGCATACGACGCTATGGTTTTCATGGCCTGTCGTATGAATATGTCTCGTCAGCACTGCGGCAGCAACAGCCCGCGGTGGCGGCAGGAAAAGTCGTCATCGCGCATCTGGGCAACGGCGCCAGCATGTGCGCGGTGCAAGATGGCAAGAGCGTGGCCAGCAGCATGGGGTTTACCGCGCTTGATGGCCTGCTGATGGGAACGCGCTCTGGCAATCTTGATCCGGGCGTATTGTTGTATCTGCTTCAGCATGAAGGGATGGATGCGCGGCAAATTGAAGAGCTTTTATACAAACAGTCCGGTCTTCTGGGCGTCTCGGGGATCAGCGGCGATATGCGCGAGTTGCTCGATAGCGATGCGCCGCAGGCCCGGCTTGCCATTGACTACTTTGTGTACCGCATCAGCCTTGAGCTTGGTGCGCTGGCGGCCAGCATGAACGGCCTGGACGCGCTGGTGTTTACCGCCGGCATAGGCGAAAACAGTGCCGAGATTCGCCGGCGTGTTTGCGAAAAAGCGCAATGGCTGGGCATACAGCTCGATCAGCAGGCCAATCAGGCCGCCGACTTTTGTATCAGCGCACAGGGCAGCAAAACATCAGTGTGGCTTNNCCTGCGAGCAACTGGGTTTGTCCGTCTCCATGCAGGCGTAATTTTTTATTCAGGAATCTTATGTTTTTAGGCCACCTTCAGCACCACTGCTTCCCCCTGCCGGCTGTCATCACAGCGGCGCTGGATTATCTGCGTGACACCGATTTCAGCCAGATGGCGCCGGGGCGTTATCCGGTCGATGGCGACAATGTTTTTGCGCTACTGCAAGATCCGATGACGCAGCCGTGGGAATCGGGCCTGCCGGAGTTTCATGCGCGCTATATCGATATTCAATGCCTGCTGGAAGGGGAGGAAGTGATCGGCTATGCGCTCGCCAATCCGGCGCTGGATAATCTTACCGACCAGCTTGCTGAGCGCGATATCGCTTTCGTGGCTCAGCAAGAAAATGAGACGCGACTCGTGCTTACGCCAGGCATGTTTGCGATTTTCTACCCGGGAGAATTGCACCGTCCCTGCCGCGCGCTGAATGCACCGATGCAGATCAAAAAAGTCGTGATGAAAATTTCTGCCGACCTGCTATCCAGACAAGGCTGAATAAGGCTGGAGATCGCCGAAAAATGAATTTCTAAAGCGCAGTATTCATGCGCTATGTGGCGTATTTTTGGGCTGCAGCCCGCATGAACAGTGCGTGTCACCATGCCATGTCCGAGAGACTTTCAGACATCGCAATAAAAAGATCCGGCCGCGCAGTCTGCGCGGCCGGATCTTTTTGTTTGCGGGATGATCCCGGCAAATCAAATCATGGCGGCGTGCACAGGCAGTGCGTCATCGTCATGAACGGCTTGTTGCCCTTGTTCATGTCAGCCAGCCAGCGCAGCTCTTTCGCCATTTCTGTGGCCGCTGCGGGTGGCAGGCCGGTCGGTACCAGCGCGACCTTGAACTGCTCGTTGAGTACCTGCGCGACGCTGCCGCCAAACATGGTGATGATGCGGTCGAACTTGGAGGGCTCACGCTCTATGTAGGAGACGCGATAATCTTTGTCGAGCTTGGCACGCGTGGCGGCGGATTTGAGCGCGTCGCCAAAACTGCCGACGGTATCAACCAGGCCACGTTCTTTGGCCTGCTGGCCAGTCCAGACACGGCCCTGTGCCACTTCATCGATCTTTGCCTGTGTGGTCTTGCGTGCGGCGGCGGCTTTGGTGGTGAAATCCAGGTAGACATTGTTGATGCCCGCCTGGATGATTTCGCCAAAACGCGGGTTGAGCGGGCGCAGCGGATTGTAGGCATCGCCCAGCCATGTGGTGGTGGTGCCGGCGGTATGCACGCCAATTTTTTCCATGACTTTTTCTGCCGTAGGGAGAATCGCGAACACCCCGATGGAGCCGGTAACGGTGGCGGCATCGGCAATCACTTCATCGGACGCCATCGAGATCCAGTAGCCACCGGAGGCCGCAACATTACCCATCGAGACCACGACCGGCTTGCCGGCCGCACGCGTCAGTTCCAGCTCGCGGCGTATCAGCTCTGATCCGAAGGCGCTGCCGCCAGGGGAATCGACACGCAGGACAATGGCCTTGATCTGCTCGTCTTCGCGCGCCTTGCGGATCAGGTTGGCGGTGGACAGGCCGCCGATGGCGCCCGGAGGCGCAGAGCCGTCGCTGATTTCGCCTGAGGCTACCACCACGCCTATCGCATCACCGATGAACTTGGGAATTTGCTTGGCGAGATAGTCTTCAAAATTGACTTGCCTGAAGCTTTTGTTATGTTCGTCGCGGGCGCCTTTTTCTATCATCAGTTGACGCAACTGGTCGCGCGTCTTGAGTCCGTCCACCAGTTTGACATTGAGGGCAAGCCTGGCGATGCTGCCATCTGCTGCATGGAGCAATTGAGGCAGGTCGTTAATGCCCTGCATGATGGCGCCGGCAGGCAGTTTGCGCGCCTGTTCCACACCGTCCGTATAAGTTTTCCACATCGCATTGAGCAGGAAACTCTCGGCTTCACTGGCGGCCGCTGAGGGCGCGTTGGCGATATACGGTTCGGCGAAACTCTTGTAGGTGCCGACCCTCATCAGGTTGACCGTGATGCCCAGTTTGTCGAGCGCGTCACGATAATAGTTGCGATACTTGCCGAAGCCATTGAGCATTACGGTCCCCATCGGGTGCAGATACACTTCATCGGCATGTGCGGCCAAAAAGTATTGCCGCTGATCGTAGCTGGAGCCCCAGGCAACCACTTTTTTTCCGCTGGCCTTGAAGCGATCGATGGCGGAGGCGACCTCGCGCAGCATCGCCAGGCCGGCACCGTCCATCTCGTCAAGCAGCAAGACGGCGCTGCTGATCTTGGGATCTTTGGCGGCGGCATCGAGCACTTGCAGAATGTCGCGCAATTGCGTCGATTTCTTGCTGTCGCCTTGCACTTCCGCCACCAGCGAGTCGCGCACGCTGCCCGCATGCTGTTCGACCAGCGCGCCCTTGAGATCGAGTATCAGCGCGGTCTTTTCATGCAGGGGCTTGGCGCCGCCAGAAAATAAGCCTATCGCCACGATGACCAGAATCGCCAGAAAGATCATATTTAAAGTAAAGCGCCGGCCGACATCGAGCGCGTGCCAGATGAATTTGACGCCACGCCCTATCAGACGAAAAGGAGAAAATGCCATGAAGGTTCCTGATGATTGGTTGGGTTGCTAAGACTAAAACCGCCTGCTTTGTTTTGAAGTTAATCAGGCCATATCGCCTGCAATAATTGCGCAAGATGCGCGCCGCCATTGATTAAGGCCTCTTCCTTGATGGTAAGCATGGTCTTTTCATATTCGAGCGGCAAGGCAATAGACCAGTTATTGCCGCGTTGGTTCGGCGTACTTTTGCTAAATTGTGTTCCGGCATAAACAAGTCTGGCATTCTTTATGGTCTCGTCACCCCAAATCACCGGCCACTGTTCGATCGCCGCTGCAGGTTTCGCTACCGTCCTGGCTTTTTTCGTTAAGACATCGTTCATGCGGCCGCGCTTGAACTGTTGCGGCACGTCGTCCCACAGGGCATGCAAGTTGCCACAGGGGCACTGGAGTGCGTTCCCGCCCACCGTCGTGGTGCCTCGGTCGTATTCACCTTCGTCTGGATTGACGATCTTGCCATCGGCATTGAGAAATATCGAGCCAAGATGCAAGGGCTGGTGGATATCGCCCACGTAGTGCGTGAGCAGTGCCAGGGCTTCCCGTTCATCCTTGAAGGCAAATGGCTTTGCCTGTGGCTTGCCCTGCAAAACCAGTATTGCCGCACGAATAGCGTTGACCAGGTCATGGTCGCTGGTACCGACGTAACCGGTTTTGTAATGATCGTGCTGGATCGCTACATTGGCGTAATGGTACTGCTTGTGGCATACCTCTTCGTCAAATGCCGGGTTGCAATTGGTATGGTTGCGCTTGACGTAATCGACCATGGCGGCAATGCCGGCGGGGTGTTCAAACGAGGCGCATTCTGGATACTTGCCAGCCGAGGTGTAGGCGAAGTCTTTTTCCGGCGCGACGCCTTTCACGCAGTCACCCCAGACCGACATTTTTTCCAGGTTGCTGTCGCCCATCAGCGCCTTGACTTTTTGCCCGGCCTTGCTACCGGCGAGCATGGCCTCGGCAATCGCGCCCACGGTCTGATGGCCATCCGCTCCCCATGCGAAGCTGCTGGCAGGCGCGGATAAAAAACTCACTAACATTAGTATGACGAGAGGTGATTTCATGAATCTTCCGGTGTTGATTGAACAATAGAGAAAAAAGCCAAAGAGTGGATTTTAATCTGAAAACAGGAATCAGAACCCTAAGTGCTACGGCAAAACAAAACCGGCCGGCGGCCACATGGTTTCTTCCAGCGCGCTGACGCTGGGGTCGGTCAGGTGCCTGGCGAACTGCAGATAAAAATCCATGTCTTTTTCTGCGACTTGCTTCTCGATTTCGGCCAGCGACGCCATGCATGGTATGACTTGGCCGTAGTAGTCGGTCATCGGGCCTATCGGATGAAAATTGAAGTTGTAGCGCTGCAGCAGGCGCATCAGGCTTGGCTCCATCGCAGCAAACCAGTAATTGATGTTGCGTTGTTTGGAGTACGAGAACATCACGCGGAATAACTCCATCAACAAATTGGAGATGCCGAAATTATTAAAGTCCTTGCGTACTGTCTCCACCCGAAACGGCGGCAATGCATCCGGCCGGCGTATCGACGCGCGTTTGCGTTTGCTGATCATCAGGCGGGAGATTTCCGCGCATTCCAGCGAGTTGGCATCGTCGGGCAATGCACTTACCTCGCAATGCTCGAAGATAGGGAAGTGCATTTTGGTCGAGCGGACCAGGCGCAGGGAGCCGATCAGATTGTCGTCCGGACCATAGGCTCCTAAATGAATGGCTGAGCTGTCGTATTCGTCGTGTTCCAGTCCATCCGGATAATTCTTGGGATCGAGAAACATGCGCTCATGACAATACACCTGATACCTGAGCGCATAAAGGCGTTCTACCTCTGATTTTTTTTGAACCCGTTTTACATGAAACATCGTTACCCTTTTTACTGACCCGCTTAATTGCCAACTTAATTACTGACTAAATTACCTACTAATCGTTACCGTCACTGCCCGCTTAATTGGACTCTGGAAACTATTGAACATAAAGTCAATTTAATAGTTAAATAATTGTTTATGCTTTAACTATTTTGCGATGATTATCTAGCGCTGTAAAGCCGTTAATTCGACTTAAACGTTAATAAGCGTTAAACTGATCGGCTTTTCTCAAATTTTCTGGCTTGTCCGAAATGAATGCTCCAACCGAACCCACAGTAGTATCCTCAGACTCCGCCGCAGACCAGCCGGTAATCAAGGCTGTCACCAGCGAACAGATCGTCAGGGAAGTCGCACGCCGCCGCACTTTCGGCATCATTTCTCATCCGGATGCGGGTAAAACTACGCTGACCGAAAAGTTGCTCATGTTCTCAGGCGCAATTCAGCTGGCCGGCACCGTCAAGGCGCGCAAGAGTGGCCGTCATGCCACTTCCGACTGGATGGAAATCGAGAAACAGCGCGGTATTTCTGTCGCCAGCTCGGTCATGCAGTTTGAGTACCGCGACCACGTCGTCAATCTGCTCGATACGCCGGGTCACCAGGATTTTTCTGAAGATACCTATCGCGTGTTGACGGCGGTCGATTCTGCCCTGATGGTGATCGATGCCGCTAAGGGGGTGGAAGAGCAAACCATCAAACTGCTCAATGTCTGCCGCATGCGTAATACGCCTATTATCACCTTCGTCAACAAGATGGACCGCGAGACGCGCGATCCTTTGGAATTGCTTGACGAGCTGGAGTCTGTGCTCAAGATCCAGTGCGCACCGGTCACCTGGCCTATCGGCATGGGCAAGACTTTCCGCGGCGTGTATCACATCCTCAATGACGAGATCATGCTGTTTGCCGCCGGTAGCGAGCGTGCGGACCAGCAGTTTGAAGTACTCAAGGGAATAGACAATCCGCGCCTGGCCGAACTCTTCCCGCTGGAAATTGAACAGCTGAAAATGGAGATCGAGCTGGTGCAGGGCGCCTCGCATCCGTTCGATCTTGAGGCGGTGCTGGCGGGTACGCAGACACCGGTATTCTTTGGCTCCGCGATCAATAATTTCGGCGTCCGTGAAATTCTGAATGCCTTGCTTGACTGGGCGCCAGCCCCGCGCGAGCGCGACGCCACCGTGCGCTCGGTGCAGCCGACGGAAGCGGCGTTCTCTGGCTTCGTCTTCAAGATACAGGCGAACATGGACCCGGCGCACCGCGACCGCATCGCGTTCCTGCGCGTCTGTTCAGGCCGTTTTGAGCGTGGCATGAAGCTCAAGCACCTGCGACTGAACCGTGAGATCAAGGTCTCGTCTGTCGTCACTTTCATGGCATCCAGCCGCGAGCAGGTCGAAGAGGCTTACGCCGGCGATATTATCGGCTTGCCTAATCACGGCAATATGCAGATCGGCGACAGTTTTTCTGAAGGCGAGTTTTTGCAGTTCACCGGTATCCCTTACTTTGCGCCGGATTTTTTCCGTACCGCGCGGATTCTCAATCCTATGAAAACCAAGCAGTTGCAAAAGGGTTTGCAGCAGTTGGGCGAGGAGGGGGCCGTACAGGTATTCAAGCCGGTCAATAGCGGCGATCTGGTGCTCGGTGCCGTCGGTGTCCTGCAGTTTGAAGTGGTCGCCAGCCGCCTTAAAAACGAATACGGCGTCGATGCGGTATTTGAAGGCACCAGCATCAGCAGCGCCCGCTGGGTTACTTGTGAAGACAAGAAAATGCTGGCTGATTTTGAACGTTCCAGCGCAGGGCATAATCTGGCGCATGATGCCGCCGGCAATATGGCTTACCTGGCGACCTCCGGGGTGAATTTACGCCTGACCCAGGAACGCTGGCCTGAGGTTGTTTTCCACGCCACGCGTGAACATGCGGCTAAATTGGACTAATCTTCCAATCGCCTTAAATCCAATACGCTCCGCTGTCCGCTTGTCTCTGCTGGCGGGTGCGTGGCGCGTTGGACGTCATGCCTTCAGCCTGGATTTGAAGCGCGGTGCCAGCGATAGCGCCAATAGCGCCAGCGCCAGCGGCAGGGTGGATATGAAGCCCAGAAATTTAAACCCCGCCGCGCCGGCGATGCCCCCGGCAAAAAAAGCGCAGACCAGCATCCCGTGCAAACGCAGTTTGGCGAGATTGCTGGCAACTTCGCCTTCATGCTTCTCTGCATAGTCACGATCCCAATAGATTATCTTTCCTAGTTCTATGCCTATGTCCGTCACCAGGCCTGTGACGTGGGTAGTACGTATCTCTGCGTTGGAAATTTTGGTGATCAGCGCGTTCTGCAATCCCATCACATAGCAGAGCAAGACCGCGGTAAACGAGACGGTCATGACGGCATGCATTTGCAGGGTACTGCCTATTAGCCCGAACACCAGGAGCAAGGCCGCTTCCAGCAACAGGACAGGCGTATAAATGTGCCGCATGTGGCGATTTTTTGCGAAATTCACCAGGATGGCGGTACATGCGGAGCCGCTAATGAAAGCCAGCAGCATCAATATCGCCGCGAAAGCGGTGATGAACTTCCCCAATATCAGGTCATCAGCGGCGGTCGAGAGCATGCCTGTCATGTGCGAGGTGTACTGGCCTATTGCCAGAAAGCCGCCGGCATTCAGGGCGCCGGCGACGCTCGCCAATGCCACCCCCAGGTGCAGATTGGCTTTTGGCGTTCTTTTGGGTGAGGTGAGTCTGGATAGATATTTTGCGGGCATATTGGGCTGATATGAAAGCGATTAACTTCATGCAGTGTAACCGACTGTGAAAAGACAGCGTGGACATGTTTATAGCAAGTAATAAATGGGTCTGCCCCCGGTTCATTTTTAAGAAAGAAGACCTTAGTACCAATTTAAATTTACTATTTCTTTTTACCATGCAAATTAACCATGTTTTTGCATGAAATGATCCGTAAAAACAGCCGTGCATACGCCTGTTCGTGCTCTGGTATGGCGGGAAGATGCGATAAAAAAGAGCTTTGGCAGGCTGGCAGAGGCGAAGTTTGACGTTCGCTGTTGAAAATGACGGGTTAATGCCAGAAAAATACCAGTGTAAATACTGGTATTGCATCTTTTAGTTGAAATTTTTTTGCTGATGCGCGCGATGTTGTTGTAAGTCGCCATCAGTCCAGTTGCAAAAAAAATGTTTGATAATGCAAAAAAAATCCTTGTTAAACATGGTGTTGGCATGTTTTGTTAATCAAAAATACAAATACCAATATTTAATTAAGTAATACCACATAGATACCGCTTGACAGTCACTTTTGCCGACTCTAAAGTGATTTCAATTCGAGATTTCCTTGACGGATATTTGAAGCTGCATAGGCCCTGCAGGCAAGGGGGTGACAAGATGAGCGTGAAAAATGCGATCCTGTCTTTCAAATGGAACTTGTTGTTTAGGTCATCTTGAGTCAGGTGCTATAGCGCAGCTTGATTGCGCCAGTTAGACCGCAAAGCTTGCTGAATTTTGTTGGGAAAGTGGTATTTAAGTTGTTTTGATTTTTTTGACTTGGTCTATCGCAAAGACGATAACTGGGTCGGCAGTTTTATCAAACGTTCCGCGTGATGCTGATGAGCTTGACAGTATCTGGCCGGGCATAGAGCAGTTTTAAAGCAGTTTTTTTAAAATCTTGGGGGAGTACATGAAAAGTAATTTGACACCTAATCTGACACCGATCGCATCGGCCGTTGCAGTGCTGGTCATGAGCGTGGCGATGTCTGCGCAGGCGCAGCAAGTTGACACGAAAAAAGTGGAAAAAGAAGCGACACAAGAAATCGTCGTGACCGGCGTTCGCGCCGCCATGCAGCAGTCCTTGAACCAGAAGCGTAATGCCGAATCGCGTATGGAAGTGATTACCGCTGAAGACATCGGCAAGATGCCGGACAAGAACGTGGCAGATTCCTTGCAGCGCGTGTCCGGCGTCACTACCAGTTCCGCCAGCGGTAACGAGGGCGGCTTCGATGAGAACGATCGCGTCAGTATGCGCGGTACCAATCCTAGTTTGACGCAAACGCTGATCAACGGTCACAACATGGCCGCCGGTGACTGGTTCGTCCTGAACCAAAGCGGCGCGGGTGTTGGCCGCAGCGTGAGCTACACATTGCTGCCTTCAGAATTGGTCAGCCGCGTCGAAGTGCACAAGAGTTCGGAGGCCAGCCTGGTAGAGGGTGGCGTTGCAGGTTCTATCAATATCGTGACGCGCAAGCCGCTTGAATTCAAAAAGCAATTGACCGGTGAAGTTGCATTGGGTGCGGTGTATGCCGATTTGCCAAAGAAAACCGATCCTCAGTTTAACGCCCTCCTTAACTGGAAAAATGACGCCAATACATTTGGCGCCATGGTGCAGGCCTTCTCTGAGAAGCGCAGTCTGCGCCGCGATGGCCAGGAAATCCTGGGCTACGAGCAAATCGCTGCCGGCAGCAAGGTCGCTCTCTCCAATCCGGATCTGGCAGGCGCCTATTATCCTGGCCTGCTTGGCGCGGCTCTGTTCGAGCAGACACGTAAGCGTACCGGTGGCTTGATTGACCTGCAATTCAAGCCAAGCAAAGAACTCGACATTGATTTCAATGCCTTCACTTCAAAGCTCGATGCGGCCAACTACAACCAAAATTACATGATGTGGGGCAGTCACTTCATCAACAAGGGCGACGGCCAGGCGCCAGCTCCGGGATATGTCGTCAATAACACCAATGGCGTGAAGACCTTGACGAACGCCAATTTTGCCGCAGTGGCCGGCACTAACTATGGCGTCTACGACCAGATNNGGCACCGGTGCGGGTTATGCCTTGTCCGGCATCTCGAATGCGGCAAGCTGGAATCTGGGTTCGGCAAATAACGCAAGCCCTGCCGGAGTTGGCCTGGGCTGGATTTTTGGCGATCAGGAAACGACAGTGCATGACAAGGAAACCTGGGCCAAGCTGGATGCGGAATATGCCATCAATGAAGGCGTCTTCACCAGCCTGAAATTCGGTGTGCGCGGTACCGAACATCGCCGCAGCAACGCTAACGTGAATAATCAGGCGCCTGGCTGCAAGACCTCCACTGGTGCAAACAAGCCTTGGGATTGGTCGCAGGCTTACTGGTGTCCGGTCGGCACAGAATCGCCGGCCGATCCAAAGAACTTCCCGAAAGTCGTTTCGCATTACCCGGCAAATTATGGCAGCGGTTTAGGTGGTAGCTTCCCGGCAAATATCTGGACTTACTCGCCTGATCAATTGGCGCAGTTTGATACGCTGGCCAATCGTCCTACCGATGGTTCGCGCCGTAACTGGGGTTCTGAGTTTGACCTGAAAGAAAAAGTTAACGCTTTCTACGTACAGAGCAATCTCGAAGGCGAAGGCTGGAGCGGTAATGTTGGCGTGCGCATGGTGCAAACCAAGGAAAGCGTGACCTTGCCTTTCGGTGCGGATGCCAAGGCGCCGGGAGCGATTACCACTTCTGCCTTCGGTCCTTTCGTTTTCCAGACCATAGACAATACGCATAACGACGTCTTGCCAAGTGCCAACTTGCGTTTCGATCTGCGCAAGGATCTGGTGGCCCGTGTCGCGGCCTCGAAGACCATGACGCGTCCGGACTTTGGTGCGTTGGCCAGTGCGATCAGCCTGAGCCCTCCTGCGGTGGTCGGTGGTACCGGTAGCGGCAGTGGCGCCAATCCTGACCTGAAGCCTATCCGTTCGAACAATTTCGATGCTGCAGTCGAATGGTATTTCGCACCTCGCTCATTGGCTTCTGCTGGCGTGTATTACATGGATCTGACCAGCTTTGTCGGCATCGGCAAAGTCAATCGCAACTACCTGACTTTCAGCCAGCAGACGCCGCAGGGTTCTATGGTTCCTTATGTGTTGACGGTGCCTGTGAACACCAGCGCTACGGTCAAGGGTTTTGAGCTGGCCTATGAGCAGCCCTTGGGTGCTAACTTCGGTTTTTCCACCAACTACACTTTTGCTGATGCAAAAGATGTGGACGGTAAAGAAGTCGTTGGCGCATCCAGGAACACGGCAAATCTGAGCGGTTACTATGAAGACAGTATGTTCAATGCGCGTCTTTCCTATAGCTACCGCTCGGCGTTCTACAGTGGACTGGACCGCGAAACAGCTTTCTCGCAAGCGGCAACCGGCGCACTTTCGGCTTCTTTCGGTTATAAGATCAGCGACAATTACAGCCTGGCGCTGGATATGCAAAATCTGAACAACCCTAAGCTGAAGTACTATGCCCTGAACGAAAATCAACCGCGTTCCGTGTATCAAAGTGGACGTCAGTTCTATCTGACATTCCGCGCCAAGATGTAATGCCGGCTGTCTTGCGTATGCTTGCCGATGTCTTTAGCGGATATCGGTTTATCATTGCAAGTGGCTGATTGGTGACCAAGGGCGGAGCGCAAGATGCTCCGCCATTTTTTTGCGCAGAGAATTGCGTTCAGGTAAATATATTTAGATACCACTTAAATACCTATTGACAACCACTACCGAAAACCCTACAGTGACACCATGCCTTAATGCTGGTGGTGCGCGCGATACCTGATTGCCGGAATCAATTACAGAATAACTGACAGAGCCTGAAGTGAAAAAACAATACCAATACCTGATCGGAGTGGATGGCGGTGGCACTGGCACCCGCGTGCTTCTGGCAGATGCCGGCGGCAGGGTTCTTGGTCGCGGTAGCGCCGGCCCTTCCGGCCTGATGCATGGTGCAGACGCCGCGTGGCAATCGATTCTCGGCGCAATCAATCAGGCTTTTTTCGGCGCTGGTCTGGCTGTCCCTGCGCGCGGTGAAATGGCGCTGGGTTGTGGTCTGGCTGGTATTAACAATAAACAATGGGCGGCAGATTTTGCCGCAAAAAATCCCGGCTTTGCTGGCCTGGTGCTGGAGACCGATGCCGGGACCACCCTATTGGGGGCGCATCAGGGCGAACCTGGCGTGGTCATCGCGCTTGGTACCGGCAGCGTCGGTGAAGTGCTGATGGCGGACGGTCGCCGTCGCGAAGTCGGCGGCTGGGGCTTTCCTTCCAGCGATGAGGCCAGCGGCGCATGGCTGGGCTTGCGTGCCATCAATCATCTGCAGCAAGTGCTCGATGGCCGCAGCGCTGCGGATGATTTTTCCAATGCCTTGATAGCCTGCTGCGTGGCCCAGGCGGGCGGTGATGCCGATAAGCCCAAGGACGCCGTCTTTAATTGGCTGGCGCAGGCGAACCAGACTACATTTGCGCAGCTGGCGCCTGTCGTGATCGATTGCGCGCCGCATGTCACAAAAGCACATGAGATCATGCTGACGGCTGGCGTCGAGGTCGCAAAAATGGCGCGCGCGCTTGATCCGGCTGGTGTGATGGCGATCGCCTTATGCGGAGGATTGGCCGAGCCCATGATTGCTTACCTGCCGCAAGATTTGCGGCAACGTGTGATAAAACCCAAGGGCGATTCCGCATCCGGAGCGTTGATCTTGGTGAAAAATCATTTTTTGAATTGTCTTTCTGAAGGTTGAACATGCTGGCGCAAATAATTGATTTCAAGCCTGATGGCGATAGCTCTACGCCCTTGTACCTGCAATTGGCAAACAAGCTGGCAAATGGCATCCACAGCGGGTTCTGGCAGCCTGACGAAGCCCTGCCGTCCGAGCGCGTGCTGTCGGAGTCGCTGGAAATTTCTCGTGTGACCGCGCGCAAGGCGATCGATATGTTATGCGAACGCGGTTTGCTGACGCGCAAGCACGGGTCTGGCACCTACATTACGCCCAAGCTGGAGCAACCCTTGTCGCGCCTGACCAACTTCAGCGAAGAGCTGCGCCAGCGCGGATTTTTGCCTGGTTCGCAATGGCTGTCGCGCGATACCGGCGTCGCTGCGCCGGAAGAGATTTTATCGCTGGGCTTGTCGCCCCATACCATGGTGTCCAGGCTCAAGCGCCTGCGCACGGCAGACAATGTGGTGATGGCGATAGAGAGCACGACGATACCGGCGCTGTATCTGCCTAATCCCAAGCTGGTGACCGACAGTTTGTACGGCTACCTTGACGAGAATGGCGGTGCGCCGATACGCGCCTTGCAGCATATACGCGCGGTCAATGCCACGGCAGAGCAAGCCAAACTGGCCGGGGTGAAGCAAGGCGCTGCGATGCTATTCATTACCCGCGTCGGTTACTTGGCTAACGGTGCCGCCATTGAGTTGACGCATTCGTATTGCCGCAGTGATTATTATGATTTTGTTGCGGAGTTGTTCAGATGAGCGGAGTACAGCAACTGCAAGGAAATATCCTGACGGCCTCAGGTTGGCTAAATGGCTCGATAGCATTTTCTGAAAAAGTGATTCGCATCGACGGCCAGGCAACTGATCCGGCCTCAAACCAGCAGCATTATATTCTGCCCGGCTTTGTCGATCTGCACGTGCATGGCGCGGGCGGCAAGGACACCATGGAGGCGGGTGATGCGGTTGAAGTGATTGCGCGCATGCATGCGCAGCATGGCACCACCAGTATGCTGGCGACCACCATGACCGCGCCGCTGGCAGATCTGGAGCAAGCCCTGCAAGCGCTGGCCGGTGTCTGTCAGCAGCGCAGCTCGGGCGCGGCGCGGGTGTTGGGCGTACATCTGGAAGGCCCATACATCAATCCGGGCAAGCTCGGCGCTCAGCCCGATTTTGCCCATCCGGGTTCGCTCGATCAGGTGCGGCAATTGCACGCGATTGCGCCGATTAAGCTGATTACCGTCGCGCCAGAAATGGACGGGCATCTCGCCTTGATCCGTGAGCTCACTGCGATGGGCGTACGCGTGCAGCTTGGCCATACGCTAGGCACTTACGAAGACGGCGTGGCGGCGATGGAAAACGGCGCCAGCAGCTTTACTCACTTGTATAACGCCATGTCGCGCATGGATCACCGTGCGCCAGGGATGGTGGGCGCGGCGCTCGCGCATGCCCAGTTTTCCGAGATTATTCCCGATCTTTTGCACGTACATCCGGGCGCCATCAAGGCGGCCTTGCGTGCGATTCCTCAGCTGTATTGCGTGACCGATTCGACTGCCGCCTCAGGCATGCCTGACGGCGAATACATGCTCGGCCGCCAGGTGGTGCACAAGTGCCTGGGCGGCGTACGTCTGGCCGATGGCACNNCGCGGTCGCCTGCAGGCCGGCTGCTATGCCGACATGGTGGTGCTTGACCGTGAACTGAATCTGATTGCCGTTTATATAGAAGGAGAAAAAATTGACCTCAAAGATGCTTAAGGAAGCCTGTTCTTCCGCCGAGTTTGTCGCCAAACAACTGAGCCTGGATGGCGAGCGCTATGCCGCCCTAGGCAAGCACCTGAGGGACAATCCGCCAAGCTCGGTGTTGACCGTGGCGCGTGGCAGTTCCGATCATGCGGCAAACTATGCGGCTTACCTGATCATGTCGCGTCTGGGTCGTATCGTCGCCTCATTGCCGATGTCGCTGGTGACGCTAAATAAATCGCCTTTGCACGCGCAAAATGCGCTGGCGATCGCGGTATCGCAGTCCGGCCAAAGCCCGGATGTGGTCGAACCTATCCGTTACTTCCGCGAAGGTGGCGCCACCACGGTTGCCCTGGTCAATGATGCCGCGTCACCACTCGGCCAGAGCGCGGAGTGGACCATGCCATTACACGCGGGGCCGGAGCTAAGTGTCGCTGCGACCAAGAGCTTCATCACTTCGCTGGTGGCGGGGGCGCGCCTGGCGGGGCACTGGCAGAATGATGCGCAATTTTTGAGCGCGATAGAACAATTGCCGGAGTCTCTGGAAGCGGCAACTAAAGTTGATTGGTCGAATGCCCTGGACGTACTGGCACCGGCATCACGCATCATGGTGGTCGGGCGCGGCATCAGTTTTCCGGTGGCGCTGGAGTCCGCATTGAAATTTAAGGAAACCTCCGTGATTCAGGCCGAGGCGTTTAGCGGCGCCGAGATTAAACACGGCCCGATGGCTTTGATACACGACGGTTATCCTTTGCTGATTTTTGCCACACGCGGTCCTACGCAAGCTGGCCTGATCAGCCTGGCCGAAGAGATGCGCGGTCGCGGCGCGAATGTCTTGCTGGCGGCGCCAGGTGATGTTGCCGAACGCAACCTGACCTTGCCGACCACGGCGACCCCTGATCTCGACCCTATTGCGGCGATTCAGGCGTTTTACGTGATGGCGGCGCACCTGTCGATTGCACGCGGGCTAGATCCGGATAAGCCACGGCACTTGAGCAAGGTCACCAAGACGAACTAACTATTTTTTTGTCATTTTATTTATATACTCCTACCTAGTATTTTTTAACATCGCAATGAATATGTGCGCATTGGCTATGTTTTAATATATTTTATGAGGAGTATATTGGTGTTGAGATAAGACTGGCGTTGCGCCAGACCCGGCAGCTTTACCCTAGCAGATGGATGACAATGCTTTTCAGACGATTTTTTTGCCACGTGTTGCTGTTCTGCCTGCTCTCAGGTGGAATGGCATCGCATGCCGCAGCGCTAGAAAAAATCGAATTCTGGACCATGAGCCTCAAGCCCAAGTTCATCCCATATTTTCAAGCGCTGGTCAAACAATACGAGGCGCAAAACCCCGGTGTCAAAGTCGAGTGGGTAGATTTCCCCTGGGATATTTTGCAGCTCAAGCTCATTACCGCCATCGCCGCAGGCATACCGCCGTCACTGGTGAACCTGAGCGTGCCCTGGGCGGAAGAATTGGCGCGTGATGGCTTGCTCGTGCCCGTCGATCGCTGGATGGCGCAACCGGTGAACTACACCAAAGGCGCACTTGCTGACCTGACTTTTAATGGCCGCGTTTACGGTTTCCCGCATTACAGCAACGTCAACGTGATCGCCTACAACAGCAAGATACTGGCCGCTGCGGGCATCAGCGGCGCACCCAAAGACATGGACGAGTTGCTGGCCGATGCGAGGCAGATCGCCGCCAGAACCGGCAAGGCAGGTTACGCGCCTGCGCTGGGCAAGATTGATGGTTTCATGCTGCAGCAAGGCCTGGCACTGATCAAGGATGGCAGGGCGGTCTTCAATTCGCCAGCGCATATTGCCTTGGTCAAAAAACTGGCCGTCACTTATGCGGCCAACGGTTTTCTCAAAGATAAGCTGTTTGCCGAAGATAATTTCCCCGCCGTAGTCGATGCCTATTTAGGCGGGCGATTGGGCATGATGGTCAGCGCGCCGACGGCTTTGCGCCGCATTCAGGCTGACTCCAAAGAGATCTATGCCGTGACCGATATTTTTCCCGCACCGGTGGGGCCGACCGGTATCGGCGACGGCGGCTGGATGTTTCATTTTGCCGTACCCAAGGGTATAGACCCAAAAGCCATGCCGGCCATCGCCAGGTTCGCGCAGTTTTTAACCAACGATGACAACCAGCTTGCTTTCGCCAAGAGCGCCAACGTGATGCCGACGACCACCAGGGCGCTGGCGAACGCGCATTTCCAGCAGCTGTCCTTGCATGCTAGCGCGGCAGAAAAGGCGCAGACCATCGCCGCCAGATCGATGGAGAATTCACGCAGTCTGTATGTCGCGGGCATAGAAGACTACGACGAGTTGCGGCGCTTTCTGGTCAAGGCGGTGGAGGCGGGCGTGACTGGCAAGAAGGATGTCAAGCTGGCGCTGGATGAAGCTGCGGCCATCTGGAACCGCAAACTAGAGAAGCAAGCGCGATGAGTCACTTGAGCCGCCTGAGCTACCTGCGCCACTTCAGCCGGCAACACGGCTTGCTGGCCTATGTGTTTCTCGCGCCCGCGCTTATTTTGCTGGCGCTGTTTTCGTTTTGGCCGGTGCTGTTTGGCTCCTACCTGACCATGACCGATTTTAGCCTGGTCAGGCCAACGCACTGGGTCGGGCTGGATAACTACCGCTATATCTTCAATAACGACATGTTTCTCACCGGGCTGAAAAATTCGGTCTTGTTCTTGCTGATCGTGCCCTTCATCCAGATCGGTGCGATCACGCTGGCGGTGCTGGTCAATACCCAACTGCCCGGCATTCAGCTTTTCCGTGCCGCGTATTACGTACCGGTGGTCACAACGGTATCGGTGGTTGGCATCATGTGGGGTTTCATGTTTCACGAGCAGGGATCTTTGAATTATATTTTGCTCAAACTGCACGCCATCAATGCGCCAGTGGGCTGGCTATCGGATGATGCGATTGCCTTGTTTGCCATCATGTTTGTCTCGCTGTGGCGCGGCTTGGGCTGGTATATGGTGATGTATTTAGCCGCCCTGCAATCCATCCCGGCAGAGATGCAGGAGGCGGCGATATTGGATGGCGCCAACCTGTGGCAACGGTTCTGGAAGATCACCGTGCCGATGCTGTTTCCGACCATCATGGTCTGCACCATCATGTCGGTGCTGGCGGCATTGAAGGCGTATCAGGAAGTCGATGTGCTGACGCAAGGCGGGCCGATGAACTCCACCTTTACCGCACTGTATTACGCCTACGATCAGGGCTTGAAACACCTGAAACTGCCGCGCGGCCTGGCTGCCAGTTTTGTGATCTCCGTCGGCTGCATAGGCATTGCCGTGCTCTGCCTGCGGTATCTGAAACCACGACATCGCTAGGCGCCCAAGAAATGATTTTACATTCACTGCGCCGCCTGTCCCGCCATTGCATCCAGTACAGCATTTTGCTGGCGCTGGCGGCCTTGTGCGTCTTTCCGTTCTGGTGGACCTTGGTGGTGGCGATCTCCAGCGAGGGCAATATCTTTGCGTTCCCGCCGATGTTTTTGCCGCAAGCGCCTTCGCTGAATAATTTCATCGAAGTGTTTCGCGTCATTCCCATCGTCGCCTTCTATCAAAATTCCTTGCTGATCACCATTGCCACCGTGTGCTGGAAGTTGTTGCTGTGCTCGCTGGCCGCCTATCCCCTGTCGCGCATGCGTTTTAGCGGTAGCAAACTGGTGTTTGGGCTGATACTGGCGACCATGATCCTGCCGTCAGAGGTGAACTTTCTGGTCAACTTCATCACCATGACCAAGATAGGTCTGGTCAATACCTATACCGGCGTGATCCTGCCTAACGTGGTGACGGCGGTCTCGATACTTTTGCTCAAGCAGGCATTCGACGAAGTGCCGCAAGACCTGATCGATGCTGCGCGTGTTGACGGTGCGAGCGAACCTATCATTTTCTGGAAAATCGTCTTGCCCCTGATTACGCCATGGCTGGCGACAGTCGGCATTCTGACTGCGGTCGAGGCATGGAACGACTATATCTGGCCCTCGCTGGTGATCAGCAAGCCTGAGGATTTCCCCCTCTCGGCGGGCATACTTTATCTACGCGGTACCTACGGCAGCAGCACCCGCGTGATCGCAGCGGGCACCATATTGACAGTCGCGCCCATCTTGGTCGCCTTTTTATTTACCCAGCGCTTTTTTATGCGTGGCATGGACGGAGCAGTGAAATGACTATAACGAACCTAACAACGAACTTAACATTGAGTGCAAAACAGATCGCCGGTCAGCTGATCATGATACGCATGCCGGGTACCGAATTGAGCGCCGAGATGGCGAGCTTCTTGCGCGAAAACCACATCCGCGCGGTCTGCCTGTTTCGCCAGAATATGGTGAATGCCGAACAGCTCAAAAAATTCACCGCCGATCTGCGCGCCGTGATGGGGCCGGAAGCCTTGATCGGCATCGATCAGGAGGGCGGGGCGGTGGTGCGCGCCACCTGGGTGCCGCAACCGCCAGCGGCGATGTCGCTGGGCGCCAGCAGTGATGTAGCCCTGTGCCGTGCCGTTGGTGCGGCGGTGGCGCGTGGCGTCAAGTCGCTCGGCTTTAACTGGAATTTTGCGCCGGTGCTGGATTTGAATAATAACGTCGATAACCCGGTCATTTCCGAACGTTCGTTTGGCTCCGATCCGCAAAAGGCGGCGGCACTGGCGTTTGCCTGGATGGACGGCAGCCTGTCGGAAGGCGTGGCCTGTTGCGTGAAACATTTTCCCGGTCACGGTGACACCAATGTCGATTCACACCGCGATTTGCCGACGGTGGATAAATCCCGCGCCCAGCTTGATCTGATGGAGCTGGCACCGTTCCAGATGGCCGCCAGACGCAGCACCGGCGCGGCGCCTGCGATGATGACCGCGCACATCGTCTATCCGCAACTCGATGCCGATAACCCGGCCACCATGTCGAAAAAAATCCTCACCGGCATCTTGCGCGACGAGTGGGATTATCAGGGCGTGGTCATCACCGACGGCATGGACATGCACGCCATTGCCGGCCGCTACGGTGTCGGCAACGCCGCGGTCAAGGCATTGGCGGCAGGGGCTGACATGGTCATGGCGCTGGGCACGACCGAGACGCAGCTAGAGACGCTGGCGGCGCTGAGCGCGGCGATAGAATCAGGTCAAATAGAACAAGCCGCATTGCAGAAAAAGCTGGCGCGCATGGCCAAGCTGGCCAACGAATACCCATGCCAGCAAACGGCTTACCCGTTTGACGCGGAGCGTGACGATACCGCCCTGATGGCCAAGGCATGGCAGCGCGGCCTGACGCCTTACCAAGCGCCAAAGGCACCTGTGGCGGGCAGCAAGGTGCGCCTGGTGATCAGTGCCGACGTGGTTAGCGATGGCGTCTCGGAAGCGGGCGTGCCCGCAGAAAAAGTGGCCGCCATGCTCGCCACCGTCTACGACGTGGAGGTCACCACCTTTACCAAAGAAAGTGAATTTGACTGGAGCAGTTTGCCCGACGATGGCCGCTTCGTGATGCTGGCGTCCACTATCCGCCTGCGTTATAGCGCCCATGCGCGACACACCTGGAAGCCCCATTTGCATCTGGTGTTGTGGAACCCCTTTATGGCATTAGATATCGCCGCCCCAGCATTGATCACCTACGGCTCGGCAACGCCCGCGTTGCAAGCGGTGGCAGACTGGTGCGCAGGCAAAGTACGCGCCGATGGCATGATGCCCGTGGCCACGTTCAGTGTTTGATTTTGTCCACGAAAAGCACGAAAAGTACGAAAAGTACGAAAGAATATTGGAGATTTTTTTTGCCTTTTTTTCGTGCTTTTCGTGTCTTTCGTGGACCAAATTTGTTGATGTAATTATTCAGTAAGGACGACATGTCAGCGGTAAAACTCAGCAATATCAGCAAAGAATACGCCGATGGCAACAAGGTCATTCACGGCATTGATCTTGCCATCAACGATGGCGAATTCATGGTCTTTGTCGGCCCCTCGGGTTGCGGTAAATCGACGCTGCTGCGCATGATCGCCGGGCTGGAGCAGATCACCTCGGGTGAGCTGCATATCGGCGATGCGCTTGCCAACGATATCGCGCCAGCCAGGCGTGGCCTGGCAATGGTGTTTCAGTCGTATGCGCTATACCCGCACATGTCAGTCTACGAGAACATGGCGTTTAGCCTGAAGATGGCCAAGCTGAGCAAGGCGCAGGTCGATCAGGCGGTACAGCAGGCGGCCAGCATTTTGCAGATCAGCCATCTGTTACAGCGCAAGCCAAAAGATCTGTCCGGTGGCCAGCGTCAGCGCGTGGCCATCGGGCGCGCCATCGTGCGCAAGCCACAGCTATTTCTGTTCGATGAGCCACTGTCGAATCTCGATGCCAGCCTGCGCGTGCAAATGCGCATAGAGTTAAGCCGCCTGCATCAGGCGCTAAAGACCACCATGATCTACGTGACCCACGATCAGGTCGAGGCGATGACACTGGGCCAGCGCATCGCCGTCTTCAATGCCGGGCGCATAGAGCAAGTGGGCGCACCGCTGGCGCTCTATGACAACCCCGCCAACCTGTTTGTCGCCGGGTTTCTTGGCGCACCCAAGATGAATCTGCTCAAGGCGCAGGTCATCGCGCTTGCGCAAGATTCGGTCACCGTGCGTATCGCCGACGGCAGCACGCTAACGCTTGCCGTCAGCGCGCAGGGCTTAAGCCTTGGCGATCAGGTGACGCTAGGTTGCCGCGCCGAACACGTCCTGATGCTCGGCGCAGATAGCGCCGTCGACAACGTGCTGAATGTGAACGTGAATTTTGTCGAGCACCTGGGCGACTCTTCCATCGTCTACGCCAACCTGGCAAATACAAGCGAGGTGATCGCGCTCAAGCTGGCAACGGACACCGCGACCATCAAGCCCGGCTGTGCGATCAAACTGCAGTTCCCCGCATCGCGCTGCCATTTGTTTGATGGCGCCGGCAAGGCTTGCAGCCGGATACCCTTCGCTTAATATCCCCTTGCCTCATTCGAGCCGCAATTACGCTGCGCCACGACGCACTGCCCATGCGGGTTTGCCGGCATATAGGCTGAAGAGGCTGATGGATAGTGCGCCGCAGCCGTGCCATATGTTGAAAAATGGCGGCGTCCGTAAAATGTAGTTGAATATCAAAATAGATCAAATAATTGTGTAATAATGTTACATTTTTGTGACGGATTTATTCTATTTGATTTATGATGCCTATTCTGAGGTACGTGAAAAAGTATGTATTTTAACTACATTTAATCGGATGACGATCATGAAAAATCCAGCATTCCTGCTAAAGCATTTGCTTCTTGCCTTGAGCCTCGCCACACCGCTGGCGGCGTATAGCCAGGCCGGTGCGCCGGCTGTGGTAGCGCCGGCAGCGCAGTCGGCAGTTTCTGCGCCAGCTCAGATGGCGCATCTGCCCTGGACGCGCAATACCAATATCTATGAAGTCAATCTGCGCCAGTACACCAAGGAAGGCACGATCAATGCCTTCGCTACGCATTTGCCTGCGCTGAAAAAGATGGGGGTAGACATCGTCTGGCTGATGCCAATACACCCGATTGGCGAGCATAACCGCAAGGGTGGCCTCGGCAGTTATTACGCCGTGCGTGATTACAAAGGTGTTAACCCTGATTACGGCACGCTTGACGACCTGCGCGCCATGGTCAAGCAGGCACACGGCCTGGGCATGCATGTGATACTTGATTGGGTCGCCAACCACACAGCCTGGGATAATGCCTGGGCGACCGAACATCCCGATTGGTATAAGAAAAACGCCAAGGGCGAAATCTATTCGGTCACCTTCACCAATGAGGCCGGTGGCGTTGAGGAGTGGACCGACGTGATCGGCCTCGATTTCAAGCAAAAAGGCTTGTGGCAGGGCATGACAGACGCCATGGCGTACTGGGTGCGCGAAGCGGATATTGACGGTTTCCGTTGCGATGCCGCAGGCCTGGTGCCTACGCCGTTCTGGAATCAGGCACGCGCTGAACTCGACAAGATCAAGCCCATGTTCATGCTGGCAGAATGGTCTACGCCAGACCTGCATGAAAAGGCGTTCGACATGACTTACGCTTGGGATTTCTCCGATGTGATCAAGAAAGTCGCCAAGGGCAAGGGCGACGCCAGAGACCTCAAGCAATACATTGATGCTCCGCCAAAAGTCTTCCCGCGCGATGCTTATCGCATGTTGTTTACCAATAATCACGACCTCAATTCCTGGGACGACACCGATGCCGGGCTTTACGGGCCCGCCTACAAGGCAATGGCCATGCTGACCTTTACCTTGCCGGGCATGCCCCTGATTTATGGCGGCCAGGAGGCGGGGCTGGATAAGAAGCTGGCATTTTTCGAGAAAGATGCCATTGACTGGAAATCGCGCGAGCTGGTTGGTTTTTATGCCGATCTGATCCGGCTAAAAAAACGCAATCCTGCGCTATGGAATGGTCAGTACGGCGGCACGGTGACAGTGCTGGAGACTGGCAGTGACAAGGTGTTTGCCTTTAAGCGCAGTCTGGGCAAAAACCTCGTGAGCGTTGCCGTCAACCTGTCCGGTGAAGAGCGGCGCATCAAGCTGCCCGGCAGTAAGGCGACAATCGCGCTCAAGCCTTGGGCGTGGCATATTGCGGAATCCAATAAGTAAGGCGTCAGATTGATCGCAGGGCGGCAGGTGGGAGAATTGCTCCGGCCTGCCGCCCTCTGTTGTGCAGGATGTTGATCAGGCTTCTGCACCTGATGTTGAATTTGAACCTGCCACCGACTCCTTGATCCCCAGCAGGCGCGACATCAGCAATACCGGAACGGCGGAGATCAGCACCCAGATGAAGAAGTTCTTGTAGCCTAGCGACATCTGTATCGAGCCGCTGACCATCTTTGGTATCACCAGGCCCAGCTGCATTACGCCGGTGGCTAGCGCGTAGTGGGCGGTCTGGTATTTTCCTACCGCGATCACCTGCATCATGAACAAGATCAGGCCGACAAAACCGAAGCCGTAACCGAACATTTCAAAGCTGAGCGCGGTGGCGACGATGGCGAGGTTGTCCGGCATGCTGGTGCTGAGAAAAAAGAACACGGCGTTGGGCACGTTCATCGCCAGTATCAGCCAAGGCAATGCACGCTTGAGCCCCAACCACGACGCAAAATAGCCGCCCAATACGCTGCCGCCCAGGAAGGCGATGGTGCCTGCCGTGCCATACACTACACCCACTTCCGTCGTCGTCAGACCCAGGCCGCCCAGCTCTTTGGCATCGCGCAAGAACAGCGGGCCTATGGTCTGGATCTGCCCTTCGCCTACCCTGAATAAAAGAATAAACAGTATCGCCAGCCAGATCCCGGGCTTCTGGAAAAATGTGATGATCACATCCTGCAGCGTGATGAAGACGCTGCGCATGGAGGCATCGGTGTTGGTGTTTTTGGTGCCCGGCAGTGACCAGCTGTGATAGAGGCTGAGCGTGATCATCATGCCGCCGATTATGCCGAAGATCACCGCCCAAGCCTGCGCGGGCGGCATGGTTTTTTCCAGATGGCCGGCCAAGACGACCAGGCCACCGAGTGAGATGAATTTGCCCGCATTGAAAAACGCGCCTTGCCAACCCGCATACGCCGCCTGCTGTTTGTTGCTGAGGCTGGCGATATACAGACCATCGGCGGCAATGTCATGCGTGGCTGCGGCAATCGCGACCAGGCCGAGCAGGGCGATGCTGATGGCAAAATACATAGGCAATTGCAGTGAGAGCGCGACCAGGCCGAGGCAGACGCCGCCTATCATCTGGAACATCACCACCAGAAATTTCTTGCTGCTGGCCGCTTCCAGAAACGGGCTCCAGAGCGATTTAAAGACCCAGGCAAACGTGATCAGTCCGGTCCAGTAGGCGATCTGGTCGTTTGCCACGCCCATGCTTTTGTACATCAGGCTCGCTACCAGAGCCACGGCGTAAAACGGCAGCCCCTCGGCCAGATACAGTGTGGGCACCCAAGTCATGGGGTGGCGCGGCGCAGTGTGTTGATTGCTCATGGAAAGTCTCTTCATATTTGCTAAATGGTCGCTGGCGGGGATAAGCAAAGCGCGTGCGACAGTTCAGGTTTGTTCTGCTGATTGTTCTGGGTATTGTTCTGGTTGGGCTGCACAGGCTACAACATACTAGCCGGATTATCTGCGGTCAACTGGTTTTGTATTATTAATGCCACTTAAATGCCAGTAATTTGAATTTATCCGTTAATATTTCATCTTCCTGTGATTTTTATTTTGAAAAATACCTAGATAAATAGCGCAATTCCAATATGTATTTCTAACGTTTTTTGGAATTGCTTGAGTGACTGAATTTCTCCATATTTTTGTATTTTTTATTGTTAGTGGTATTTAATCTCCGTTACGCTTTTTTGCTTTTTTTCATCCGGGAAAACATCGCTGGCGGCGGCAATTGGTATGGTGCTTGTCGGTTGTTTTCGTCTATTTTTTTAAGGCTGTTTTTAAAGCTGTTTTTAAAACTGTTTAAGACTGTATATGCAACATTCCTTGCGACTCTCATCAGTAGACGCCTTGCGCGGTTTGACTGTGGCTGCCATGCTGCTGGTAAATAATGCCGGCGACTTGGGGCATGTGTATGCCTGGCTGGAGCACGCACAATGGCATGGTTGCACACCGGCAGATTTCATCTTTCCGTTTTTTCTGCTGATCGTCGGAGTGTCGCTGCATCTGGCGCTGGCGCCCAAGCTGGAACGTGGCGCCGACATTGGCGAATTGAGCCGCAGCGTCATCTGGCGCAGCGTGCGTATTGTTGCGCTCGGTGTGGTCTTGCACCTGATCGCCTACTGGCTGATTGCCGGACGCGAGTTTCGTCTGATGGGGGTGCTGCAGCGGATAGGCATCTGTTTTGCGGTCGTGGGTCTGATCGCCATCCATCTGCGCAGTGTGCGGCTGCAGTGGCTGATTTTCATTGCCATCCTGCTGGTTTATGCGGCGCTGCTGGCGGCAGGTGGCTCGCTGCAGCCTGATCTCAATCTGGCCGATAAGATCGACACCCGCGTGCTTGGCAGGCTGGCCTACAGCTTTAATCCCGTNNNGCCGGTGCCTGGCTGCGCAACGGCCAGGCGCAGCGCTTGTGGCAGGCGGGTTTGCTGGCGTTAATTTCAGGCTGGCTGTGGGCTCAGCCTTTGAATCTGCCCTTGAATCTGCCTTTGAATTTTGCTCTGAATGTACCTTTGAATAAGCAGCTATGGACGCCTTCGTTTGTCCTGTGGACTGGCGGTGCCGCCTTGTTGTGCATGGGCCTGGCGCATAGGCTGATTGATGTGCGTGGCATGCCGGCGCCGGGACGGAGCTTTGGCGTGAATGCGATCGCCGCCTACGCAGGGTCATGGCTGGCGACTTGTGTCTTGGCGGCGACCGGCTGGGGTGAGTTTTTGTACCGCCAGCTATTTGCCGCAGTGTTGACTCCCCATTTCAGCGATGCCTTCGCTTCGCTCGCCTTCGCTGCCGCCTTCACGGGCGTGTTCGGCGCGCTGATGTGGCTGTTGCGGTATCTGGGCTGGCGCTTCACGATCTGATTCCGCATGCCAGGCAGCTGCCATTTCGTTAAAAACAACATGGCAGCGACAATTAGTTGAACACTGGAAATATTCTGCTACGATCATGCATACGTGTTTTTTATGACGCTGCCTGGGTAAACAGCCTGCCGCAGCATTGTTAATCGACGAGGCGATGAATGGCTAACAGGCGAATTTCAATTACCGATATCGTGATGGGACAGCCCCTGCAGTGGGACGTATATGGCAGCGATGGCGGCTTGCTGCTACGCAAAGGGAATGTCATCACCAGCGCCAATCAGGTGTCTGGCCTGATCGAGCGCGGCTTGTTTGTCGATACCGAAAAAAGCGACGCTGCATCGCGTGATAAAAAGGCGATTCCCAAGCAGACCGAGATCCCGTCCGTGCTGCGCATGATCAACATGGCGAGGACGGACCTGCGCACCCTGTCTTACCATATTGCCAGCGAAACTGATGCGCGCAATAAGTTGCTGGCGCTGGCCAAACTGGTCGCCATGGCCACCTACATGGATTCCGATGTGGCATTGGGCTGCATCTTGTTGAGCCAGGACCAGAGCTATGCCTCGCGGCACTGCGTTGATACCGCCGTGGTCTCGGTGCTGATTGCCCGGGCGCTGAAAAAGCCGACCGACGAAGTGCTGATGATCTGTGCGGCGGCGCTGACCATGAACCTGAGCATGCTGCGCCAGCAAGAACGCCTGCAGGACAAGAGTGAGGCATTGAGCGCTGAAGAGCAGGAATTTATTGCCGGACATCCGGAAAGCACGGTCAATCAGTTGCGCAGCGTGGGCATCACCGATGAAGACTGGCTGTCGTGGATACTGCATCATCATGAGAATGAGGATGGTAGCGGATATCCGGCGCACAAGAAGGGCGGCGAAATTCCCCAGAATGCAAAAATCATTTCCATCGCTGACCGGTATTGCGCCAGGGTCTGTTCGCGCAGTTATCGCAAATCCCTGTTGCCCAATGCGGCCTTGCGCGACATCCTGATTGCCGGTAAAGCCACGATAGATCCTATGCTGGTGATGCTGTTCATCCGCGAATTGGGCACCTATCCTATCGGCAGTTTCGTGAAGCTGGAGAACGGCGAGATCGGTGTCGTCACCAGCAAGGGCAGCACCACGACCACCCCTTATGTACACGCGCTGATCGGGCCGCGCGGCGCACCGTTGT